>OBZC01000137.1_pt1 | contig 99946 bp, 77 predicted proteins | sample 1538231 | NCBI WGS metagenome assembly OBZC01 (sample SAMEA2580225, study PRJEB22360) | human gut metagenome | biome: human gut; feature: human-associated habitat; material: faeces | place: Denmark | collected 2008/2010 | reverse complement strand
GCGCTGTATAAATCTCTCTGTACTGTATTTCCGTCTATGTTTCTTTCCCTGTCATGAATGGAATGTTTTGTATAAGTATCTGATACATGGTCATACTGGCTTGCTTTAAACTTCATGGTATCGACTTTGTATACCGCTCCGCCATACAGTTCCGCTTTCTTTGTCAATATCTCGATAAACTCTGCCGGAGCTCTGTTGTTTAACGATTTTCCGAACCGTTTCTTTCGTTTATATTTATAGATCTGCTTAGTAGTTCCGTCTTTCTGTCTGATGTCACTGGTCTTTTCTGACCGCTCTGTCTTCTTCGCTTTTTTCTGCAGCCCTCGAAACGACATCTTCTCCACAACGAAGAAAGAAGAATCACGTATCAGTTCTTTGATCATCTCTTCATGGGATTGTTTGATGTAGGCTGATTTCTTACGGTACAGAGTTTTTAACAGATCGCGGTTCTTAAGATATGTCCTGGAATATACCCACCGGTCATGATTATTTCTGTCTATCGTTCCATCCGGTCTGTATTTCCCAGGATTTAAAGCATGGAGTGACAGATCCATGTGTTTTGAAACTTTCTTTATCTTTCTGTTATATTCATGACATTTCGGAGCGAGCTCTTTTAACATTAAAAGATCATATGAAACTGCTGCTACAGTGGAAGTACCGATGTCGATACCGGTAATGTTTCCCATATTTCCATTCTGTGTGATCTTTTTCGGGGCATTGCCTTTCAGATATAAAACCACATAGTAATGCCATCCGTTCGGAAACATCTTTCTCTGTATCTCACAGTAGGAAATATCGGACTTCAATGCTTCCATGATATAATCATTGTTTTTCGGGATCCGGCATTTCATGGACAGTCCCATCCATTCAGTGATAAGACTATCTTTATGGAATCTTACTCCATTTTTGTTTGACTTTCCGCAGACCGTGTCAAAGTCCCGGTATTTCTTGAAATGGATCTCGTTTCCATTTCCGTACAGGACATCACGAACTCCTGACCATACCCTGGTAGCTTCTTTTTGTACCTGCTGTGAGGATAAGCACTTAGAGTACATCTCGCCACATATCTTGATATAGGATTGGAAACCATATTCGGATAAACCAAGATCTTTTATGATCTGATTCATTTCTGAAGAGAATTGTTTCTTCCGTTCTTTTTCCTGCCTGGAAAGCTTTGTCTTTTTCTCCTTGTCTTTTTCCTTCTTTAACAGAACGGTATATTCCGCTTTCCTGGAGACATATTCCTGGTCATTGTAGAGTTTCTGCAGTTGTTTCTTTGCATGTTTCACCAGTACGTTATGTATATAGCTTACTGCATGGAACCTCTTTTCCAGGATCTGCCTGTCATATTCAGTTGGTTTTAATAATAAACGCACTGTATGCATGGTTAATACCTCAGTTTCTGTGTCTTGAAAAATACAAATGTTTTAGAGGTAGTCATTCATATATAGAGATTGCGTCAGAACTTCACAACTCTCCAAATCACTCATGATAATGAGTGATCCCTACGACTAAAGTCGTGGGCTTTCTGCCTACCGTTCTGTAAAAGGTTTCCGGACTCATTACAAATGGATCTCGCTGTAACCATTCCTGGAATAATGTTTTTTGTACGTACGAATTTCACAGATAACCACCGTCCGTATTCCTTCCTTATTATTTTTCAAACGTCACTCCCTGTAAAGGCACGCAAACAGGATACTGGATATTTGAAGTGCGTCTGATGTCTGTTTCACGCGTCCGATTCACAGACTTTTTGTTCTCCTATTTCTTTTATCCACGCATGGATTTCCAGACTTGTTTTTGTTTTCCGAAGAAAATAAGACCAATCATTTTCAAATGGGCCATGTAGGGCTCGAACCTACGACCTGCCGGGTATGAGCCGGCCGCTCTAACCAACTGAGCTAATGGCCCTTATTAAGGAGCTACCACTCTTCTGCTCCTTGTGGTTTTCCAAAGTCGACCTCTTTTGTTTCTTCGCATTTGATTTCTTCTAGCGGTCGTTTGTAATGTTTTTCTAATACTTCTTGAAGACTTCGCCGCGGCCAGTCCGTGATGATTATTTCTCTGATTCCAGTTACCATATCACTTAACCTCCTTTATATGCATATACGAATTCACATAATTTACAATCTGCATTGGCGAATATGCCTGAAAACCAGCATCCGCAGCCCGTTCAAGCTGATACCAATAATCGTCTACAATTGCAATCTCATCTTTTTCGTATACATAAGCGGCTGCAATTGCGTTTAACATATCCAGTTTTCCATCTTGTGTTCCGACACAGAAGTTTTCAAGATTAACTCCGTACATTCTTTTTACGAATTGTTGTTTTGCTTCCATATGTCTAAATGACTCTGTTGTCGATATTAATCCCATACGGATTCCTTTTTCTTCGCATATATTCATAAACAAAGCCATCTGTTCGTTAACCTGACAGTTTTTCCAAACTGACATATCCCCTACTACCATTTTCGAATCATATTCCTCATTGCCGCTTGTATGATCTGTATGAATACACAATGTATTATCAAAATCAAATAAGATAATCTTTAATTTCGCTATATTTTGCATCTACTCTTACTCCTTATTTCATGTCTTTACAAAGGCGGGGGAATGGATTTGAACCATTCTAATAGTCTTACTCTCTGTGTGTTCTAATACTTCGATGCCCAACATTACACGAATGATGTATCAGTATCACACATACCATAAACCTTGTCTCAGACGCACCACAACGATCGTATCCCGTATGTTGGTTTACAGGAATCGCTACGTCGCCCCGCATGTTTTGTTTTAACCATGAGAAACCAGTTAACAACTATGGGAGAAAAATTATAACTGGCTTCTCACGTTTATAAATATGGGTGAGTTCCAAACAAAGGAATACTCACTGAGAAAATGAATATGAAACAACTCATCTTTTATAAGGCTCACTTTTCGGAAACCTCGTCAGCTTTCTAATAACTATTTCGATATTTTTTTTAGCAATAACAAATCGGAACCGGATATTTTGGAACCGTTCTTTCGCAGACTTCTTTCATAGTACCTTTTACGGTACAAGTATGATTTGTCTGCAATTATCAGGTTCCAAAACTTCCGGTTCCGACTATTTTAAGCACACTTCTTTTTGCCAGACTGTTTCCAGAAATCAACAATAAGACCAAGCATTTTTGTTCTTCTATCTGCGTCTATTGTTTTCACACAGGTTTCAAGAGCATCTTCCGTTTCCACGATAATAACTTTCTTCTTTGCTCTTGTGACGGCAGTATACAACAAAGATCGAGTCATCATGTGAGCTTTCGATTTCGGCAGATAAACAATAACGGTATCGGCTTCTGACCCTTGTGATTTATGGATTGTGTAAGAGTAGGCGAAATCCATATATCGTAAACAGGACGGATCATAATGAACGTCATCAAACCCATCATGTACTATTACTTCTTCATCGGTTATCGTTACAATAACACCAAGATCACCATTGATATACATATCATAATCATATTCTGGATACTTCTTGTCATACTTGTCTTTATCCTGCTTCTTTTCAGTATCTGTAATGATGATCTTATCACCAACCATTGGATTTTTAGATAAGTCCGCCCATCCTTTGTAACAGATTTCCTCACGAACATACCGGTTCATGCGGTAAATTCCGGCAGAATCCTGATAAGAAGGCTCAATCAACTGCACCGCAAATGGATTCCGTTTATCGTAGTATGCAGTCATTAGTCTACAAAGCATTTTATATCCTTCATTGTCATCGCTTGTGCTTATTACAACAAAGTCATCCTGATTTGGCACAGGCATTTTACCGTCGTTGATCAGACTTGCATTTTTTACAATTGTTCCGGCTCCTTTTTGTCTGAAATTCTCTTTTAATCGGAACACAGGGAATACATTACTTGCGATTAAGTCATGTAAACAGTTTCCAGCACCAATACATGGTAACTGATGTTCGTCGCCGACGAACACAACAAGAGTTCCTAACTTTACGGCGTCTAATAGCATCTGCATAACTTCGATCGATATCATAGAACTCTCATCTACGATAATAAGGTCAGCTTCTAATGGATTTTCTTTATCTTTTGGTAAACAATCTTCGTCTACAATATGTCCGCCGCCAAAAGGATTGTAATTGATCATTTTATGAATTGTTTCTGCAGTCTGTCCGGAACTTAAAGATGTGCGCACAGACCTTGTTAACTGTTTTGCTGCCCTTCCAGTTGGTGCGCAAAATTTAATAACTGCTTTTGGAAAATGCTTTTTATATAAAGTCACCAATCCATTTACAACTGTTGTTTTTCCAGTACCAGGACCGCCTGTAAGGATTGCAACCCCAGGACATTCTAAAATACGAAAGGCTTTTCTTTGGTCACTGCCAAACGATAACTTTAATTCTGCAGCAACTTCGTCAATCTCTTCTTCTGTGACCGTAAATGTAGATTTTCCATTATTTACAAGAGAAACAAGTTTTTGTGCTACCTGGATCTCTGCATTATGATATTTTGTTAACGATACTGTTTTGGTGTCCTTGTCCAGCATGACAGAAGATGGTCCACTTTTTGCGAATACCATTGAAATATAGCATGCAGGAATTTCGACACCGTACTTACTCCGTTTACTTGCATTGTTTATTTTTTGCACCAATTCTTTTGTTGTAATATAGGTATGTCCATTATCTGCTGCCTGATGCAATGCGTTTATCACATATCCGTACACTCGTTTTGGATCCGTAGCACTGAATTTCTTCTTTTCGTTTTCAGATAAACTGTATGCGTATTCGTCTGCCGTGCGCATACTAACACCACTTGCCAGCATGATCCGATATGGGTCCTTTCTGATTGCATTTAAAATAGCTTCTGGTTTATCACTAATCTTAAGTTCTGCACAAGTAGACCGGATGTGTAAAATATCATCGGTACTAACTTTATAATTAAGAAGTTCATCACAAAGTGATTTCAACACAATATCTGCTTTTGTTCTGGCTTTCAATAAAATCTTAATCAATTTATCTCCGATTCCGCTTAATTCCGGATCCATAAGAATCCGGTTTCGTAAATCTTCGTCTCCAAGAGTAAGAATATCTTCGCCGAATTTATCAACAAGCATCGTGACCTTTTTCTCTCCAAGACCTGTCATTTTTGGTTTCTTCTCCATTTTTAACTTTGCGTTTTCAGAAGAAACAATTGCACGACAGCGGCTTGTTAGATATTGAATCGTTTGCTCTCGGGAAAGCCATGTTATTTCGATCGTAGCGCAAACTAACACTTCTTGTTCAAATTTTCCGACGATTTTAACGGGCTCTCCTTTATGGACTTCAATGATTGGACCTAAACACTCTACGAGCCCATAATGATTGCGGACGAGTTTTGGATCTAATGATTCTAATTGAAAATATACGTTCTTTTCTCCCTTATCATACTTATTGGAAACCGACTTGATGGTTCCCTTTGTTATGACTATATTTGTATTATCACTCATTTGAACCTCCAAAGATGACAACGCCGTCAGTCTGTATTCTGACGGCATTCTTATTTTACGTTCTCTTATTTGAATTTCTTCTTATTTGAAGTATTTTGACGGAAACTGGCTTGAATGAATAATTGATCTCATATCAGAAACGCCACAAAAGGCAAACAAAGTCTGTGTCAGTGCTTCGATGTCGACGAGATCAAAGAAACCAGGGATTGTTTCTTCCCAATATCCATTGCTGCGGTTTAAACGTACGGAACCATAATTCGTACTCACATACAACCAGCTTGATGTATAACTGTATTCTTTTGCAGATACGGATGTGATCGATGCTTTTTCGATTCCAGTCGGGATCATAAGATACAGTTTATTGAACATGTCCACATAACCCATAATTCCGGTATCTGTTGCGATATCAAGACGGGTTAGAATATCGATATAGCGGTAACGAAATCCTTTTTTCGGCTCCATTAATGCCTGTGCCATATGTAAGAGGTCTAAAACAATGGCTACATTTAATGGGGCACCAGTCTTTTGAGCCGCAGTACATAAGAAACCAGCAAGGAATTCCTGCACTTGCAGACCAACGATCGTAGCTTCTGTTCCAAGAAATTCACAAACATGCATCATAACTGTAGAAAGATCAGGTGCATTTGCTACCATTTCATTTGTGATTCCATTCTTTTCCGTAATCTCAGGCGGAATCGGGTTTGTAGGTCTGATCAATGTAGCGAATGTATCATCTGGAATCAATACATTATCTTTAAAATGACCTCGAGCAATAACGATTCCGATCATTTCACTATTCATAGGATCTAACCCGGTTGTGTCTATTTTTACAAAATTAACATGTTTCCCGGACACGAGAATACGAGGAATCATATCTCTCCAGTTTGATTTATATACGGTTCTATATACTCTACTATTTTTAACTTCTGCCATAATCGTTTCTCCTTTTTAATCTAACAATGAGTTCTGTTACTGTTTTCTACTCATTACAAGGCTCACAAATACGATTTCTCGTCAGGAAATTAAGAATGTTTTTCAAAAATAGGTATATATTCGTACTGTACACGCATCCGTGTGTTCCATGTATTTAATTCAAACACATTGGACTCGCTTAGGCATAATCTAAATATGCGTATCCAAAGAACAGACAAAAAGAAGAACCCAAATTATGGATTCTTCTTTGTTTGTGTTTTTCTGTTATGATCTACGGCTCGATATCGCCTTCGTTGTATTCGCCTTCGTTGTATTCGCCTTCGTTGTATTCCTGTTCTGGTGTCTCTAATCCGTCACCACTATCTAGGACGTCTTCTCGTAGAACTTGAGTTGTTGAGTCAAACGCTATCGTTCCAATATGTGATACTGAATTAGGAATGTTTACTTCTGACAAGTTATGACAGAGACTAAAAGCAGAATCTCCAATACTTGTTACACTGTCTGGGATTGTGACGCTGGTAATCGGACAGTCAAAAAATGCCGCATTACCAATTGTTTGAACTGTATTAGGAATTGTTACATTTGAGTCAAGCCCTTTGTATCTTAATAATGCTGTCTTTGTTTCGTCTTCATAAATAAAATCACCATCTTGATATCCATTTACAACATAAGCACCCCAGTTATCTCCATTTGTATCAATTGTAAAATCTCCATTGTATATAACATTGTTAACGTTAAAAAACGCAGACTGACCAATATACATATCTTCATTGTTTGGAATTTTAAGATCAGATAATTGATAACAATCATAAAACGCATTTTCATCAATAAAGTTAATATTATCGGACATTGCTACTTCTTTTAAGTTAGGGCAGTTTTCAAAAGCGCTTTCTCCAATAGCAACAACACTATTTGGTATCGTCACTTTTTCAACCTGATAGTTATTAGAAAATGCATTATCATTGATGTATTTTACTCCATCCGGAATGATTATTTCGGTATCCATTTCAAGACAGGCTCTTAATTCTGTTTTATCTTCGTCTAAAAACACAAGATTACCTTCTACGAAACCGTTTATTGTTTTTACTCCGGACTCATCTAAGTCGATGTTTGTATTTATCAAAATATTTGGAACGGCAAGAAACGCATCTTGTTCTATTTCTTTGACACTGTCTGGAATTTTCAAAAAAAGTCTCACACAGTCACAGAATGCTCCAGCTTTTATACTTATTACGTCGTCTGAGATGTTAATATTTTTCAGATTCAAACATTCGCAAAATGTAGCAACTTCAATTTTGTTTAAATTTTCCGATAACATCACATTTTTCAATTCACTACATCTGTAGAATGCATGATCACCAATACTTGTTACACTGTCCGGAATTATAACGCTTGCAAGTTCAAAGCAATCAGCAAATGCAAACGGTTTGATTTCCGTAACAGTTTCCGGAATAACAACATTCTTAAGCGCACTGCACTCATAGAATTGATTTTCTTTAATATCTGTTACGCCTTCTGGGATTATAACGTATGCAACGTTATCTTTTAACCCAGAAGTATCCCTATAATCTTCTGATAACAGATTCAAATTTTCATCATAACAGCCCGGCTGCAACAGTTTTCCATTTCCGATTGCTCTGATTTGTTCCTCATATGTCGGTTTCATAATTTAATCCTCCTTAATATATATATTTTTTCAATAAACAAATTTCAGTTACAACATAAATATGGTATGAATGTTTTGATTTATGAAAAAAAGAGACAACCTAATGGTTGTCTCTCATCTGGTATTAACGAACCCGTAAAATTCCGGGTCGTATTCACTAAACGTATGCTTTTTACGCTTAGCAGCCTTCTTTTGGTGAACCTTGTCCGCTTCCTCAAATTTGTAGTTCGTAATCTGTCTCAAAAAGTTGTTTATTCTTGATGAGACAGAGGCATCTTTGAACTCATGTTCATGAAACCCGATCGAAGTTTCACCAGTCTTTCTTCTCTCTGCAGCATCATAATTATTGTGAAATAATCTGATGTCGAGACTTGTGTCAAGATACCATGTATCCTCGCCACAAGTGATATAGAGTCTGTCACCGTACCAGTAACAGGTTCCGTCTCTATCTGCAAACAATTTCTGGATAAGACGACATGATGCATCTTCGAACAGTCTCTGATATTTACGCCAGTTCTCACTGTAATCAGAAGCTCCATTTGCGATGTATACAAGTTTCTCACAGGTTGGACATATTGGATATCGATAACCTCCTTTCGTTTTCTCGAGAACGAACACTTCTCGACATCCTTCAGTATCCCAATCTGTGATATATGGGCAACCTCGCGCATGGATCATACGTTTACCGCCTATCGTCTGGATGAATTTGAAGTCTTTGGAAAACTCACCCGGTTCTCCATATTTAATTTGGCTCATCTCATAGAACCCTCCTTTCAATCAGTGTTAATTTGTTTCAAATTAAATATGGTTCGAACGGTAGGCAAACAAAAAGAAAAGAGCCTATGTTCGTACACAGACTCTGTTTCCTATCTTTAGTATGCCATTGCTTCGTTCTCCCTTACGAGGAAACCTTCACAAGACGGCAATTCAAAATAATCGATCGCAGCTTTTAGATTCCGGCTGTTTTCGCTTACTCTGACTCTCATATCTTCCAACTGAATCCCAAGCGGAATCGTTGTTACGATCGTTGCCAGATATTTGCAAGCAAATGCGTAGTCGCGTCCGGCAACAAGCTTTTTAAGAACGGATGCTGGAATGTCATACATTTTCAATGTCTTTTCCAGTTCATACAGATCTTCATCATCCTGCATTGAATCAATTGCATTATAAATGCTTTCGATACTTTGGAAACAACGAAGAAGTTTCTGAGCTGTTCCGTCTCCGATTCCTTTCACTCCTGGAATATTATCGGATGTATCACCTGCAAGTCCTTTCAAATCCGGGATCAACGCTGGATAAATACCCTCTTCCACCAGTGTTACCTTTTTATTGTATACGACCTGGTTTTTCATCGGCGGCGTAGGATTTGCAAACAAATTATTCATTCCACAAATTGGAGCCAAAGCTTGTCGTTTGCTCTCTGCCGTCGCATCATCTTTCTGGTAATACAATCCGTATACGTTCGCATCATCATCTAACAATTGCAGCCAATCATGATCCGCTGTAATGAAGAATGTACTGTCAACGTTGTACTTAAACTGACTGATCACAGAACCTGCAAGGTCATCAGCTTCATAGACATCGGACCATAATGTTTTGATTCCGATATGATCGAGGATATCCTTGAATATAAGGATCTGATCTTTGAAAGCCTCTGTTTTTGGTGGCCGTTTTCCTTTGTATCCGGCATAATAAAGCTTGCGGAATGTTGTCTGACTGTTTTTGTCAAATACAACTACAAGATAATCAGCAAGAAAATGATTCTGGATACGCAATATCTGGGACACGACACCATCGAGTACCTCAATATAGTGTCCATTCTTTTGTTTCATCATCTGTCTGCAAAGCATATTCTTTTTATTGATATCCTTCTCAGCTCTGATTACCATCGGTTCTGCCTTCGAATAAAATCGGTTAAATAAACATGCGCCATCAATTACTAGTAATCTGTTCATTATTAAAATCTCCTTTCGTATGATACATTTTTGATTACACATTAAATATGTATCGGACAAATGGAGACTAATGAATGATTCCTATTTTTCTGTTATCTCTTCTGTATCCTCATATACCGGAATCGACAGTTCGTCTCCAAAATCATCCTGCACGGATCTTTCCTGAGCTTCCATAAGAATCATGACCATAGCGGCTCTCTGTTGTTGTTCCTCTGTCATATGACTTGTTTCTTTTGTCAGCTCTGATTCTGACATTTCGGAAAGATAATCATAGAGTTCCTCATCTGTCATCTTATCAATGTTTTTCCCACATCCTGTAAGCAATCCTGCGCATACAAGAACAAATAATAATGTCCTAAATCGTTTTCTCATAATTTACTCCTTGTCTCTCTATATATTCGGCTGCGGTATTAGAACCCTAGAACAAAGGGCTGCCAATAATGACAGCCCAATATGTATGTTCCTATTCTTTTCGCAGCTTATGCTTGACCGGGTTCAGACTTAGCAGCCTTTGCGTTTTCTTCAGCTTCTTCCTGCTCACGGATCTTTTTCGCTGTTACATATATTGTGGTAGCTTCATTTGCATTATTCACAATTACATGTTTATCTTCCTTATCATCTTCTGCTTTTGTAGTCAGCAGTTTGTATACCGGAGATGATGCCGGAATCAGGTTTTCAAACGGAACAACCGATCGTGACGTATACAGTAATCCTTCACCAGGACCTGCAGTCGCCAGGAATTCAACCTGTTCTTCTGATAACTCGTAAATACGCTGTAATGCCATACGGTCTGCATATGCCTGTTTCATGATAAGAGCAAAGTCTGAAGTTGCCAGAATTGTCTGACCTTCTTCGGTTGCAATCAAGTCAGAAATATTCTGTGTAATACCAGTTGGTGAACCCATCCATTTACGTGCACGTTTCCAGATCATCTGCAGGTAGGATGCAGCAGACGGCTGTTTTAACAACAGATAAAACTCATCGATGTAGAACCAGGTACGAACCAGTTTCTTACGGTTTTCAACCATTCGGTTCCAAATATCATTCAAACATACCTGCATACCAAGCTCTTTTAAGTTAGTACCGATGTTTTTGGTGTCGTAAATGATAAAACGGTTTTTGGTATCAATATCTGTCTTGTAGGAGAACAGATCCAGAGTACCAGTACAATACATCTGGATGGATGCTGCCAGGTTCTTTGCTTCCGGTTCTTTTCGACCACGAAGAATCTGATAAAAGTCTTTCAGTGTCGGGCAGATGCTCGGATCATAAGTCTTATTCATCTTTGCAAGAGCTGCCTCGTATGGTGCATACATTTCTTTTAATGTCTGGTCAACGATACTCTTTAAGTATCCGTTTAATTCGGCACGACCACCAAGCATTGTCTCAATAATACTGATTACAAAGTCGACTTTCTGAGCAAACGGGCTACCTTCTCCATCGTCTTCTAAGTTCAGGTCCAGTGGATTGATATGGTTCGAACCACCTGGCATGATATAGAATGTATCTGCTTTGAAGTAATCACCTAATGGTTTGTATTCTCGCTCGGGGTCGATAATGAAGATCTGGGCTCCAGTCAGACTAAGTAATGCCTGATACATCTCCATTTTTGCTGCAAATGACTTACCAGCACCAGGAGAACCAAGGATAACACCATTCTGGTTATTACTGTAGGTACGGTTATATACGATCAAATTCTTTGATAACTGATTCAGTCCGTAATAGAAACCGTTTTTGATCTGCAGTTCCTGAGTTGAGAATGGCTGGATTGCGGATGCGCTTGTAGTTGTCATGATACGGTGTGCGGAAATCTGATTATACGCAAGCGGCAATACAGAATTAAAGCCCTGTTCCTGCTGTTCGTTTAAAATAGACAAACCAACGCTTCGTTCTTTCGCTCTTGTTATAACCTGATCGGTGTACATTTCAAGGTCGTCTTTGTTATCAGCAAACACAGCAACGACAACCGTAATATGGAACATTAACTGGTCTCCGTTTGTAAGGTCTGCCAGGAACTCTCTTGCATCTTTTTGAGCACTGCTTAATTTGGAAGAAATGTTATCTGGCATCGCACCGCTCTTTGTCAGTCTTGCTTGCGCTTTTACTACATCTCCCCCGATATTAGTAAGCTGTCCAGAAACGAAGGATACAGCTTTATCCTGTGGCTGCAAATCGTAATAAACAGAAGCGATTACGTTTGTAGATGCCGATGTGATAGCTTCCAAAAAGTCCGAATTCAAAGAAGACGGAAGCGCCTTCATGAATAAAACGCGAACATATTTGTTGTCGATCTTAAAGTAGTTTCCTTTTTTGAAATCGAAACAGCTTGGTCCGATTAGATCTTTAGTAGAAATACCCTGTTTGCGGATTGCTTCGATATCGTAAATACTGTTAAAAGAACCTTCGCTACCCATATTATAGATATCATGAAGGATTTCCAAACGGTCATGGAGTGATAATACTTTAATACCGATCTGATTGATCTTTTTAAACTTCATCGTAATATCACGTTCGATAATTGCAAACTGACGAAGTGCAGCCTCAACGTTTTCTTCGTTTACGGCAATCGTCAGATACTTGTCTGCACTCAGGTTATTGTTACCTTCCTGCATTTTTTCCATAACGAGATCATTGTGAGCGATGCGCAATGTATCATACTCGTCTTCGTTTAAAGATAACAGGACACGACGGTTAAACTCTTCTGGATCGACATTACGTTTATTGATTGTGATCTGGTAAGAGAAGTTTGTCGAAAAGGTTGCAAGAATCTTCTCGAACTCTTTTAAAATCTCATCCTGTCTTAATGCTCCGGCGTCTGAATAATTGGTATCGCAAATGAGATACGATTTTGTAAACACTCCATTTAATACCTCAATAACGCCGCCGTTTGTATTTGCGTCATCATATACACGTACATATGGAATTGTATCCTGTACGCTTTTTGGTACCTTCATAGATGATTGTACCGACTGTTTTGCTGTCTTTTTCTTATTTGATGATAAAACCATATGAATATTCCTTTCTGCATACGCACTTTGTTTTCGTATTAAATATGCGTGAGTCGTTTACAAAGGAATACAAAAAGAGGAACGCATTCACTGCATTCCTCTTCTGTTTCTCTCTTATGCGAAATCTGGATATGATTTGTTCTTTTTGTGGTCGTAGATTCGGAATCTACCTTTTGTTGGTCCAGATTTCTTTGTATTCTTTTTACCCTGATCTTCTTCATCCTGTTCGGCGCCTTTCTTTTTGGAAGCTTTTGTTCCGTTCTTTCCAGACGTCTGCTGTTTTGCTGCTTCCTTCTGTTTTTGCGCCCACATGATGTCATCGTACGTATTTGTCTTATACATTCTGATTTTTGGAGCCTGTATCCGATAGATGTAATACTGTTTCGCGAAGTCTTCCGGTTTCATTCCATATGTGATCTTTTCACCGAATGCAAAAAATAATGGGATTGCCATAATAATCACGACGGTCAGAAATATAATTCCTAAATCAAATCCACTTTTATATTCTGTATATCCGATCAACACAGATGGAACCATGCCGATACCGAGACAGATTGACTGTCTCATGGTAAACGGACCAAGGAATTTCGCATCATAGCTACCAAGACTCTTTTGCGTTTTTCTGTGTACTGCCATAATAATTCACCTTTCCTTACAAAATCTCTTTTGCTTTCTGGTTAGCACCGATTGCCGCACCAGCAATTGCTGCCTGACATGCGACTGCCATCCAGAATGATCCATTCGTGGTATCTTGTAAGAAGCCACCAACAAGTAATGCTCCCGCTTTCGCAATGATTGCCATGATAAGTGCTACCAATGCGCTTCCGAAAATGGATTTCAGATGTTTGACACCAGGACTATTTGCTCCTTCAAACATATCTGCGCACGAGATTGGTGCAACTGCTACACGCCAGCCAATATCAAGGGCTCTTGAAATGATTGCAAAGTCAAAGGCGATAATACAAATTTGATGCAGAACATAAAACAATAACGCCTGGAAGAAAGCAATCGGATTCGGTGTTTGTTTTTTCCATGCTTCTACCGCCGTAGTAATCGCAGACTCTCCATCTTTGATTAATGTTTCATTTGAAAGTATATAGCCTGCTGCATTTTCCGATATCTTTAAGAACGCATTTGTGATTTCCGGGATATGAGTGATAACAGCCAGTGCAAGAACTAAACCGATCATCATTTTTCCGAGCGTCTCAATTGTTAGATTCTCTTTTGCAGATTCTGTTAACAACGCTTTTAAGAAAAAAGTCGCAATCAATGCAAACCCGATGACCTGAATAAGATTATAAGCATCCCGGATTGCGCCCCAGAAACCTTCTTTATATACATCTCCATTTAGAAAAAGCCACTTTTGAATGTCATCAAGGTATTTCATGCTCAAAGAGCTTTCCATAAAACTTTTCGATATTCCAAACATAATGTTCTTTCCTTTCTGTTTCCTTATTCAACAAACCCGAACATCGTAAATATTGCCCTGATACTAACAAGTGCGATTCCCGCCATCAAAAAACGAATTCCGGTATTTCGATCTCTGTCATCCTCCGTCCGGATACCCATAACAATCTTAAAGATTCCACAGGTACACAGACCTAACGCTCCCCATGTCGCTATCTTTGCCACCTGGGTTACAATTGCGTTTACCCAGTTTGTTGCATCCGTATCACCCTTTATAGTCAATAATCGGATTCCGGCTAACAAACTGTCTGCCGCAAGCATTCCAACAGATGTCATGATCATTTTTGATGCCGTTACGTAAGAGTCGCTATTTTCCTGAGCAATTGCAATAACTAATGAAACAATTGCGAACAAAAACACGACGACCCCAACATATGACAACGCTCGACCAACAACCGAAATGATACTTGCAGCCATTTGACGCCCAGACGTTGAGGAAGTCATATTTTGGATACCAAGTACTTTGATTACGCCGGAAATGCTTATAAAAACAATACCGGCGCCAAATAACATACCGGAATCCATCTTGCCTTTTGAGTCTTCGGAAGCCATTGCGATTATGATCTTTACGACAGCGATTGCGATCAGAATGGCTCCGACCGCAACGCATGCATCTGTAAGAGTGGTATTAAGGTTTTTTACAGCAGAAACAGCACCTGATTGTGTTTTATTAACTTCATAACCACCAAGTGTGTCTGCTACTAATAATCCAGATGGGCTAGATAACGCGTACGAGAGGGAAAGTAAAGTGTTTGTTCCCATGCTTTATACCTCTCTTTCTTTGTCTCTTATTTGAAGAATAAGTTTAAGATTACGCCCATGGATAACAGTGCGATTGCCGCAAGTAAGTTTAAGATTGCCTTGTTTCGGCCTTCGTTATCTTCGTTACGGATTGCAAGTACCAGGGTAAAGATTGCTACGATTGCATACAGACCACCGCCGTATGTACCGATTGTTGCGAACAGGTTCTTTACACCTTCCATGATCTTGTTACCGTCTGTTCCCTGATATGCTGTAAAGCTTCCTGCAAGTGCAGTTGTTTTCATGGATAATACGGTTGCTGCTGTTGTCAGTGTCATTGCGCCCTTATTTAAGGTCTGTCTAAGTTTCTCAGTCATCTTCATAAATTTTTCTCTCCTTATCTTGACTTAGTACTGATAGTTACGTTGTCAGAGTTAAACAGCGTTGACCTGTACTAAGAGGGATGAGCGCAGACCAGACTGCTTTCTCTCTGACGTACTTAAATATGGGTGGCGCATTTGCAGACTAATGCACTTTTTGTTTTCTATACGAGAGTGGGTTCGATGTTTGAATGCTTGTAAATGAAACAAAGGACTACGGTATCCGCAGCCCTTTATTAAAAGAAGTAAAATTATGAAAGATTTTGAGTAGCCAGATCGTAAACTGTTGTCTGTTTGCTTTCTGACATACTATAAATATGGATGAGTTCTTTGCAAACTAATAATTGTTTACAAAAAGTGAGTACTAAGTGCAGCATTTCATCTATCAAAAAGTTGTCGAAATTTTCTTTCCTTCCGAACAACATCGATATTATATTTTGTCCTCTGAGCAAATCTCATGATTGTGTCCGATTTTGTGTTCTTTGTGTGCTGCAAATGTATTCAATATACGTTCTCTGTAAGACGCTATCAACAAAATCAATAAATTCTCTTAACATAGAGAGAAGAAATCAATTCCAGTCGGTTTTGAAATAGATTTTATATATCGATCAACACTTTCAAGTTCCTCTTTTGTAGCGTCTCTCATTTCTCCAAAGGATTCCTTTGCCATTCTTTCAAGGCGTGTATTTTCTTTATCAATATATAATTCTGCCATAATTTACTTACCTCCTATGACGTTTACAGTACGAAGCTGAATCATTTCGTAAACAATTATTCGTTTGCTCTCTGACATACCATAAATATGGACGAATTATCTGCAAACAAATAACCGTTTACGAAAAGAAAGGCTACACATTAAGTGCAACCTTTCTGTTAGTTCCCATTATTGTCAACCGAACATATCATCAATCATGTCGGCTTCAGATTTTGTAACAATCTTTGGTGGTTTTTCCGGTTCCCGTTTTACTTCGCAGGTTCCATCTTTGAGACCACGAATCAATAAAGCACGATCCTGATTGTTCAAGTCTTTTACTGCAACCTCATTATCTTTGTTTGCAATCTCTTTTGCGTCAGCAATGCGTTCCTCAACAGTAGCTGGACGCCTAAGTGTTTCGGGACGATTCATGCGTGCCTTTTCTCCGGCGCCTAAAAAGCCTTCTGCACCAGCTCTTGGCTGCACACGTTCGAATCTTCCATTAACGACTTCTCTTGCCGGTCTTGGTGGACGTTGTTGCGGCATTCCACCTGCCATGCCAGAAATTGCCGGAACCTGAGTCTTTGAGTTGTTCTGATTCGATGTTGCAGCATCCGGTTGTGGAATTGTTACCGTAATAAGGTTTTCTTTCTTCTGTTCGATGTGGAAGATACGTCCGATCTGCAATTCATTATCAAGCTGGTCTTCACAATGATCATCAAATGTTTCTTTCCATCTTGGATGTTTCAAAGCAATATATTTCTTATCTCGGATCGGATTGCTCGTATTAACAATAATAAGACACTCGTCTTTTGGCATTGTTCTGATGTTCTCCGGACGCAACAAGGATTCTGCATTGTCAGATAATGAACCTCCATTTGAGCCCTGTACAATACCTTTTCGATCAATATTGATAGATTCTGACTGTACCGTTGTCTGACCGATCAACTCAGAGAATAACTTACAGTCATCAAGATCGTTTGCACCAAGTAAGATCGTGATCGAACAGTTACTCATAATCTTACCTTGCTTGTCATCATACATTTCCTTCAACTGAGCGACAGACTGTACGATGATATCAGCTGAAATACGCAGAGAACGGAATGTTGCGATCATGGTATCAAAGTTTGGAAGCTTTCCGACATTGAAAAACTCGTCCAGGATAAACCGCACATGACATGACAACGATTTTGATCCTTTGTGGATTTTTCCATTGATTGCGGCATCAAGTACAATCTCAGCAGCTCGTCTACTCTTGAATTCTTCCAGAACTTCACGAACTCCATTTTGATCCGTATAAACGAGCCTGCAGCAAGGCCACGGAATGAATCCATTTTCATCCGGCTTCAAAAAGGCTTCCTTAAACTCCGGATCCTTCTCCATTCGTTCGTTATCATCTTCGAGCACTGCTTTCTTGTATTTCTCCTGCCGTCTGATGAGCTCCTCTTTTTCATCCTGTTCTGTCTTTGTTCCGGCTACGAATGGTTTGCTTCGAAGTGCAACGGTATCTCCTTTTGTCAACAACCAGCTCTTTTCATTAACAACATTACCATATCGATATAAAACGTTAAAAAGCTGTGTGAACATCATAGCTGCCAGGAAGTTGAAATCCTTTTTCTCTGCCGGAATGATTGCAAATAGTGCACTTTTACGATCTGCCATTGTTTCCAGATGTAAGTCATCGCCTGATAACATGTTTGCGATCTCAGGTGTAGACATAAAACCGAGACGCACACCTGCCGAAATCAAGATAGACTGTTTTGTCTTTGCAGTACCCTTTTTAAAGGTTTGATAACATGGAAGTGCTGGGTTTGTAGGATCAAAAGCTGGATCTTTAGGATCAAGCAATCTCAAGAATTTCTTATCGAACTCTGTTGCTTCTGCTTTTTGTCCTGGTCTAGTCTCCGGCTCATCTGCTTCCAGATACATTTCGTATACGGTTTTAAATGTCTGTTTTTCTGGCGGACAGCAAGTGTAAATATAATAGAAAATCATAGTAAAGAAGTTCTGTACCGCAAGAGAGAAGAACTGATCATCACCACCGCCTGCATCCGGGTCATCTGTATTCTTAATAAAGGTATCAACAAGAGTAACAACATCCTGCGGACAATACAGATAATGGAATGGGTTGTACCGGCATCCATACTGGGCTTCAGAAACGTTGAATATCTTTACGTCGTATCCATGATTCATCAAAGCCTTACCACACGATGCCGCAAGTTCTCCTTTCGGGTCCGTTACAACATAGTTACTGTTCATCTGTAAGATGTTCGGTTTAACGTATGTAAAGGATTTACCAGAACCAGTCGCACCAACGATCAGTGCGCAGGAGTATGTATTCGTTCCTTTTGGTTCCAATGAATAGCGCACATGCTCACTGAGAATCATATTTCCAGTCTTCCCACTATTCTCTTCCGGTTCGCAAGGTTCATCTGCACCTTTTGGTTCTGCAAAATCCTGGTTGAATTTCTTGATATTCTGCCATGCCATGTCACCGTCTTTCCGATAAGAACGCCTTCTGTATCGGTCTGCCATAATATAACTGATTGCAAAACAACATAACCAAGCAAAGGAAAACAGGACTAATGCTGTTGGATCAAAACTTCTGGTGGTAAGTCCGAAATTCTGCTGATCGTTCATCGCCATAATATCACCAAACGGAGTACCAAGGCCTTTGACGACCTTCATGAGACCAACATCAGTTGATACATCATATTTTGCAAACAGTCCGGTTTTAATTCCCTCGAAAGCAATGATCGGGTACACAGCAAGAAAACAGAATACTGTGATTGCTACTTTATTTACCTTTCCGTTTTCGTCTTTTTCGAACCACGACTGTATGGTTTTAATTACTTTTGGTTTCGCTCTGGGTGCTGATTTCTTTGTAAGTTTTTGTTTTGTTTTACTAGGTGTTTTACTCATGCAAAAACCTCACTTTCCATATTTTGTCAACCTAAATATGGGCAAGCGAGAAGCAAAGAAAAGCAAACAAAAAGAGCCACCATGTTGGTGACTCTGATTGTTTTCGTTTTTTTACTGTGGCCATGTCCAACCTGCTGGCTGCTGTACTGGAGCTGCCTGTGCTGGAGCCGCTGCCTGAGCAAATCCTGTTGGAGCTGCCTGTGCTGGAGCTGCCTGCTGAACAGGTACCTGCTGTACTGGAGCTGCTGCCTGAGCTGCAAATCCGGCTGGCTGTGCTGGAGCTGCTGTCTGACCGTAGAATGCAGTCGGTGCAAATGCTGCAGACACGTCACGTCCGTTTCCGCCGTTCTCATCCGGAACAAAGACATCAGGTTTTGTAGCAAACATAACGCCGTCTACATTTAAGTAGATACGTCCATCATTTTTGCCCTTGCTTAATGAATAAGCAACCTGAACAGGTCCCTGGTAAGATACAGGCTTGCCTTCAAACTCTTTCGAGATGTCGACAATCTGTCCGTTCTCGGTAGCGTACAGTTTCGGCATTCTGTGTCCGCATCTGCACTCTACGAATGTAGCAGAATTATCTTTGTTTGGTTTGAAACCAGAAACAATGATCTGCTCCATGATGGTTCCAATACCATCACCAGAAATAACGCGAGCATCTTTCACGTTAAACTGGAAGCCTGTAATCGGCTTCTGGCTGAGTTTGTTATCCTGCATCTCTTTCAATGCTTCTTCCTCAGTTTTTGCTTTTGTAAGGTATCCATGTCTGGATAATTCTCCTCCGATTACTACAGATCCCCTTCCTGCGTCAAGTACCTTTGCTAAATCTGCCTGATAAGCCATTGGATTCATTCTCTGTGCCATTTTTAATTCCTCCTGATTGTTCTGGAGCTACTGCAATACGATTGAGATCAGGCTTGTTTTCGAGTCCTGTCGTTACGTATCTTATTTTTATCTCGCTCCATTATTTTTTTATGTTTATTTGTTTCGTAGATAAATATGGTATGCGTCCTTGCAAAGTAAAACGAATTATTGAGTACAAGGATAAGGAGGACCGTAGCGGTCAACAGAAACAAATGAATCTGCTATCTTTTCTCATCCTTATCCTTTTCCTTTTCCTTAGCCATAACTATTCGTCTTCACTTGCAATCTCATCAAACATGTCTCCCATATAGGCAGACGGTTCTTTCGTTTTCAGATTCATCGTAATATTGCTGTTTAATGCTGCGTTGAATTTATCAATCTTGTTATCCGTCAATCGGACACCAACAAGATGAGGTGTAATTGTCATATGCAGATATTCGGTCTCATTATCGCCTTCTAATGCACATGTCATGAAACACGGTACTTTATGTTTGAGACATAACATCTCAATTTCTCGGAACTTTTCTGTAATCTGTCCCGTAAATTCTTCTCTGGTTGTCTGATCCATAATATTGTTTTCCTTTCTTTTTGAACTATTTTTCTTTAAACTCCGGTAAATGATTGCGCCGCTTTAAAGAAATCCCTGAAATCGTCCTCGTCATCTTCGTCTTCATCATCTTCCGATTTCGATGCTTCCGGCGCCAACAATGGTTGTTCTGATTTTTCTGTTTCTGTATATATCGAAGTCGGATTTATAGGTTCCGCATATTTTGGTTCCGATACGGCAGATACAGATTCTTCCTGCGATGTAAAAGTTGGAACCGATTGAACCGGAACCGACTGAACCGGAATCGAATCATCAATTCCCGGAACAATGTCTTTTGCCGTAAGTGTCTCTGCTTCCACTTTTTCATGTTCTGTTTTCTGGGCTTCTCTCATACGCATACCGATATCGTTTGCGGTAATATGTCTTGTAACAAATCCGTTTGCCACTCCGTATCCAATAAATGGAATACGAGGAATGTATGCACGAATCAGAGCCTTCACAAACGCATTCGCATATCCATATTTGATTTCATTATGCAGCATATCAATTACTGCCTGTTCTCTTGGATCATCCGGATTCAGAGTCAGATGATATTGAATGGTTGTCGGTACATAGCCTAAATCAACATCCTCATAACTGATTTCCGGCGGCTCATACGGTTCTTGATTTACATAGGCAACAAGAATATTTCTCACTTCTTTTGAGAACGAAAACCCGTCCGCACGATAAAGAGTAATCAAGTCAAGATCATGTTGTCTATGTAAACGCAATGTCTTACTTTTCTTCATAAACTCACCTTTTTAATCCTTTCACATGATCGCAAACATCATGTAACGATATAAATAGTACCCTCTGGCATTGATATACACGATCGGCATCGTTGGTTCGTTTACGTTGCCTGGTACTACCTTCAATCCGGAAATACCTTTTAATCGTTCTGTAAAATAGTTACACCAAGCAGCTCCGGTGCCTCCAGTCATAATAATCCGCTTGACATCGAACACAAAATCCTTGACACTTCCGAACGCTTCTGCGCATACCATATTATTTGCTTTTTCCAGATAGGTAGAGATTGGGTATTCTTTATCCTGCATTAAAACAAAGTCGCGAACTTTTACTTTTCCAGTACGCAGAACCTGCTGCATTTCCGGGATCGAAATATCGGCGCCGAATTCGTTCTGTAATAACTTTCTTGTTTCCTCAAGAACCCGAAGCATTCCGAGATTTGTATCTGTATCTAAGCTTGATAACTGATTGTTTTGAACGACAAAACGGTCCCATGTTCCGAATCCGCCATCTAAAACCATGACGTTTGCTTTTCTGTAAATCTTATAATCCTTTGACCAATGTCCGTCACTGTTGATCACGGTTGAATAATAGGTTCCCATTGGTTGATACATGATATCAAAATGGTCTTCTGTGATCGTAATATTGAATTCTTTTGTAGTTTTACCAATGGTCAGGCGAAAATGATGGGTTCCGATACATACAGATTTCAAATATGCGGCGTCCCTTGTGATGTAAGCAGGTGGTAATCCTGTCTGAAGAAACACATCACTGCCATCCGTCTCTTTATTCCAAAGAGCTTTTCCTAAAACAGTGCGGAATACGACAAGAAAACTCGGGTGCAAGTAATGATTACGGGTATACAATGAATTCTCATCGATTCTTGTATTCGTTGTAATGGACCGGTATGCCATATTACCAACACAGTATTTCACGCCGGTTTCCAAGTCTTCGTATACCATGTCATCTTTTCCAAGCTCACCGAATAATTCGCCACTTAACTTCTGGCAATAGTTTGGGAAAATAAAGTATCCGTCCTCATGCACGCATTTTGGACCAGAATACCCCATGTCGATTCCTAAAATGTGAGTGCCATCAATTTTAGGAAACAGAAACTGTCTGTTTTCTGTTCTTGTTGCAAATGCTTTTGTATCCATAAATTTATATCTCCTTATTGGTACTTTATTTGTTGATATCTTAAATATGGGTAACGAAGATACAAAGGAAAAAGGAAAAGGATAAGAATGAGGATAAGGATAAGGAAAGTTTGTCAAGTGTCAGAATACAAAGAAAAGAGCCATCCTGTTCGATGACTCTTTGTTTTGTTTACGCAACGTCCTAAGCAATCGGAATCGCGAACTGCTGCACGAGACTTTCGTACATAGGTTTTTCGCATCCAGGATTATTGTTTACGTTTTGAGTAACTGCTTCATCTGGGATGCCAGCATATTTTGCAGCCGCCCAAAGTAGTGGGATGTACCCAATTGAATCCGTTCTGCTCTGATTTGCTTTGATAAACGCTAATGCAGATTCCTTATCAAGCATCCGAACAGTATCAATCAAAGTTGTGATCAGATTGCTTACTTCATCTTTCGGAAGCTCAATTGGTTTTCCAGCGATTCCTTTGATGTTCACATCATAAATCTTAGACTCCATTGTGTTTCTCATCATGGTTACAAACGACTCTGAAACATTTGCATACTTAAACCATACATTAAGTGTTCCTTTGTCTGTTTTCTCCACGAGTGTTTTAAGATTTGGTAATTCCATAGTTGCCATTTTAATTCCTCCTTGAATGTCTTTTATTTATGTTATCCTAAATATGTGCTAAACGAATTGAGGATAAGGATAAGAAATTAATTAGACTAATATTCTTTTCCTCATCCTTTCTCTTTTTCTTAAAAATCGCATGCTTTTAATTTATACCGATCAGTTTCCGGGATCGAACCATTTCTCAGGTTCACTGCATGCTTATCTATGATTGTATCAAGCATATTTCGTACCGTTCTTGCGTTACCGAAGTCTGGCTGACTCTTTTTGTACATGATTTCATTAGAGAATGCATCCAGTAGTTTTTCAGAAACAAGAAGATTCTTTTCATGAGCCATTTCTTTAAAGATCTGTTTTAGTTCACCAAGATTATATTCCTCAAAATATAAATGATATTTGATACGGGATTCAATACCTGGATTACTTCGCACAAGTTTTTCCATTTCCTTTTCGTATCCGGCAAAAATGAATACAATTTCGTCTCTGTGATCTTCCATTGCTTTTACAATTGTTGCGATTACTTCCTGTCCGCCGCCGTTTGAAAGTAATGCATAAGCTTCATCAATAAATATTACGCCGCCCAGACTTTTCGTGATCAGCATGTTTGCTCTCTTACTGCTCTCACCAACAGATAATCCATTAAAGAAGTTACCATCGATCTCCACGCATTGATTCTTCCTGATATACCCATATTCGTATAACAATCCAGTCATGATTCTGGCTACTGTTGTCTTTCCGGTTCCAGGCTTTCCATAAAACATCATGTGCATGGAACTTAATGTCTGAGTTCTGTTATTTTTACGCCGTTTATGTTTATCTTTATTATCTGATTCTGCTTTCTTTTCGTAATCCATTCTCGCTTCCATTTCGTGGATTCTGTCTTTTACATTCTGCAGCCCAATAAGTCGGTCTAATTCTTCGTGACAATTCTGGCTGCCATCATGACAGATCGTTTTAAAGGTTGTCGCACTTAGGATTCGCTCAGCATCCAGTGTCTTTTGTCTGTCAATCGCTTCTCTCTCTTTGCGTGACAGCTGAGAAAACTGACCATGCGTTTTACTTAATCCGTTTTCGTCATATTCCACAAGGTCACGAAGTTTCTGTCTCCATTTTGCAAGAAAAGGAGTTACAATGATTCCTAGTGCGGCCAGGATTAAATAAACTGCAGACGGAATTGTGTTGATCATTGTTTTAAATATATTGACTGTCTGCGCATTTTCGAATCCGTTTACTTTTGGTTTCCCAACCGTTGTCATGAATAACCAGACACAAAAAATGCTAAATACGATCACGCTAACTGACAATATAATCGATAGATAATATAAAGTATTATACTTATTCTTATTTCCCATTAAATTACCTCCAACAGTTTTTCATACTCTGCTTTCATATCCTGAAATGCTTCTGTGCTGCCGCCTTTTGCATCCGGATGTAATGTTTTCGCAAGGTTTTTATACCTGGTAGTGAGTTCTTCTTTTGTTTTGCATCCTTTAAAGAAAACGGATTGATCGGATGCAGACTGCTGATTCATCTGTGTGTTTCTATATTCCCCATATTGTCTCTTATATTCATTCCAGGACCTGTTATATTTCGAATTACCATTACCGGCGCCAAAAAACATGTCTTTTATCTCAAGGTTTCTAATTTCTGTCAAGATATCTTCGAATACATATAAATCGGCGTCCATTGCTTGTAATACATAATTAAGCCCGATCACATCATTGATTGCGATGCAGTCTTTTGCTCTGGTGATATAATCTCTTATTTCTGCATGCTTTTTATTTGCCGATGCAGCATAGGTTTGTATGATTCTGGATGCATCAGCGTCATATTTTGCAATTGCTTCTGTTATCTTTGCATTCACTTCGGTTGTTATTGCTGCAGACAAATCATTATATCGTTTTATAAGCTGGTTACATCGACCAACCGGAGATTCATCCATTATGATCCGATTCGTTGTCCGTTTGTATTTCGGATTCGGTTTTATTAGAACCATAACAAGCACAGCAAACACAATCAGAATAATCGATAATGCGATTGGTAATACAGCTCCTTTATTTACAATTCCTTGTATAATTCCAAGAGTTGTTTGATTTGTAGGTAACATATATTCGTATTCCTTTCCTTGAATCCTTAATGTTTTTCATTACCAACAATAAGGCTCAAAAGCATCCAAATTCGTCATCTTTATCATTAAATATGACCGGATCCGGTACAAAGAAAACAGAGTCCGTTTCCTATTATAGGTTACAAACTCTGTTTTCATTAACAATTGGATCCGAAAACTGCTTTAACGCCCATCAATGATACTAAAGTCTGGATTTTCTGATTCAAAATCACTCAGTATATCCATTGCATCATCTGTGTAGCGTCCAAAGTTTTTGATTCCTTCGTCAAACTGATCACCGATGTCGCCAGAAATATCGATACCGTCTGTCTGTGTACGATATGGTTCAATACGTTCAAGAGCTTCTGCCATCAACATATAGTCCCCATTCAACAACAGAACCTGTGGCATATTCTTAGTCTGTTTACATTTATCAACAATAATCTGCAACTCATCGTTTCTATTGTTGACCTGCATCAATCCAGAAATGGTAACAACCTGATTGTTTTGGATAACACCCTTGCAGCAGTTTTTGTCTGAATCGTAATTAGACGGGAATACAACACAAGGAATAGTTTCTCCGTATTTATCGATCAAATCGAACACACACATCTTTTCCATCTTTTTTGTTTCGATCTCTTTAAATTTCGACACGATACCAGTGACTTTGTCTTCGTCTCGTTTTGCATTACCCGGGTCACGTTCTTCGTATACCTCTTTTACATGGTTAACGGTATAATCATCGCTGATTTCATAGTCATCCAAAGGTGATAACGAAGCCCAGGTTCCGAGATATTTGATCTCATACATAACCTTGTCAGCATTTGGTGTCGGATATGTTTCACTAAATACAACGTTACTTAATGCTGTCTGAGCACTTTCGTATTTTGTGGTCCAATCTTGTACCTTTTTCTGCTGAGATGCAGCTTCTTTTTCTGTCGTTACTGTCATGGAAGCAATTTCATCCAGTTTTGCTCTACAGCTTAATACTGCGCTGCGAGCTTCTGTGTATTCGTCTACATACTGGCATAACTCTTCACGACTATCAGAGAAACAATCCATAGCACCGGATAAACAGAGTGCGTCATATTCGTTTGATTTTAACTGAACCCGATTAAGGAAATCATTCAAAGTTGTAAACGAACCGTTCTGGGTTTTCTCATCAGCAATCACATCACCTGCACTCTTAAGTCCGGTGATACAGGAAAGTCCGAATCGAATCGTACCATTACCACGAACAGAATATGGAGCTGGAACATCATCTGTCGCCGGATCGCATACCATAAAATTCGAATCCGACTTATTAAGATCAGGAGGTAAGATATCGATCTTTAAAGTCTTACAATCTGAAAGCAATTGTGGTAATTTATCACGGAATTCAGTAATCGCACTGCAAAGGTATTCTTCCGGATAGTAATACTTCAGATATGCAGTCATATAAGACACAACAGAATATGCTGCCGCATGTGATTTATTGAATCCATATTTTGCGAATGGTTCTAATTGTTCCCAAATCTTGTTTGCTACTTCTTCAGTATACCCACGTTCGAGTGCTCCTTTTACGAAATCAGGGAACATTTTCTCAAGATCTTTTGTTTGCTTTTTACTCATGGCACGACGAACATTATCGGCTTTACCCATGCTGAATCCACCGATTTCCCTGGTGATTGCCATGACCTGCTCTTGATAAACAGGATACCCATACGTTTCATTCAAGATACTGTCTAATGCTGGAGCCATTTGCACGAAGGATGACGGTGTTCCGTTGAATTTTGCGTCGATGATGTCTGGAATGAAATCCATTGGACCTGGTCTATAAACTGCGACTGCCAAGATCAAGTCTTCGAATGTGGTCGGTTTTAAACTTCTAAGCATTCCTTTCATACCATCTGACTCATACTGGAATACAAAGTTTGTGAAACCATCTGCAAACATTTTGATAACGGCTGGGTCATCGAATTTCAACGAATACATATCAAGATGAACGCCATATTTCTTCTCAACACGCATGCAGCAGTCTCTGATTACATTGATGTTTCGAAGTCCAAGGAAGTCGAATTTAATGAAACCGAGATCAGATTCTGCAGCCAGCATATCTGCCTGGATTGCTGGTTTCTGTGTTGGGTCATCTTTGTCTGTTGGTGCAATCAGTGGGATAAAATCAGCAATCTTATGATCCATGATTGCAATAATTCCGGCTGCGTGCTGGCTGTTTCCTGTCATTAAGCCTTCCATACGTTCTGCCATATGGAAAATATTTAAAGCATCCGGATCATTAGCAAACTCACTCTGGATAACGGAATCGATTTCCGATAATGAGTTTGCGGATCTTGCATACGCTTTTAACTGGGTTCCAATAGAATCGTATGCTTTTGTGTTAAAACCTTTTTTAAAGGCGTATAATTTTGTTGCGTTAATAACTGCCTGTAAAGGACCCATCGTTGTTTTCGTCATAATTCCGGCAACACGATCGGCACCATACAGTTTTGTCACGTGATCGATTGCAAATTCACGCGCAATTTTTGAATAATCAGTGTCAATATCCAAACGCATGTTCGATTTCTCGGTTATTTTTCGAACAAATAGATAGTTTCCTATCTTTTAGACTATATCTTCGTAACCATTATAGTTACGTCAAAGCACTTCCACCGGTAACTCATCTTCCGGCGTACTCCCACTACGGGATAGTCGTTACACTTTACTGTTCTCTTTTAATAACATAACCATGAAATTGCCTACCAGTAATGCAAACATTATTTACTGTTTTTGCACAAGCTTTAATTCCAAAACTCTTAAAATAATCTGAGACCTCGTTATATGTTTTACAACTACAAACAAATCGTTCATGATTGTTTATATCTATACGATAAACCCGAATCTCTCCAATTTTACGTCTTGTCTTAAATTGTTTGTTTTCGTATTTACATCGTGTTTGCTTTCCGTCGTATTCGATTCGAAACTCACCGCATCGCAAATATTTATCGAGTGAACTAAAACTCACCCCGAATTTCTTATTCGCATACCGGGCTGCTTTTGCAATCCCTTCAAATTCACCAATAAGTTCATCATTCCGGTATAATTTCGCCACACGATAATTTCTAGTCGGTCCCATTGTTGAGTAACTATCATTAAGATTTTCTTTTCTCGTGCACCATTCCAGATTTGTATAATGACAATTCTGTTTGTTCTTATCTTTGTGGTTAACTTCAGGAAGATTATCTGGATTTGGAACAAACGCTTTTGCAACAAGTCTATGTAATAATGCACTCTTATAGATTCCATCTATTTTTATTGAAACTAATAGATAATTTCCTCGGCTATCAAGAGATGATTTTAATAACTTAAATTCACCTTTTCGCGTACTATAGACTTTTCCACTCTCGCTTACATAATATCCTTCCGCATCCGGAATCGGTCTTACTTCCTCACTATCATAGTAAAAACTTGGTTTGTAAATATCTTTTGGTACATCATCTGCGTATGTTATGTTATTCAATTGTTTATTCTCCTTAGTTTGAAATTAAGGAGCATATGTAGTTTAAATAATAATCTATTCACTACCAGAACAGTCTTAGCACGGTATTGTCAGCTAACTGTGTCCTATGCTCGTTCACACTAAATATGTGCATCCGTGTAACATAGAAACAGTCCTTAGATTCTCTTACGAAGCGGCTTCGTCTACAGTTTTCCTGTCTGTAATCTTTTACAGAGTCACATCTCGTTGTAACGCTTGGTGACCAGTCTTATTCAACTTCTACCGTTAGCAGGTGTGTATGTTTTATACATACACAAGGAATTTTCTTTTCCTTCTGATTAGCAGTAACTAATCAGACCTACACCTCTGAGTAATAGAGTCCACAATGAATGCCCGATCTGTTGACACATTTTAGGCATGGATGCTCTTTCTGGATTCAAGAATCGTTCAAAGAGCAGGTTGTACTTGATTGGATCCAGCTCTGTAATACCACTCATGTAGCATACAATGGATCCTGCACCAGAACCTCGTCCTGGTCCGATGTGCATATATTCATCCAGGTTCTTGCAGGCACAGATAACGTCCGCAATAAACAGGAAATACGAAGAGAATCCCATTTCTGAGATAACGCTCATTTCGTAATCGAATCGTTTTTGTAGATCGTCATTCCATTCATCTCCATATCGTCCCTGAATGCCGCCGCGCTTAAATTCGATATCTAACGTTGCGGTTCCGTCCAATGTGGTTACGCCTTTTGTGGAACCGGTAAGTGCTAACTCTCGCAAATGTTTGTCAGCATCTACGAACTCTGGATAATGCTGGTTCTTTAAAACGTCAGCATTGATTGCATCTACACGTTCCTGTTCTTTTGCAACTAATTCATTGTATTCCTCGTCTGTCATTCCGTCTGTGCGTTCGATCTTCTGTGGCTTCACTTTCTTTGTACGCGGAAGTTCGAGGTTACATTTCTCGCAAACAACATCAATGTTAGCCATTGCTCTGTTCACAACTTCTTCCGGAAAGACCTGAAGCAATGATGCAGCCAGTTCGTCTCCTGTTTTGTAATACAGTTCGGTGTCACCTTTTTGCATCGGCTGGTATTCTCCTTTTCCAAGACGGTTCATATTGCGTACCCACTCGAGCAACTGAGCATCTTCTTTTCGAGCCATGTGATTATCGTTGGTTGCCAGAAGTTCGACGCCTAACTCATCACATACTTTGACGATCTGGTTAAAATACACAGCTTCTTCCGGGATACCATGGTTCTGGATCTCACCATAGAAGTCCTCTTTTCCGAAAATATCAATGTAACGCTTTACTACCTGTTTTGCGTTATCTAAAAGTTCGTCTTCGGATTTCATATGCATACGAAGAATGTTGATACGTTCCAGGTTTTCATCAATCTTCGCCAGCTTATCTTTGTGTTTCTGATAGATCTCGTTGTATGGTTTTCTGGCTGCCTGTAACTGTTTCTTCTGTTCTTTCAGGTCCGCAGTGTCTTTCTTTGCCTGTTCGCTTTCGAATACTTCGATATCCAAAGACTGCTGCAATGCTTCTTTCTTCTTCTCATCAGTTTCCTTTTTGATCATCCGCTTTGTGGCGACGAAGCTTTTAGTTGCTTTTGGTTTTAATTCCTCAATTTTTCCTGCAACCTCTGCGATCTTTTCGTCAAAATCATGAACACGAGCGATCGCATCATTCAGTTCATCCGGAAGCTTGTTTCTGCTGTTTTCAACACGTCTCTCAATCTTTCCGATCTCTTTTGTGATCTTGTCATTGTAAGATAATGGAATTGCTAAAACACCACCGATACAGGCAGTTGAGCAAACGACATGTCCGTATCCATCTGTTCCTGGTCCGAAATGTTTCGCAAGCATCTCTTCGGTTCCTACTGGGTAGCCTTTTTCGTCGACGTTTTTATTGCATTCCGAGATGTAGCGGCTCATAGCCTGGAATCCCTGATAATCCTTACAAAGCAGGATCAAATGCTGTCTGATAAATTTGTCTTTCAGTGAGTCGAACCCGATATTTCCGGATACACTCTCTGTGTTTGCGGATTCTGATCCGGAGTCTGCTACAATCTCAGAAAAGAATCCTTTTGGCGTCTTTACATATGTTTCAACACCAAGAATCGGTTTGATATGCTGTCCGTCCGGCAGATGTTTGTGTGCGGCTTCTTTTCCGATACAATACAGATAGAAGTCAATCAGGTTCGCACAGTTTCCATGATCCGTTAACGCAATCGCTGTAGCGCCTTTTTCGATCGCCACATTTACGTAATCGAATATGGTCTGCACGCCATCGTAACCGCTCGGATAGTAATCCGAATGCGCATGCAGCGCGTTGTTCGAGTATGTCATAATAACACCTTTTTAGCATGCCGATTGAATGATTACGTTTCTTCCGGTTACAAAAACGTAATATAATCGGTCTTGCTGCTACCTTTCTCTATTTCTTTGCCAGTGTTTTTGTTACGTCCTAAATATGTTCCGAACGCTTGCAGACAAATTAAGATTCCACACTGGTTTTCTTAGGTCTAGTACTATATCTAAGCAGTCTGCAGACGAAAGAAGGCTCACTTTTCTGTTTCCTCGTCAGGCATAAACAAATATTTTTCACGCATAAAGAAAGAGCCACCATTTTCGGTGACTCTTCTTTTCGTTTACAACATTTACGGAAATAACTCGCCACAGACTAATGTCTGAAAAGCGTTTATGAAGTTTTCCCTGTCTTCTCCGGTCATGTCGATCGGTTTTACACCTTCGAGACCAGCAATTACTGTCGCTTCTTTGATAGACATATCGTAGATCTCTTTCATTTTCGACATTGCGATCGGTCTCACCATAGCTCTGTTTCCGGCAAGAATACAATCATCGATTCCTTTACCAGCTTCCATTCGCCATACCATCTGATACATATCAATTCCAGGTTTCTCTTCATCCAGATATTGAGCTAAACTCATAAGTGCTTTGAATACGGAAGGATTTTCAACCATATCGGCATCATAAAAGATGTATAATTTCTTAATCGGTCTTCCAATTCTGGTTTCGATTGCGTTCAATGTCAGGTCAATTCCGTTGAAATTATTGACACCCTGAACACTAATGCCGATACATCCCTGTTGTCTCAAAATCTCTGCTTTAAAACGACCTTCTGCAAGACACACCATGGTATCTTTTGTAATGTTGTCTGGATAAACAACATCAATTGGGGTTCCGCAAGAACAGCCTCCTCGGTTGTATCCTTTTGATCCGTCTCCGTAGTCATAACTCATGAACTTATAGCGAAGTCCATTAACATCGAGATTTTTCATCCGGATCTGCACTCCTGGGATCTTTCCATTCGCATCCCGGATCAGGATACCGATTCCGTCGAACAACATAATGCTTGGTTTCCAGGAATTTGTCAGCTTATTCTTGTGTTCGAAAAAGCCCGGTATCGAAGTCATTTCGGATGCATATTCTGGGAACCGTTTTGTAAACGCCGCACAAAAATCCGTAACCTTATTTGGGTTTGACTTTGTGTCGATGGAAAAATAATCGGCGGCAATACGTTCCGGTTCCAAAGCTCGTTTCTTCTCAAGAAGTTCTCTGTCTTCGTCTGTGAGTCCGAAATAATCACGCATGAATTCATATGTATCAGTACGCACTTTCAAAACTTCATCCTGGTAAACAGGCTTTGGTTTCACATACTTCTGAAAATCATACTTTGCTTCCGTTTTCACATATTCCACATCTGACAACTTTTCGAACTCTTCCTTTGTGATCAAGTTAAAGTCGCAGGCGATCTGAAGTGCTGCTGTTTTCTCATCACAGTTGAATAAAGTCTGATAGGATGTCACATTGTTTCCGCCTTTTTGACAAGCAAAACAAAAACATAAGTTTTTTCCTACATTAACAGAAAACGAACCGAGTTTCTTTGCAACATGGAACGGACACATTGCATGCGCTCTGTTTCCGGTTGTTTTCACGAACTTGACACCATAATGGGACAACACTTTTGTCATCTCAAGCTGGTTTACATCGTGAATGATAGCTTCGATCCATTTGTCCGTATACGAAGTCTTGCTATCCTCAACCCAATCTGTAACAACTCTCATTTTCTCATCTCCATTTCTTTATATTTTCTTTGTTACACATTAAATATGTGCGGACTGCAGACATGAAAAGAAAGAAATATAACAAAGCGGAGTGTGAAGATCCCGGGCTCAGGTATTTTTAGAAATGAAATGTGGAAATGAATAGTACGAGCCCGAAAATAACAGACTCCGAAAAGATACATACAAAAAAAGAGTGGTAACCATAATAGCTACCACTCTATCTGTTTATTCATCGTCGTCCGTACTGATATTTTCATACGAAGGAGTGTTCAGTGTATAACCACCATCTTTATCCCACTCTTCTTTATCAACGTCAGGATCAGGACAGCTTTTGCCAGAACTACAATATGTCTTTCCAGCACCTGGAATTGGAACATCTTTTTGAAGTATAGGATCAAATCTTGTCTGTTCGTGACCTGGGCATGTGTACGTTGTGTAGTCTTCTGGATTATCTTCATAATAATCCCATGCGGCATCTGCATTCTCTTTGCCATCAGTCCAAGCATCAACTGCGGCTTTTAATAAGTAATCAGTTCTTACGGTTGCAGATTTTGTGTCCCCGAGCTGTTTATCCAGGTCTTCGATATACGCTGCGAGATCATTAAGCTTTTTGCAGTAAGCATCGTAATCTGTCTTTTGTGGCTTTGTTTCTGGAATAGATCCGTCTTTCACTGCTTTTGTTGCGTCAATGATGTCATCGATTGCTTGTTTACGGTCCATGGCGCTCTGATCGATAGTCTCTAATACAGGAGCTCCATTATAGATACTTGTCATTTCGTCTGCCGTTTTACCGCTTACAAGTGAATATCTAAGGTAATTATCTCTCTGATCGGCAAAACTCTTCGCGAACGTATCATTCACTTCGTCATTCATTTTATAACCGTGCAGGCTCGCATACTGTTGCCATCCTTGGAATGCTGCTTTATAACTCTTATATTTCTTGTAATTCTTGATAGCAGATGACGCTTCACCTTCATCGGTATACGTATATTTGTTTACGCCTGGTCCGTCAGCATCATATAATTCGAACAGGTTGAAATATATAAGCGATTCTTCCGTAGACCGGTAATGACTTACAGCCGCCATATGACAATAGGCTGTTGATGGAAGGATTCCGTACTGATCGTAATATTTGATTGCGATCGTTGTGATCTCATCCATTAATGTCGAGATATGGGCATCTGTTTGTTCGTAGATATCCGCTTCGCAAATATCTTCATGATAAAAACTGTAATCAATATCTGTTTTATCATCTGGCATATACGGACTGATCGCAAAGTCGCCTCGTTCTTTCTTCGAATCGAGCTCTTTCCACTCTTTGATCTCTTCCTCGTCATCGTGTTCTATCAATTCTTTCTCTTCAGACTCGGTCATTCCGTAAGCGGTCAGATGAACTTTTCCTTCTGTCCACTGTGCACCATGCTGTAAAACGATCAGTTCCCCGATCTTATTATCCGTCCAGCCACAGAAAGATGGAGTTGCTCCGTATACTGGAGACACAGTAAATCCAATATATCGAATGATCTTTTTATTCAGACACCGTCTCTGTTCCATCTCGGAAACATTCATAGTTCTTACTGCTCCGGTATTCTGTCCAACTCGACCATAATACGTGAAGTTTCCGTCACCTATATACATCATTGGAATTGAATGATCCAAAGCTTCATAGAAACCGTTTGATCCGAATGTCCAGGTATTGTAGTCTGTGTCTTCGAATTCGTCTTTCCAGCTTCCTTCGTCCCACACATAGAACATGATATCTCCAACCTGTAAGTTACCAAGATCATCCATACCTTCATTAAACGCATATGGGCTTTGTAATAACGGTAAGTCGTTGATGGATTCTGTACTGTCAACCGAGGTTGAGATGCCTGAATTCGTTCTCTTGATACTATCGTCGACGACTGGTGAATACGGTGCATCAACAGTTGTGTATGTGTTATTTATCATGTCATCAAACGAATAATCCGCGCATACACCATGCTGAGCGCAAATGTATCGGATATAATCTAATGATGACGCTGATGTGAATTTCTTGCCTTTGGCCACAAAATGGATATCGCTTCCCTCTCCAGTTTCATGCCCTATTTCACCACCAATTCCTGTACCTGTATATGTATTTGGTGAGAATTCTCCGGCGGCAACGGTAGCTTGGATTGCTGTGTCATAACCATCTTCATTTCCTGTTTCCGGATTGATTGTAATATCATCCATATTGGATGCTAATAACAATGCATTCTCACCAAAGCTTCGGCTCCAGTTACGGAAGATGAATTTCTGACTTGCGTCTGTTACGGTGTCGATTGCTTCCTCATCTGAACCCTCTACATATCCGGCTGTAATTGGTCTATAAATGATATCATAAGCAGCGACGGGATCATTTCGCGGATAAATTGACTGGATACCAGCTGTGGATCCATTACTGAATACCAAATGCTGTCCGCCAGAGTTTCCGTAAAAGATTTCTGTATGTCCTCCACTATAAGAAGAACCATTACTGTCGGTTCCTGTGAATCGACGTACAAGAATGTCTCCCTGCTGCAGGTTATTCCATCCTGGGAACCTCATATAAACAAATCCCGGGAAATGCTGGTCACTGATCAATGCTCCCGTTCCAAAGGTACCGGTTGTGGATCCATATACCTGTAAACAAGCGGAAACGTAACCGGAACAATCCGTACGTACATGATATTTCTGTCCGTTTACCTCGATCCAGATCCATCCTGACTGGTTATACTGTGACTGTGTCTGCGCGATCAGTGTCTTAACCGTCAAGCATACATTCATCCAGTTCGTAACATCTCCGTTTCCGGTTGGTATGATGGTTGCTGCCTCGTCTCCGTACACATCGGACGGTATCTTGCCTTCAAAAATACTGTATGCTAATGTTTCGTTTCTCTGGATATCAACATTGATATGGCATGCCTGCCCTTGTGTTCCATCATCATACTCAAAATAATATGGATGCTCTGAGATGATATGTGTCTGTTCATACAATTGGGCTGCCATGTCCTCAAGTTTTCGATTACTTATCAGTGAATAATCGTATTCTAGCATTACCTGCATTGCACAGAACAGTTCCTTATAGTTCTCGTTCGAACCATTTGGATACTGAATATCGGCAGCCGCATACTGGGATGCCCTTCTGTTAAGTTCAGCTATCAAGTCGTTATGTTCGTCTTCCAATGCGTGCATGATGGCGGTTCCGTCTTGCATACTGATCGTATATGCCTGGTTCTCTTTCTGGGCAGCGGCATTTCCGTCCCAGAAGCAGCATAATATCATAATGATAAACACAACAAGGATAAAGCCTCCGACTACTGCAAGGATCGGTCCTAACACTGCGGAAATTGCCTGGATCATCTGATTGAGGGCTGCAAAGATCTTCGAAAAGATCGTCTTCTGCCATGCATTCCTGATCGCGTTTCTGATGTTTTTCATCAACAGTTTCACAGGATCGAACAGCTTATTCTTTACTGTTTTCACTGGTTTCGGCGCAATTTTCTCGAAACCTTTGTTGAACCACTCTTTGTAGAGTGTCTTTAATTCGGATTTCGCTCCTTTTCCAACTCCACGATTGCGGTTTATAATCTCCCGGCGCTGCTCAAACAGTTTGCTCACATGAGTTTTGCTATCAATCATGCCACCAAGCTTTGACTGTTTGAAGCCTTCGATCATGAAGTGGCTCATGTGGCTGGTCACGAAGTTCTGTAAATCTCTTGTAATCGTTCCAAATGTCTTATGCTTAATTTTAAGACCAAGTTGTCCTCCTGGTGTTCCGCCGACTTCAAGTGTCTTCGTCGCAAGCTGAGCCGAAAGTTTAAACCCATTTCCTGCCTTCATCTGATTTCTAAACGTAATCGCCCTTGAAACCACAACACCAGCATTCCATAAGGTGTCCACAATTGAATGTACTGCAATCTTGCTTCCGGTCATTGCCACCTGTTTGCAGGTTTCTGCCAGATGGATTCCTCGCATTGTCTCACTGTTTTCCAATGGAGCGGAACCGAGACGAAGCATCTGTCTGCTTAGGCGCCGAGGAGTTGCGTCAAGACGTTTTGCGAACTTATTCTGACGGGCGCCGAGAAAGGACAGGATGCCGTTGTCTTTCATATTCTTGCGGCTCTTGTTTAGGTCTTTAAGAATCTCTTTTTTCTCGTCACTTGATAGAACTTTAGTTCCTTTCATGTCCATCTTGAGTTTTCGACGTAATGCAAAATTATCGTGTACAGAAGTTCGAAATGCCTCATAGTTAACATGCTTCATTTCGCCAACACCACGCTGATGTTTTACGGTTACGACTCCGCTGCCGTCACTCTGAAATTCAATTGTGGCAATTGTGTTCTTTGCTGACGGAACACGTTTGCCATCCTGATACTTCATTCTCTGAATTGTTTCAGAACTAACAGTGTATTGTTCATCCATATTGGCATTAAGCTCTTTTCTTACGGTTCCAAAAGCATCAGGTTGATCCCCGTAGCTTTTTGCAGCCATTCCCATCTCGTTAAAGTTAGCCGTCCTGTCATCACCAAGTTGTTGTTTTAATACATACTTGTCCGCAGTATTTTGATAAAACTGAATCTGGTGCCTCAAATGCGAAGTCATAGCCGCAGCCACAAGAGGTGTCGCTACACGTTCCGTATTTCGAAGTACTTTTTTTGTATCTCGGTCTGTCGCTGTATTACTACCCTGACGCTGTACCTGCTTTTTCGTATTCTCAGCAGTGCTATCCAAACGTTTCCCTAATGTTTCGGTTATCGCTTGAGAACGGCTGATATTATTTGAAATTAGTTTTCCTTTTGAACTACCAATAATCATATTTCTGCATATCCTTTCTTCGGAATCTGATTTCCGAAATGTATTATTGTTTGAAATAATTCGTTATCCTAAATATGTTCCTACACACTGCAAACTAATAAGCAAAAATACGGATTATTATGACGAGTTTTTCCGTTTGTGAGCCTTATTATAAATAGAATTGATATAAACATATTTGATTTCTACTATGTGGAAGTTTATAATAAAAACGAAAATAAATTGGAGGATTCGTTATGAGTAATTATGATAAAGCTTTTGAAAATTTACGTGACGAAGGTATAAGGCTTTCTGTTCGAGAAAACAATCCATATGTTTACCTATCTTCGCATCAAAGAAACGAAGCAAAGAAAGACGCAGAAGATTTACTCGAAGGAGATCGAGAATCGTTGGCAATTTTCCGTAAAAATAAATCTATTTATCCATTAATTGAAAGTGAAACAAATTATCAACCAACATGGAAAACTAAATTGCGCGACCTTAGATATCATCATCAGATATTAAACCGTTGTCCGATTGGAGGTTTGGTTCTGGAGCTTGCAAATTCGGCATCCACATATTCAAACGTTCAATGGGTAGTTGCACGCATTCAGCCAGAAGTCAACGGATTAGACGATTACAGATGCGGTGAGCACTGGGAAGATCACGGTTTTCACTTCAATGAGCAATATCATCCACAGTGTTTTGACTCATTTTGGCGGAAAGACATTCCTGAAGGTCACTTTATTGATGAATGCGGAATTATTAATATTGCTAAAGAAAAAATCGCACAGGGACTTGAATATGAAACTTATTCCCGTAAATATTATTACTATCTCAATTTCTGGGAAATGTGGGGATTTCGATATGATGAATTTGGTCTTGCATACAAAGACGGTATATACGATCGCAATTTCAAAATTCGTCATGTCAAGAAAGCCGAGAGTTTCATCGAGAAATGTCTCAAAGAAGGGAAACGACAGCCATTTCCATACTATGACAAATCGAAAGATGAGTATTGGAAACTTCGAACTCCAAATAGTTGGGAATTAGTTCTTGCAGACCGGTTGGCAGATGCGAAACGAGAACGAGAAGAATACTATTTGAAACATATGCGTTCATAAGACAAAATTAAGAGGAGCTAGTGCGGCTCCTCTTTTTGTATCTATCATTTTTACTAAACATACATAACACTTCGAAATTACAACACCACTTCCGTCTTCCTGAAATTGAATTGTGGCGATTGTGTTTTTCGCTGATGGGACACGTCTTCCATCCTGATATTTCATCTTAATACCTTTAACAAGCCATGTGCGGAGACCCGCGCCTTTAGTCGTGGGAGGGGCACTCCTGCTATGCCGTTACCTTTCTTTGTTCTGTTAAATAGTGCTTTGATTTTTCGACCAGCTGTAATTTCTTACAACTGATACTTCCTTTATTGACTTTCGTACCGTCTAAAGTACGGATATCGAAGGAACCTCTGGTTCTTCTGCCGAATATAAAGTATTCCTGGTCTTGATACTTTACTTTGTCAAACAGCCGGAATCCCTTTACTAGATATGCAGCCTGGTTACGTTTCCTGGTTCCACCTTTTAGAATGGTATTCTTATGTATCTGTCTGTTGTGGCAGCGGACTTTCTTCTGAAAATAATAATGACCCAAATGTTTCGCTGCCGGATTGCCACTGATACACCTTGCGTCGACATAATGTTCTTTTGGAAGACCATATTCAATACGGGTATTCTTTGTGATATATCCATAGGTATTGATCACTTCGACGCCAAGTGGGTTATACAGTTCTTTTAACCTGTCATAGAACGCCCAGCGCATGACACCCATAAAAGCTGCGTCACGGAATCTCATACCACGATATATCTCCTTTGGCAGTGTTATGATGCCTTTGTGATAAGCTTTGTGACAGGTTTCACACAACGTAATGAGATTGTTCGGTGCATTTCCGCCAGTCTTTCGACTCTCAATGTGATGTACATTTAAGATGCTGTCTTTTGATTTCCCTTTGCAGCACTGGCAGGTATGTCCATCCCGGAACAGTACATATTCTCTTACATTCCAGAAATTAAGCTGTTCTCCGTGCTGGTATCCCTCGCCTTCGATCTCCGGGTTTTTGATCTTCTGGATGTCAAAACTGGCTGTCTCGACAATGATTTTTGTCACCGGAAGGATCTTTATGACGTTTCCCACGACTGTGACATGAGTCTCAATCTTTTGTCTGATACTTGGTGCGAGCCATCCGTCAGGTTTCTTCCGGTTATCAAACCGAGGTTTTCTATATCTGGTTTTTCGGTTCCTCCGGCTGCTTCTCAAAGCTCGTCTTCCAGAAAGCAGTCCCACGATGTCATTTCTTAGAATAACCTCAGACTCATATAAAACTTTCTTCTCAGTGGTTGCAGAAACACCAATTGTTTTACTTCCTGCATCAATACCTAAATTTATTTCCTGTGTATGAATCGTACTCTCATACTGTAGCTGTATGGTAAACGGACATCTCTTTACTACTTTTGCCATCCCGGACTTTAACATCCTTCTGACTTTCCCGTGCCTGCATGTCGGCATAAGTGGATGTCCGTCCTGTCCTAACACATATACCATGTCAGACACTCCTTTCTGTTATTTCTGTGTAACTTTGTGTTGTAAACCAGTGTCACACAACTGTAGAATGAACAGATATCTTTCAGTCTGCTCATTTTATACCTTCGCCAATGTTATCCATAGTTTCCTGTCAGCAACACTGTTCCTGCCCTTTGGAACTGTTTAATCACTAACCTCAGAGCTGCAGACTAGGTACGACATCTGCAGGTGACTATCACCGGGATATAAACTACCTATTTACGGATAACGTAGTTCTCACATGAAAAACCAATGCAAGAACTGAGGCTAGTCAACCATGGCTTTTTACAAGCCCGTCACTTTAGTGATGGGTAGTTGACTTTGTCTTTTTGTGTCACTGCCTTTGATCTCTATTACTTTCTTTCCGGAAACAATAAGATCGAGCCATTTCTTTTTGATGATTAATCCGTACATGCGTTTTTCTCCTCATATTTCTTTCTCAGACGTTCTAATTCGGCTCGCTCTTTACGTTCTTCCTGAGCCAGACGCTCCGTTTCTCTAGCTTGTTCCAACGATTCTCGTTTCTTTGCATACCAGTCTTTGTGCTCAGATTCATCTTCTGATAAGAAACGAATTGGAAAAGAACCGGACGTAGAATCGTACATATCATAATGAGAATCGTATGCAGTAATCCGAACCATATCGCCATAAAACTCGGTTTTGTCTGGTTCTAAAGTATCAAATTCATCTGTTAGAAAGCCAATTTCATCCGCAACATCTTTCACACGGTCTAAGATGCGCTTATAATCACAGATTGTTGTTAGGATCTGTTCTTCTGTAAGACCTAGCTTTGGTTTGTTTCGTCTTTCCTCTTCCTTGCGTTTGCAGTTTTCTTCTTTCATCTTGTCTCGAATCTCCTGATAATCAGCCATATTATAAATCTCCTTTCTTTCCTTTCGTGTGAAACACATGCAGATCGTTTAGATGACTTGGAAACAAATTAATCGTTTCTAATATATTGTTAACAATTCCTGCTGATACTGATAACTAGTGTCCATGTTTTTGTTGTTTTACAAATTCGCGTTCATTTCACCTGTATCAGTTTCTGATATTCGTTTACTTTTTCGTTCATAGTTACATTTCAACTCTCTACCACCAGGAGTGAAATGTCTGACTTTGTTTCGATCTTTGTATATTCCAGTACAATAATATCCAAGATATATACAAAGATTATCGGTATCTCCATAACGGTTATTTCTTGGTATTTGTTCTAACCATTTGCAATTTGCACAACATTCCACATTATCGTCGTATTTCATAACAACTACCTCCATTTTTCTAAGTTTTGACTAACTGATCTGCACGCCTATAATTGAACATTAGTAGTTCAATTATCTTGAGTAGGCGGCAGGTTTCAGTACGAAAGAAAAGCCCGTTCATAAAGAACATGCTTAGTATGTTAAAACGCCAATCCGCCACCACCATGCATAGCTATCCCCTCCTTGCATTTTCACTCATTTGTATCCATGAATTCGTCCCAAATCTTTGGTGATCCGTCTTCGTTAAGCATAACAGTTAATCCACCTCTGTTGTTACTCCACATCCAAAGATACATAACACCTGTTTCTTTGTCAGCATATATTTGATACCCAGAATACGGTGTTCCCTTTTCAACTAAAACCAATGATTCATCTTTAAGAGATTCGCTTGTACTTGTATTCGAGTTTGAGCTGGAATCAACATCATCCACAATCTGGATATTACAACCAGAAACAAATAATGTCGCTGTTATTATTGAAGTTACGATTAATGCTGCTACTTTCTTTTTCATAATTATTTCTCCTTATTTCTATCTAACCGATCTGCACACCATTAGGCGGCAGGTTTCACTCCTTATTTCTATGTGAACTACTCGGATACAAGTAACTGAGAATTCCCGCCCTACTTCTTAAACGCCAGATAATATGCATCCGAATATGCACCGCCGTATCTGTCCTCGACAATACATAAAGGTACAGGCAACCAAAGATTGCTTACCTCAACTGCCATAATTGCTTTTTGGATAGCTTCGCTATATTCATCTGCATTTGGATTCATCTCTATACCTCCAATGAGCCGTCTGTGGCAAAAATTATTTCGGCATTCACAATTCTTCCGGTCTTGCTATTTGTGCCTTTTAATTTTCTGATACATTGCATTTCGTCAATTAACTTGATGTATTTTGTATTTCCTTTAGCCGCAAACGATATGTCTACTCTAGGGCGGTTATTGACGAAGCTTTTACGGCCAGTATTAACTGTTGCGACTGGAATGTATTTGGAGACAAACTCATTTGTTTTTGCATAAAGTTCATCCCAATCATAGCTGTCTATAGTTCTCATAATTATTACCTCTCTTCTTTGTTCTCGTTATTGTATTCGTATTCTGGTATCGGCATCCAATATACGACGTTTGCAAACTCAAATATTTGTTTGTCTAATATTAATAAGGCTCATTTTCTGGAAAACTCGTCAGGAAGATTCGCTAACAATATCAAAGCACTCACATTTTCTACACAACCAAACGAATATATTCAACATAATGCTTTCATAAGCAAAATGAACAGATGGATTTGGTATGACAATAGCAACTTTTGTTTCCGTTTTCATTTTTGTAATGCAGTCACTAAGAATATCATCTCGTTCAGAAGGAACGATATGTCCTAATACTAACGGATTATATACCTGACCTAATAGCAACAGGCATGCCGTTAGTAATGTTTGAATTCGAATTTTATCCATTTCTGGGCTCGATATTATATCATTGTACGATTGAAGCATTGACTGTGGTATTGATGATTCGTTGTTTTCACATCGTTCATAACTAATTTTAAGCTCATGATTTAATAATTCGAAGACAGTTTTAAATGAACAATGCTTTTTTGCTAATGTTGCTTCTATCGCGTCACCTAAAAGCTGTTTTTCCATTTTATCGTAAATAGTTTCTTCATTTGAATCAGATACAGCTCTATCGGTCTGAAGTAAAAGATCTACAAACCATTTTGCTTCCTCTTCGTCAGTAATCAACGAAAGATAGTCAATAGCATGTTTCATAGGATTCAATTCGATTACGTCATAATCCGGAAGCAATTCTTTTACTTGATCAATGTTTGCTTTTGTGTCATGAATCAGAAAATGATGGTTTTCTGTAGCTGTTTCTACAGTCACATTACGATAATCATCCTCTATTATGAATATTTTCACTCACAGAGAAAATCTGAAAGAAAGCTGCCACCTTCTGGTGTGCAGATGAATTTCAGTAAAATAAAACAAAATAATATATAAAACGTGACGAGATTTCCCAAAAGTAAGCCTTATTATGTATAGAATTAAGAAACCAAAATGGAGGAAAATGATCGTGCCGACTTACACGCTGGAATTAAAACTGAATACAAAGAAATATTCCGACCAGCGTTATCTGGAAAACTATTTCCGGGAAGTAGCAAAGATCGGGAATACAATCCGTCGTTTTGCGATCCGACAGATCACATTACTAAAACGTGACAAAACATACACAGATCTCTTAAAACAGTATGTGGCGCTTGAGAAAGGTCCAGAGAAAGAAGCCCTGTCCAAACAGTTATCTGTTATTGTAAAATCTTACGGGCTCACACAATACGACCTCCAGAAATCCGCCACAAAACTGAGGAACCATCTGAAATACGTACATTCCGATGTCTATCAGAAGATCAGTGACTCAGTATGGAAAGGTGCGGAGAAAGTATTGTATTCCACAGGGAAACAGATCCATTACAAGAAATGGGATGAATTTTTAAGTTTCGAAGGCAAAAAGAATACAACAGGGATCATCTACAAAGACGGAAAGGTATACATCAATGCATCTCCAAAGAGACAGAACCGTGGATTGATTCTCGAAGTGATATTACCAAAGAATCAAAACTCAGATCATTGGTATTACGAGACTTCTGCTTTAAATGACAGAACAAAATACTGCCGGATTGTAAGAAAGAAGTTCAGTACCGAATGGAGATACTACGTACAATTGGTACAGGAAGGGACACCGCCTCTGAGACATGCAGTGGGTACCGGAAGGATCGGTATTGATATTGGTACTTCCACTGTTGCAGCAGTGAGTGATACGAAATGTCATCTCACAGAACTCGGAGAAGGGATTGAAGTCCAGGATAAGAAGATCCGGAAGATGCAGAGAAAGCTGGAACGCTCCAGACGGACATCCAATCCGGACAATTACAATGAGGACGGTACCATAAAGAAGGGAAAGAAAACCTGGAATTACAGCAACCGGTACAAAAAGATCCGTAATAAACTCAGTGCGATGCAGAGAAAACGTTCCGACACATTAAGACAATGGCAGGAAACCTATGCGGACCTGTTATTGGAAGAAGGCAATGAAGTTTATGTTGAGGATATGAACTTCAAAGGATTACAGAAACGGTCCCAAAAGACGGAAAAGAATAAGAAAGGGAAATACAAACGAAAGAAACGATTCGGAAAATCCATTGGGACACGAGCTCCGTCACAGTTTCTTACTATACTGAAAAGAAAACTTGGTTACACAGGCGGAACCTATCACGAAGTCAATACAAGGACGTTCAAAGCAAGCCAGTACGACCATACCAGTGATACATATCGGAAAAAGAAACTTTCCAGACGTCACAACACCATAAACGGAGAATGGATACAGCGTGATCTCTACAGTGCTTTTCTCCTTATGAATTCCGATGATACTTTGGAACACGCAGACCGTGATAAATGCCTTCAGAATTATCCTCAGTTTAAAACAATGCATAACAAATGCATTACCGAGATCTTACGGTCCGGAAAACATATCCCTTCCAGTTTCGGACTTAAAAGAGCTGCATAACACAACATGAAACAATAACTTTTTATATACACAATACATAGAATAAAAACTACAGTTTCTATTTTACATATACTTTTTAAACGGTTTCAACTGAGACCGTAAGACTGCAGGACGAAAAGTCCTGTGAAACCTACCCTGTAGGGATGTCTTGAACGTTTCTGCAACGGAGAGACTACAACAGAAAGCTTTGAATACCATAAAAAGACACCGGGAAACTTCAGAGAAGATCCCGATATCCCGGTATTTCAAACCTCAAGTGACGTCCTCCTGTACTGAAACCTGCCGCCTACTGGCGTGCAGATCAGTTAGTTCCTGCATAGTACGCATACCTCCATTTTTATCAGTTATTTTATACGCGAGTTGATGAATTAGATTTCATGATATCAGTTTCGTTGCATTTGGATACTGTGTTAATTTATTCCCGATTTCAGGCATGTTCCTAATATGCGCCAACAAAAAGAAAGAGACCAACATATGTCAGTCTCATTCTTTCGTTTACGCTTCGTTACGTTCATCAATGCCTAAAATAACCCTTATAGCCTTCACTAACTCATAATTTACCTGAGTCGTATCTAAACTGTAATTATCGTGACATTTAAGCAACGATTTGATTTCTTCAATCTTTTTCGAATTAATTGCAGTTTCGCTTTTTGTTATTAATTCATGAACCCATTTTAATCGATCGCAAAATGATTCTGACCCGAGATCGTTAATGCTTGTTTTGATGCCGCAATATTCGATATCGAAATTTTCGCTAAGAGCAAATGCACAGTTATCGATATATTCTATGTTGGCACCGATTTTTACCGTTTCGAGATTATGACACCTTCCAAATGCCCATGCATCTATAGTCAGCACCGACTCTGGTAGATCGACATTTGTTAGCGAATTGCATTTTTGGCAGAACTCGTTCGGAATATGCAGTACACAGTTTGAAAGAGAAAGATCTCTCAATTTAGAACAATCTTCAAACATCCTTGAACCAAGATATATCACAAAACCTGGCTTCTCGTTTTCTTCGATTGTAAACGAGACTAAATTTTCACAAACACGAAAAGCACTCTCACGAATCATTTTAACAGAAGCGGGGATCGTTACGGATTGTAACCCTGACATTAAAAAGGCGTCTTCTCCAATTTCTTCTAATCCGTCTGGGAAAACAATCTCTTTCAAGTTGAAGCAGAACGAAAATGCTTCTTCTTCTATCGTTTTTAAATTTTGCGGCAGCACAACGGCACACATATTTCGCAGGTTATAACATTTCTCAGATCGAATAGATGTATCGTCCTTTTCGAAAATAGCATATCGAATAGAATCTGTCTTTTCGTTCGGAGTTCTGCTTTTTAGGAAACCATTGATATCCTCTACTTTTTCGAGATCAACGTTGTAAAACCCTGGTTCTAACATTTTGCCGTTTCCAATCTTCAATACCTGTTCCTCATAGCTTAATTTGTTTGTTTTCATTTTGTTTCCTCCTTGACCTGTATTATTGGTTTACGTACTAAATATGTGACGAGCAATAACAAAAAAAAAGAGCAGCCATGATGACTACTCTCTTCGCTTTGTTTACGCATTTAATGCTTGATTGACCTTGTTTGTAAGATCTTTTGATACCAGATCAGGAGATAACTCTATAGCTTTTCTAATACATTCGATCTCTTCCTTTGAAAACGTTGGCTTATTTTTCCTGATGTACCCAGCAATCGTTTTTAAACGTACACAAAGGTTTTCGAAAAACAGAGACGAATCCATCTTCACTCCATCAAAATCAAACGTAAGTTCTTCCTTCGTATCGGTAAATGCATTATTACTTATGTTCTTGATCTGCGTGTTTTTGCCAAAACGAATGCATCTGAGATTAAAAGCACGTTTAAATGCGCTCCTTTTGATTTCAACTACAGAATCAGGAATTGTAATTTCTTCGAAACCGCAGCAACAAAATGTCTCTCTATTAATCTGTTTGAGACCTTCTGGTAAGATAACAGATTTCAGTGCATTACAATACAGGAAGGCTATATCCTCTATATTGACAACGTCGTCTGCTTTTGGCATCGAAAACGATTCGAGATCAGAACTATAAAAAGCACCATGTTCAATAACTTTTACCGATGATGGAATTTCGATACTTTTTAATCCTGAGTTGGCAAACGAATATATTCCGATTATTTCTAATCCATCTGGAATCTGAATGTTCGTTAGTTTCTTTTTGTATGCGAATGTATAACTTTCGATCTTTTTAAGATCTTTTGAAAGAATTACCTTCTGAAGATTTTCCATATCTTTAAACATTTCTTCTGTAACGCCTTCTAATGATTCTGGACATATAACATATGAAACGTCCTTCTTCTGATTGCATTCGATATTACAATCACTGAAGCGTCCAATCATATTCAGACCTTCGTCATAGCAACCAGGTTCTAATATTGTTCCGTCTCCTAACATCAATACCTGTTCTTCGTAACTTAATTTGTTTGCTTTCATTTTTAATTCCTCCTTGAATTGTATATAATTTGCTTACATCTTAAATATGGAACGAATGAAAACAAACAAGGAGCAGCAACTCAGCCGCTCCTTATTTTTTTTCGTTTACACATCATGTTTCCCGAGATTAGGAAGCAAATTTTCGTGAAAATCTTTTCTCTTATTTTCTGGTACAGTTTCCATATAAAACATCGAATTACATGCAGTTGCCATATCGATCACGTAAAATTCGTCGCCGTTTTTGCATGATGTCTAATGACTATTGTCCTTCTAAGTCGACATCTGGTATAAATTCGGCGACCTTTACCTGGATCAAATCTTTATTTCCTTCATATCTTTTTATAAGTCGGTCCTCGTTCATAAGATATTAAACAGTAAATATTCTCCGATATTATTGATTTCGGTTCCAATGATATTTTTTGGCAAGATCGTTTCGGTTCCTTTACATTTCCTGTAATACGTCTTCTGCTAACAGCGTCAGATTCTTAATATTTGGTTTTACCCAAGTGCAAATTGTCTTTGCATCTTCTTCTGTAAACTTAAGTTCCAGTTCAGATAACAAATCTTTTGTATTCTTAGCTTCCATAATGCTGAATACGTTTGCAATATCGAATACTAAGTCTTCATTGCTACCTTTATACCGTTTCAAATCTGTAACGCGAACTGACATCTGTTTGAAGAATTTTCGAACTATCTCTGACATATTCGCCTCTTCGTCGTTTAAAGATTTAATCGGTGTTGTGCTTGTCGTATTCTTATTTTTTGTTTGTTTCTCTGCAATGGCTGCTTTTGGTTTTGATTCTTTCTCAACAGCCAATCCTTTTGAAACAGCCTTGTTTGTTACTCTGTCCTCAAGAACAACCGGTTCGGAAACAGCCTGTGCCTTTTCTTTTTCAACCGACTTTTCTGCAGCTTCTGATTTCGTTTTTGTGGAACGTCTCTTTCTCTGCTGCGGGCACACGGTTGCGATTAATTCGGCACTAAATCCGAGGTTTCCAAGTAATTTGATTCCGTTTTTTGTATCCTGCTTTCCAATGTAATAAGCTTTAAGATCGATGCTTTCTGCTTCTACGATCTCAAACTCGTTTACTTTTGCTGTAAGTGAACCAAACTTAACAGCCTGAGTTACTGGGACCGTTGCACCTTTCTTTGCAAACAATAGCAGCTTATCTGGTGAATCATTTGCGATTGTTTTGTAATCTTTTTCTGATAATGAATCAAGATTTCCGATGTAAATCATATCGTTTCGTCCTTTCTTTGTAATGGTGAATGCTTATTCTAATATTTATAAGGCTCACAAACCTTCCGATTCGTCACGATTGGAGCCAAATATTTTGCAGACTTTACATATTTGTAAACCTCTGTATGTTACATATCATTCGTTTCTTCTTTTTCGTCTGCGGTTATTTCGGCTCCGCCTTCGTTAGCATCTGTCTGAAACAAAGACGCAAATGTATCTTGGTTTCGCGATTTCTTTACGGAAATATCGTAGCTAAATTGTTCTTTTACGTGTTCTATGAATTCGATCATAATGTCTCTCATAGTTTTGTCTCCAAAATAATTAATATAATCTCTGAAACCAGACCACCGATTCCGCATATAAGAAACAAAATGAAAAATCGTTCATAAATTGACGACTGACATAATCCATATACGGCAAGCAACGATACGAATGTTTGAACACTCCTCCAGAGCTAAAGCTCAGGGGATTCTATTGTCTGATTTAATTGAGACAACGTACTCGTCTGCACATACGGTCTCTGCTTAGCCGGTATTTCCTTCCGGAAGATACTTACCACACAGAGACTAAGTCACAGATGAGATGAATCAGCAGATCACGATACCCGGTCTAAAGCATTGATCTTTAACAGGGTATTGTAAGTGCATTGTGTTCTCTTCTGACATTCCGGAACTTTTGCCGTAATGACAGACCAGTTCTTCACAGACTGGTTTTGTTGTATTTCCCGGATGAAGTACCGGGCTCCGATATTGTATGAGGCAGACAGGTCACAGTTATAGGTCTTTCCATTCTGGAACCTGCAAATGGAATAGGATTTGTTCCCAGCCTCTGTTCCCCGGAGCGCATACCCCGATCCATCATATGCCAGTTTCGAAGTCCCACATGCGCAGATGTGTGAGACGCGGATACCGTTCTTATGCGCTTTTTGTTCCACAGTCTTCTGTATCGTATTTTTCTTCCACATCTGTAACTTCTGCTTCTTGGAACCCTTCTTCTTTCCTTTTGTGTCCAGGTGCTCGAAAACGATGACGTCACACTGGTACTCAATTGCGGTTTCTGCGATCTTCGACGCAACTTTCCGGGCTAATTCATCGTTATGAAATCTTGCGTACCGCCACAGCTTCTTCGTATTCTGTGATCCTGAGTTTTTCTGTACCTTTTTGATCTTGTTCAGTGTATGATAAATCCGGTCTTTGTCACCTGCGAAATTGATGAACTTTCTCGCATGGATAGTACCGTCTTTTGTCATGACTGAACAGACAGCGTCGGTATTGACACCCAGGTCTACCGCAAGGATACGTTTTTCCTCCAGTTTTGTGTCGTTTAAATTTACCTGTCCTTCAAACGCAAAACGAAGGAACCATTTCTTATTCTTCTTTTCCAGTATCGGAGCGGAAATCTTCCCATCTTTCCTGTGGTTACGGATACTCACTACGTCAGTGTGTTTCAGTGATACCGTCACCCAGTTCCAGTCGTGGTTTACGAATACCTTCAGTCTGATGGTGTCCGGTTTTTCTCCCGGTCTGTACATGTTATCCTTGTAGAAAACCGGCAGTTTATTAAGACGGAACTGGAAAGACGGCTGTTTCCCTTTCGACGGATCATTTTCCCAATTCGAAAGATTTGAATGGTAAGAACTCAAGTGTCCTAACGCTGTATTTATCACCGCAAAACGCAGATAAGATGGCATTTTATGGAATCTCTGGTCAAACTCTTTGAAGACGGCAGTGTTTGTTTTCGTTGAGTGGATCAGATGGTCTGCATAAGCGAATCTTTCCTTATTACCTGGATCCAGAGTTTTTAAAACGCCCCAGTAGTCTTCAAAAGCTTTCACGCAGAAAGAGACAGCATCATTGTAGATCCTTATGGTGTCTCGGAATAATCTGTTAATGTGTTTTATTTCCACGGCATAGCTGCACATGATCTTCATAACCTGTCTCCTTTCCTGGTCTTTGTTTCCATTGTTTTAAGCCCAAAGTAATTGACAATACATTTGTATAGTATTAATAAGGCTCACTTTTTGGAAAACTCGTCAGAAAATCACAAAGAATTGTAAAAAAAAAGAGCTGGACATCCATCTCCGCAGATAAAGCTACGGAGTTTTACCAGCTCTGTTATAAAATACGATACCAAATGCATATGTTCTTGCCTGTATTTCGGTCTGTATTTCAATGTTTTGTTTATTTTTTACATGACGTTTCCGTTTCATAGCAATCCCTCCGTTTTTGTCATCTGACACATATCTGATAAGGCTCAAAAGTATGGAAATTCGTCAGGAAAATGAACAATAATTCCGGAAGCCCAGCACTTTGCATAAGCTTCCGGTTCTCTCTTATTCTCTCTTATTCTGCTTCCGTTGTTTCTGTTTCTTCTGTGCTTTCTGTATTTTCAACATCCATACCAGATTCTGTCTCATCTTCTACTGGAGTTGCCTCAGCGTTTACCGGAGTTATATACGAAATCACATATCCATCAAAGGAATCTGTTGGTTTTGTAAACATGACAACGTATTCTTCACCTGTTTTTACCTGGTCATCGCCTGGATGCAAAGTATACTGGAATACAAGGTGTTCCTGGTTTTCTGCATTATAAGCGTCAATCACATAGATGAAATTATTTCCAGATACGGTTGGTTCTCCGACTGCGGTAAACAGATACTGTCCACTAAAGTAACCATTCTTGTCAGCGATTAATGCTGTTTTATTTGTAATGGTTGCTTGTGTTTCCTCATCGCCTTCTTCGTATCCCGTAGAAACGAGGAATCCGTTTTCATCAAAAGTAAGACCAACTGTTGTACCAACCAGTTTTCCTTCTTCGTTGTATTGATAAATTGTCTGGTTGTAATCTTCTGTGTCCAAGTCATGATAATCGGTACCTTCTTCTTTTACATAACGGAAGAAACCAATACCATTTAAGTCATAATAGCCAGTTGTAACATAGTCTGGTACGTTTAACTGTGCGATATGTGGTGTAATAAAAGTAAAGGATCCAAATCCGTAAGTCTCAGCACTTGAAAACAGATGGATGTTACAAGTCAATGTGGCATCGATTTTTTCCGTACCCTGACGGATATCACAATTGTATTTTTCCATCAACTTGAGACCTGTCACGGCGCCACTCTCAGACATATTAAGAGGCGTCACTCTCTGGTCTCCAACAGATACAAGATAAATACTCTCAATATCCTCTAAAGCAGAGAATCCAACAGCGTCTGAAGTTGACATTGTAATGCTGTCAAAATCTTCTTTATCAAATCGATAGTTTCCGGAAGTATCCTGCTCCATTTTCGCAACACCAAGTGTGTATCCATTGTCATAGAACTTTTCGAGACTATATTTTGTAGGGATATAAGTATTTGATTTATAGATCAGCTTATCTCCAGGATACATGGTTGGAATATAGCCTTCATCAATATTGTAGTTTACCCAGGCAATCCGATCTGGATCTTCTCCAGTTGGAAACTCTGCATCCATCGTAAAGTTATTCTCAATAGAGTAATAAATTGGATAGTATTTGGTTACATCTTGTTCTGTTTCATTGCCGTCCTTGTCTGTTACCTTTTCTTTTTCTGTCCGTACAACGTAAGCCATGTCATTCGGTAACTCTTCTTCGGACGTGTAATAAACGCTTTCGACATCGTCTGGTGTCAAATAAGCGGTTTCATCAACTGTTTCCGATTTTCCGCAACCTGTTATAGAAAGCCCGGCAATCAGACACCCGATCATAAATAAGTTTCGTTTCATATGTTTCATAATTCAAACGTTCCTTTCTTTTTGTTTGCATAATTTCCTTATCATTAAATATGTTCCACTACGCTGCAAACTAATAACAAAAAGAGCCACCACAGTGGGTGACTCAATTTCGTTTTCCTACACTTATGCTCTGGAATCATTGCATAAGTATTCAGCGGCAGCTGGTAACTGACCAGTCTGACGATAAGTTTCTAAAGCTTCCTGATAAGACAATTCAGCTTTTCCTACCATGCTGTTACAGGTTACGGCTGTCTTTCCAGATCCGGCAGTAGCATTAACCTCGTAAACACCATAAATGGAATCCAAGATTTTCTGCTGTTCCTCTGATGGTTGGAATTTGCTTGCTGTACTAACCTTTTCCACGATTTCCTGATGTTCTGGAGCCGGTTTGTAATGGCAGTAACTGTTTTTCCAACAGCCTTTGCAATCCTTTTCTTCATCCATAGAAGATGCATCGCAACCAGCACAGAACTTATCCAGAATGGACTTCAGATTCTCATCCAGATCACCAAGTGTTCCAGATCCGACTACATAAGTATACCGGATTGCGCGGACCGGTTCATCTTTTCCAAAATACAACGGATCCATTTTAAGTGAACTATCCTTTGTTTTTGCAGAAAACTGAATGGATGCAACCAGATTAACTCTAGTATCTTTCTTGTAAGTGTCATCTGCATACTTCTGAAGTGCTTTCATCATCAAATGGAGTTCGATGTTATTATGCACATTAGATTCACCTCGAGATGTTGCGGAGATGTTTGGAGTTCCTTTACGAAAAATCACTCCGGTAGTAACACCTGGATCCAAAAGAATGGCATCAAATTTAACACTGATGTCGTCGTCATCCGGGAATCTCGTATTAACGAAATTAGAGAGATCAAGATGAATTCCGTGCTCCGGGATCACTGCTGTTCCGTCAGCAACTCTATGATGCTCTGCCTGACATCTGCGGTAACATTCGTTTGTCAGTCGTTCCACTTTTTTCTGATGATATTCATCAATGGAACCGATAACACCATCACTGTAAGATGGAGCTACAAGTTCGTACATGTCCTCTTTGTTACGAAATGTGATATCTCCAGAAATGGTTCCGACGATTGCAGATTTAAAAATGAGAAGTTCGTCCTTCCATCTGCTTTCTGCTTTCTGAATCTGAATTGGATTCACATTGCTGGAACAGGACATTGACTTCCTGAAATCTGATAAATGTTTGCTCATGTTTTTGTTTCCTCCTTTTAATATACATGAATTTTGTTATCCTAAATATGGACTTCAAGAATGCGAAACAAAACGAATTATGATGATTTCCGATTCCAAGAACTGCAGAATACATTTCGATTACCACCCCGGAACCGTACATATGTATTCTATAACAACACTAGTGCAGATTTTGATACCACACCTTACGGTGTACAGTTCAATCGAAAAAAGTTCTCGTGATACGATTTTACCGAATACGAAGCATAGGTTCCGAAAGCTGCAGAATACTCTTCGGATACCTCTCCGGAACCGCTTATGAGTATTCTATAACAACACTAGTGCAAGTTTTGATACGATTTTTAGAATACGATCGTTTGGTTCCGAAAGCTGCATAACACACTTCGGATACCTCTCCGGAACCGCTTATGAGTATTCTATAACAACACTAGTGCAAGTTTTGATACGATTTTTAGAATACGATCGTTTGGTTCCGAAAGCTGCATAACACACTTCGGATACCTCTCCGGAACCGCTTATGAGTATTCTATAACAACACTAGTGCAAGTTTTGATACGATTTTTAGAATACGATCGTTTGGTTCCGAAAGCTGCATAACACACTTCGGATACCTCTCCGGAACCGCTTATGAGTATTCTATAACAACACTAGTGCAAGTTTTGATACGATTTTTAGAATACGATCGTTTGGTTCCGAAAGCTGCATAACACACTTCGGATACCTCTCCGGAACCGCTTATGAGTATTCTATAACAACACTAGTGCAAGTTTTGATACGATTTTTAGAATACGATCGTTTGGTTCCGAAAGCTGCATAACACACTTCGGATACCTCTCCGGAACCGCTTATGAGTATTCTATAACAACACTAGTGCAAGTTTTGATACGATTTTTAGAATACGATCGTTTGGTTCCGAAAGCTGCATATCACACTTCGGATACCTCTCCGGAACCGCTTATGAGTATTCTACAACAACACTAGTGCAAGTTTTGATACCACACCTTACTGTGTACAGTTCACTCGAAACAAGTTCTCGTGATACGATTTTTGGAATACAGACTATGGGTTCCGAAAGCTGCATAGCATACTTCGATCCTTACTCTGGAACCGCTTAAACAAAGAAAACCACCTACCTAAAACAGGTAAGTGGTATTCCTCTTGTTTTTTAACCAATGATGTCTGCAAGTGACATCTGGGTTGCATTCGCTGTCATACTATTATATTCAGCCTTTTCTGAATTAGTCATTTCTCTGATTTTAGAAACCTTCTTGTCGTACTCAGAACGTACGTCGCGAAGTTTGGTTGCGTATTTGGATTTACTGTAAATACCTTTTCCGCTTCCACGTTTTCCATCGATTGCAACTGTTTTTCCATCGGCGGCAAGGATATCAGCAAGACGACTCTTTTTATCTGCCTCACGTTTTGCCTTTGCCCTTTCTGCGGATGCTTTCTTTCTGGCTTCTGCTCTTTCTTCAATCTTCTGAGCTCTAGCTAAAAGTTCCGCATCCCATCTGTCTGTATTGCCGTCGCGGATTACATACAATTCTTTCAAGAACTGATTATAAACTTCGTCATCCTTTTTGTATGCAACATAAGCTCCTGTAACCAGTAATTCTTCACGAGCACGTGTCATGGATACGAACAAAAGACGTCTTGTCTCTTCTACATCCAAAACATTTTGTGCACGATGAAGTCTTGCATTATCGTAGTCACTGATCGTATTGATAACATACGGCCATTCAAGACCTTTGGATGAATGCGCTGTCGAAAGAACAACACCTTCGTAATCCTGATCCATCTTGAGCTCTGTATCAGCCCCGAATTCCGTAAAATAATCAATCCATGCGATCTCTTCAATCAACGGATGGTTATTGTTTGCAGGATCAAGCTGGAATGCTTTTTCTGCTTCTGATCCATGCTGATACATCATGTCAAGCCATTTCGTATACAACTCATCGTCGCCAACATTAATAGCTTCTAACATTTCATGCAGCTTCAGGCGACCCTGATTTGGATCTCCATTAATGATACTCATAACTTCTGAACGAACCTCACCGATCAGGCTCTGGATCTTTTCCTGCATTTCTTCTTCAGAAAGTCCCTCTTCATTATCAAGAAGGTGACCATCTGTTAACGGAATGAGGTATTCGAAGTATGGTTTACTCATGGTTGGGTCTTTAAACGCCTGCATGAATTCGATTGCACCGTGAACACGGCTGTTCTCGATCAGTTTCAACGGAGCTTTGATTACCCATGTAACACCTTTTTTAGATAACTTTGCTGCCAGTTTCTGGAGTGTTGCCTTTTTGAATGACAACACCGCAATGTCTCTCGGGGTAATGCCGGAATTGATCATCTCAGCAACTCTGTCTACAATGGCATCTAACTCTTCGTCAACGGAATCATATCCCTGTAAGGTGTATTTGCCGCCGTTTCCTCTTGCTGCAACACATGGCTTATCAATACGGTTTACATTGAGAGCGACAAGTGCATTTGCCGGATCAAGGATTTCCTGTTTTGAACGGAAGTTCTGGGTCATAAACAGTTTTGTTGACGTCATGCCGATCTTGTTATCAAAATCGATCATGTTCTGTGGATTTGCTTTACGGAATCCATAGATAGACTGGTTATCGTCACCAACGATTGTCAGAGAGTGATGTTCCATGTTCGGGTCCTTTTTTCTCATAACAGCAAGGATACGGTTGATGAATTCCATGTTCTTATCATTCGAATCCTGAGCTTCATCAACAACCATGTGCTGGATTCCAAGTGTATCCAGATATTCCGGATGCATATCAAGGATCTGAAGTGCTAACGTATCCTGGTCTGCAAACGAGATCAGGTTTTCATTTTTCAATATACTAAGATATTCCTGATAATGATCACACATCTGGGAAATAGCACCAGCGTCATCGATCATCTTTTTAGCAACTCCATCTTTGATTGCAAGATCAAGTACTTTCTTATCGAATCCAGGTTCGTTTGGATCAAGTTCGGCTTCTTTTGCAAGATCCCAAACCTTTAATGTGAGATTCAGCGCACCACCGTCTTTTGCAAGCGGAATTCCATAGTTCAGACCTTTGATTGCATTATCTCCGGTGATCAATGCTACCGCTTTCACAGCACGTGCAGTTGGATTCACGTCTACAACTCCTGGAGCTTCTGTGAATCCCAAGTCGTTGTAAAACGCCTTGATAATGTTGTTACTGAAGGCATTGAACGTCATTACTGGGAAATCCTCAGCTTCGATGTCATGACCTTCGTTCTTTGCAATTGAAGTCATACGAGATCTGATTTCCATTGCTGCGGCGTCAGTAAACGTCACAAATAAAGTGTGACTGATGACTGCCTTATAGATTGCGTTCTCAATTTCCTTTGTTACTTCGTACATAAATACATTCCTCCTTGTATTGTGTATATTTATTGGTTGTACTAAATATGTGTTGAGTGTTGGACACGAAAAACAAAGGACACAAAAAAAGAAAGAGCCGGTCAGCGACTCCATCTTCTTGAAATTTTCAGACTCAATTCTTGTTATTCCGGATTGTTTGGATTCGTCAGTCCTAGATTCGCCCAATCCGCATCGGTTCCTTCCTGTTGCTGCGATAACTGGAATGTTTTGACTGTTTCAATGCTGTCGACTATAGCATAAGAGTCATCCTCGAATTCTAAGCGCATTGTACCAGTGTAATAACTCCAAATACATAAACTGCCAACATATGTATGATCGTTTGTGTACACATTGTAAGAACTGCCATTGTAAGAACTACCTTTTCTGTATAGAATATGCCAGCTCCCATCATAGTGGACAAATACTGGTTCGTATCCAGTATCTGCTGATGTCTCTGTTGCTTCTACTGTTTGTGCTGACGTATCAAATTCTAAGTCTGATATATCAAATTCTAAGTCGCCGCATCCAGTAACATGCAACATTGCGATCAATGCGAAACTAACGATTAATCTTCTTATGTTTGTTATACTCTTTATTTTCATATCAATTTTTTTCCTCATTTTATGTTTTGCTTATCTATCATTTAGAAGGCTCACTTTTTAGAAAACTCGTCAGGAAATCGCAAAGAATTGTTAAAAAAAAGAGCTGAATATCCATCTCTGTAGCTAAAGTTACGGAGTTTTTCCTGCTCTGTTATAAAGTATTCAATTCTTCATAAAAATAGAGCCAGATATTAACCGACTCTATTGTGTTCTTATCATTCTTGTTCCTTAATGTCGACTTTGACATCATCGGTTCCATTTAGTCCGATTTCTAATTCTGTGCGTCTTCCATCGTCCGGAACCTCAAAACGTCTGACCAATTTACAGATGTTAAAAACCGTTTTTGCAACATTATAATCGTGTTTTGTTAACAGATTTTGACCGCATTTCGGACACGGTTTGTTAAGATATGCTGGATAGTCTTCAAATCGAACAGACATATCCTTATAGTCGCAATTTTGGTTGTCACACTTAATCCCATAGCAAATCGCTTCTACTGCCTTTGCCATACTTATTTCCTCCTTTTTTTTTGCATTCTATGTTTTTGTTTACGCACTAAATATGTGCGAAATACGGAACCTATTTCTTTATAAACATTATTCCGAATGATCCGAACAATTAGAGATTTAGATATGATTTAGCTTCATCATAAGCCTTTGCATATCTAAGTCTGTTTTTCTCTATTTGTTGCCTTTCTTTTTTAACAAAAGATTTGTGTTCCGGTGTTTTCTGAATTTCTCTTACAACAGCATTGTCTATTCCTACAAAACATGCTTCTCTTAATATTAATTTTGCCATATTTGTTTCCTCTTTGTTTTGTATTCTTCTATGCTAAGTATTTTTGTGCGTACTCAAAAGCTTCATCATATGAATCGAATTTTAGATTATCGTCTTTTCTCAACTGGACTCCATCTATGAATACTTGAACACTCCCCTGATCTAAAGCTCAGGGGATTCTGTTGTCTGATTTAATTGAGACAACGTACTCGTCTGCACATACAGTCTCTGCTTAGCCGGTATTTCCTTTCGGAGAATACTTACCACACAGAGATTAAGTCACAGATGAGATGAATCTACTGTTTACGATACCCGGTCTAAAGCATTGATCCTTAACAGGGTACTGTAAGTGCATTGTGTTCTCTTCTGACATTCCGGAACTTTTGCCGTAATGACAGACCAGTTCTTCACAGACTGGTTTTGTTGTATTTCCCGGATGAAGTACCGGGCTCCGATATTGTATGAGGCAGACAGGTCACAGTTATAGGTCTTTCCATTCTGGAACCTGCAAATGGAATAGGATTTGTTCCCAGCCTCTGTTCCCCGGAGCGCATACCCCGATCCATCATATGCCAGTTTCGAAGTCCCACATGCGCAGATGTGTGAGACGCGGATACCGTTCTTATGCGCTTTTTGTTCCACAGTCTTCTGTATCGTATTTTTCTTCCACATCTGTAACTTCTGCTTCTTGGAACCCTTCTTCTTTCCTTTTGTGTCCAGGTGCTCGAAAACGATGACGTCACACTGGTACTCAATTGCGGTTTCTGCGATCTTCGACGCAACTTTCCGGGCTAATTCATCGTTATGAAATCTTGCGTACCGCCACAGCTTCTTCGTATTCTGTGATCCTGAGTTTTTCTGTACCTTTTTGATCTTGTTCAGTGTATGATAAATCCGGTCTTTGTCACCTGCGAAATTGATGAACTTTCTCGCATGGATAGTACCGTCTTTTGTCATGACTGAACAGACCGCGTCGGTATTGACACCCAGGTCTACAGCAATGATGCGTCTTTCCTCAAGTTTTGTGTCGTTTAACTTTGCCTGTCCTTCAAATGCAAAACGAAGGAACCATTTCTTATTCTTCTTTTCCAGCATCGGAGCTGAAATCTTTCCATCTTTCCTGTGGTTACGGATACTCACTACGTCAGTGTATTTTAAGGATACTGTAACCCAGTTCCAGTCATTATTTGCGAACACCTTCAGTCTGATGGTATCCGGATTTTCTCCCGGTCTGCACATGTTATCCTTGTAGAAAACCGGCAGTTTGTTAAGTCTGACTTGGAACGAAGGCTGTTTTTCTTTTGAAGTAGCGTTCTCCCAGTTTGTAAGATTTGAATGGTAAGAACTCAAGTGTCCTAACGCCGTATTGATCACTGCAAATCGAAGATAAGATGGCATTTTATGGAACTTCTGATCGAACTCTTTGAAGATTGCTGTATTTGTTTTCGTTGAGTGGATCAGATAATCTGCATAAGCGAATCTTTCTTTATTACCCGGATCCAAAGTTTTTAAAACATCCCAGTGGTCTTCAAAAGCTTTCACGCAGAAAGAGACAGCATCATTGTAGATCTTTATGGTGTCACGGAATAATTTGTTGATGTGTTTTATCTCCACGGCATAGCTGCACATAATCTTCATAACCTGTCTCCTTTCCTGGTCTTTGTTTTCCAATGTTTTAAGCTCAAAGTAATTGACAATACAAGACTATTGAACTACTAACGTTCAATAGTATTAAACTTCATGTCTATCATTTATAAGGCTCACTTTCTGGAAAATTCGTCAGAAAATCACAAAGAATTGTAAAAAAAAGAGCTGGACATCCATCTCCGCAGCTAAAGCTACGGAGTTTTGCCAGCTCAGTTATAAACTTACTGCTCCGAAAACGTGTGTCTGCGGTCCAGAAAAGTAGCCATTAACCCATAACGTATAAATACAAAAGGCTACAAAACATCCGACCGCCAAATTACGGATTTTCCACACGATTGGATGTCTGCCGATCTTGCCACGAAGCAACCAGAGCCCCATTTTTGTTCCCTTTTTTGAATTACAGCACCTGCATGCGCAAACTAAATTTTTGACGTCATTTGCTCCGTCAATTCCATGTCTTTTTGCCCGTTTTTGAACTCTTGGGTCATACATCAGTTTGTTGATTGGGTAAAGGTGATCCACTGTGACGTCCTTATATAATAGTTTGCGACCACAGTAAACACAGCGGTATTTTGCAGGCTGTACTGGTTTATTGTGTTTGAAGTATTCCTGTCTATAGGTATCACTTCTTGTATACTTCATTTCAACAACATGCATCTCGAGGTTATATTGTCTTGCCCAACGTCCCCAGGTATTTACATCATCCTCTGTTGCATCATTTCTTTCATAAAAGCTGGAATATGCAGCTTTTCTTTCGTTGTATGTAAATCCATTTGCAGTTAATGTACTGTCATATTTTGTGATCGGATTGTATTTATTCTTTGATGAAATTCGTAAATTATATGTCTTCTCTTGATTCTGTTCGTTCATAATGTTTTTCCTATACTGGTGCTTTATGCATAAGTCGTATTCTTTTCCGTCCACCAGTCTCTATATTCAATTGTAATATTCAGTTTTCTGTGTTTAGTTTTCTATATTCAGTTTTCTATATTCAATTGTATATAGTTTTCCTTTCTTTTTACTAACAATAAGGCTCACAAATTCGAAAACTCGTCAGGAAAACACAAGAAAAAAGGAAGAGGAGTCAGATGTTTTTGTTCTTATCCTCATCCTCATCCTTATCCTTAATAATCCTTAACTCAGCCACTGCTTAAACGGATCGGTGTTGACGTTACTCATGATGTACCATTTCTTTTTGTCTCCATCCCATCGGGCTCCGAGACTTTTAGCTTTGTCTTTGTCATCAAATGGAACATTCAAATACAGTTTCTTAATGGACTTTACGGCACCACTGCTTGACATCCATTTTGAAAATGCACTTAAATCGGTACCGGCTGGAACATACCAGCACTTCTTCTGTCCATCAAATCTGGCGCCTAATCTTTTAGCTTCGTCTTTGTCGTCAAACGGTACGGATAAATAAGTTGCGACGTCTGATGCTTTTAAAGCCTTTGGTTTCGGCGCCGACCCATCAGAACTACCTGCAACGACACCATCTTTTGCAATCTTTCCTTGTAATTCCGGTGTGATTGTTCCGTTTTTCAGCATGTTTACATATGTTGTGATCATCTGATTTAAAGTCACATTGAAATCATTCGCTTTGACCTGTCCGTTTGCGATGTTTTCAAGAGCCTGTTCCCATTTTGCTGTCATTTCCGGAATCAAAAGCTCTGGAATTGTTGATTCTACGATATCGAAAATAGCGAATCCTAATGGCTCCGGTGTTAATACCTGTGTTTTCTTGTTTAGCGCAATGTAGTTATTTGTAACAAGCTTTTTGATTGTTGCAGCACGCGTTGCAGAGGTACCGATACCAGCACCTTTGATCTGGGCACGTAATTCTTCGTCCTCTATCAGGTTACCTGCATTTTCCATTGCAAGTACGATAGAACCGGATGTATAGCGTGCAGGTGGTTTCGTTTCCCCTTCCGCAATGTTATAGGTTGCCGGATAGTCGTTTCCTTTTACAAGTGAATTTACTCCATTTGGTAAGCTGCTGTTGGACTGCGGAATACCGACACATTCAAGGAATCCCGGAGATACCAGAGTCGATCCGCTTGCGTAGAATCTGAATTTTCCATCTGTGGTGACTTCTGTGATTGATAACTTCTTATAAACAGCTGGATCCATAAAGATGCTGACAAACCTGCGGACGATTAAATCGTAAACGATTGCTTCGTTGCCAGATAAGCTTACCTGCTGTCCTGTCGGAATGATTGCATAGTGGTCCGTTACTTTGGAGTCATCTGTGTATTTACTATTAGCGACTCCCTGATATCTGCCACTATGTAAAATATCATTCACAAATGCAGCAGTCGGTTGATAACGCAGCAACCCACTAAGGTTTACATCGATTTCGTCCGCAATAGCACTGGATAACACTCTGGCATCTGTACGAGGATAAGTAGTAACTTTCTTTTCATACAAAGACTGTGCAATCTCAAGCGTTTCATCCGGAGAAATATGTAATACTTTAGAACAAGTTGCCTGTAACTCTGCAAGGTTATACAAAAGTGGTGCAAACTTCTTTTCTTCTTTTGTACTGATGTCTTCCATTTTGAGATTACCAGTCAGGTTTGCGATCAGTGTTTCTGCATCCTGGCGGCGTTTAAATCCCTGATCCGAATACATCAAAGATTCATTTCTTTTCATAAACTCCGGATCCGCTTTCCAGGTCGCCACAATGTCATCTCCATCACTCATGATATGAGACTGGACCTTGTAGAACTTCTGCGGTACAAAGTTTAAGATTTCTCGTTCTCTTCTGACGATCATGCCAAGGACACATGTTACAACACGACCAACGGATACTTTTGTATCACGTGATAACAATGAACGATATTTCAATGCATAAGCTCTGGATACATTGATTCCGAGAGCATAATCTTCGATTGCTCTCATATAACCACTGTCAATCAGATTCTGATAAGCAGAGATTGGCTTTGCTTCTCTGATGCCTCGTAAGATTTCGGATTCTGTCTGAGAATCGATCCACACAACAAATTCTTTCGCATTTGGATTATGACCTGCTTCCTGGCGGATAAGTGCCTGAATGTAAATACCTTCACGTCCAGAGTCACCGGCATAGTAAATAGCGTCGATATCAGGTCTGTTATACAAAATCTTAATTACACGAAACTGAGCTGCAACATCTTTGATCACTTCGTATTTATACTGATCAGGTAAAAATGGAAGGGTATCCATACTCCATTGTTTTAAAGACGCATCATAAACCTCCGGATAACTCAATGTCACCAGATGTCCGACACACCAAGTTACGATCCATTCGTCGTTCTCTATATATCCGTCTTTTCTTCCGGAAACGCCGAGAACCTGGGCGTATGTTCTTGCAACTGAGGGTTTCTCAGCTATAATGATTTTCTTTCCCATGAAAATAGTTTCCTTTCTTTGTAAATATCTATAAATAACAAGGCTCACGGACCCGAAAACTCGTCAGATTTCAGGTCCGAAATCTGTTATTTTGTAAAGTAATCAATTGCATCCTTCCATTCCGCAAGCAATTCTTCCGGAACCTCCGCATTGTCATGGAATGGGATGATAATGTATGCATAGTCCTTCATTGCAGATTCCAGGACGTGCTTCTGATGATCGAGAACATGATTGAATACGAACATCCAATTTTGGATCAGCTTTCCCTGGAGTCCGATAAATTGTGCAATCTTTTGTAAGTCCATCTCTTCTGCTGTGCTGACCATGATATTCATATCTGCGTGCATCATTTCATTTCTATCCATGATGCTCAATTCGTTGTACACGCCTTTGTCCTGCACAATAATTCCGCTTTTGAATGCATTAAATCGGTCAACTTCGTCCGTGACCTCATGAACCATATAGTTATCCGGTATCGAACACATACCCTTATGATCAAACCAGACGTCTACGTCATAGATATCTGTAATCGCGGAAGCTAATGATCCGGCTACATAACTAGTGCCGACACTGTGATCAATTCCGCTTACAAATACATTCAGACGACTAAGATGAGGAATTTCTTTTTCTTTCCGTCTGCCAAACAATGATGGTTTCTTTTGTGGTTCCGGTTTGTTTGACTTTACTTCGGAAACTACTGTTGTCGATTCCTCTACTTTTGGTTCCAGTTTTAGCGGTTCCTCTGTTTTTGGTTCCGGTTTAATAGGTTCCGGTTTTGGCGGTTCCTCTGTTTTTGGTTCCGGTTTTGGAACTGGGTTTTGAACTGGCTGCGGAACCGGAACTGGCTCTGGAACCGGAATAGGTGCTGGAACCGGGATAGGTGCTGGAACCGGGATAGGTGCTGGAGCCGGAATAGGCTGCGGAACCGGATCTATCTTTGTCTTATCCTCATCCTTTTCCTTGTCCTCTTCTTTGTCTGCTTTTTTCTTGAAGAACTCCAGTTTTGGCTTCTCTTTCTTAGGTTTTTCAGGTTTCTCTTTTTTAGGCTTTTCCGGTTTCTCCTTCTTAGGCTTCTCTTTTTTCGGAACCTTTTCTTTTGAAGGATTTTTCTTGTTTTCTGATGCCTGTTCCTGCTTCTTAGGTTCTGTATTCTTCTTATCCTTACTATCCTGACAGACAACTTTCTCCTCATCCTTTTTCTTTTCCTCAATTACCTCTTCCTTATTTGTTTCCTTAATTTCAGGAGCCGGGACATCTACCATTTCCCATGTTTCTGCAAACTCATTTGCATCAGAAACGACTTTTTTCTCATGAACCTGTATATCAGAAACAATCGGTTCTTCTTTCTTGTCCTGATCCTCATCCTCAATCTGTTGCTCGGTATCTTTAGTTTTCTTCTTTTTCTTGTTACCAAATCCAAACCGACTGAACAGACTCTGCTTTTCCGGTTCTGGAACGTAGTGATATGTAACTTCTTCATAAACCCAGTCTTTGTGGTAAATAGGACGTTTTAATCCCAATTCTGCATAAATACTTGTGACTCTCAAAGAAAGCGGATAAGGACAAACATTGCTGTGATATTCTGATATGTTTGTACTTCTGTAAGTTGTCAAGAATCCGGACAATTCCTCTTTTGATGCTCCAAGAAGGATGACTTCAATCTTGTCCTTTACTGACTGAGGCATCTCAACAAGGAACTGGTCAATGATCGTCTTGTTTTCGAGACGACCTTTGCAGACTAAGTACAGTTTTGTAAAACTGTCATCAAATTCCTGCAGGAATCCAACTTCACCGAATATGGTAACGATCGTATCTTCTGTGATCTCTCCTTCGTAGTCATTTGGATAATACCGGACGCTATTGACTACAAAAGTTCCGTTCTCTTCAAAGTTCGCTTTTGCTGTTTCAAATAAGTTTTCTTTCGTAATCGATTCTTTTAATGCGACGGAGTGGTCACCGTCCGCTATGAAATTTGCAATATGAGTAGCAACTGGTACACAGTCAACATCACTCATTAATGTGAATACGCCAATATTTAGTGCCATCGTTTTTGTACTCCCAATTTGCGTTTACTTCTGTTTTATGAGCGGTTCTGTTTATAAATAATTGACCGCCTACTTGGTTATCCTAAATATGGCTCTCGAGCAAACAAAGGAATACAAAAAAAAGAGCCAGTTTTATATGTAGAGATTGAGTAAAAACTCCGAAGCCTAAGCCTCGGAATACTCAACTCTCCAAATCAAGCACACCGTGAAGCTTAAGCTTCGTGTGTTCTTGATAGAACTGACCCTTCTTTTCCTACTTATAGAGATCTGAGATATAGGCATCCAGACCATTATTTTTCGCGATCGTCTGAGCTTTTGCCATCATCTTTGGTATGTAACGGCGTACCGTTGATTCAGAAACCCCAAGATTTTCCGCAATCTTGACGTTTGACAGTTTGTTTACGATTCCTAAAAGGAGTCCTAATTCAAAGTCAGACAAGCCATCAATGACTGCTTCGAGACCGCTGTGAAGCTCATCTTTCCATACGCTGCCAAACAATTCCGAATCCAGCATTTCGCATTTTCTGCTGTTTTCTTTTTCGACCTGGTTTCCTGTCGATATGGCTTCGGTTCCTTCTTCGACGAATGTTACGCGCTGCATATTGTATGTGTTGTCGGCGACTCGACGCTTTTTCGTTGAGTATGACAACTTAACACCACACGGAGCATAGCCTTCCCAGATACGTCTTTTACTGCCATATTTATCGAATGCGTGCTCAAACGGAAAGCTTGTAATCCCTTCCTCGATTGCCTTGTTAATTGCTTCGATGAAATTCAACATTTCGATCTGGATGATGTCTTCGAAGTCGAGACCACAGCTCATAAGTTTCTCTTTGCGGGCTCTTTTCGTAAAAAGAGGTTTATTGGCATTGAGAAGATTAGACATCGCTTCTTTCTTTTCTTCCTCTGTCGCACTCACGATCAATAAGACTGTATACTGCTGTTCATTATACTGCTGCCAGTCTTTGAATTCTGACTCTCTGCCAGGCATTTTGATCGATAACAGACGTTTGACATCCTGCGACGTCATGGTTCCTAATGTTCCAGTATCTTTAGTTACTGGATTTGGTACATCATTCATATTTTTACCCTCCTTGGATGTGTTAATTTGTTAACCTAAATATGGGTTTTACCCGTGACAAACGGATTGAGTTTCATAGACGAGTACTATAGTTGTAGTACTGTTGACAAAATGAAAAAGACTTATTGTTTACACAAATGTGTTGTTTTATTATTGTTGTTTACTAATTAGTTGGTATTTGTCGTTGAATTACGACATTTAGATTGCTCGTGTGTTGTGAAAATATGTTTCCTAGAATTGAACTAGTTCAAAAATGTTAATTTACTTAATTTGTTTGTTTCTTTGTTATGATAATTATCACTGATACGTGATTGAACTGGAACAAAAGGTTCCGTTTTTCGATTGCTTGAATGTTTGAAAATAATTGTTTGTTTACTCTTGTGTTTTTAGAAAAGGAAACCGGCATTAGTTTGCTCACGGAGACTGTTTACGAATGCTGGCAGCATAAGAAATGGAGACGAATGTCTGTAAACGCATGTGTCGGAGCCGACTTAAGATGGAGCAAATAATCTGGTGCCGTTTGCGAGTTTCCTTTTCCATATGATATTCATTTTTTTTTAGTCCTTCAATTTGTTGTCCGATTTATGTATCCCGTCAGATGGGAAACGAAGAAAGCGGCACCAAAATGCTGGAGACGATCTGCTGGCAACAGAAACTTTAGAGACGAATGTCTGTGAGGTTGTCCGAATGGACTTTAAAACATTTCGGTGTTTATTTGCGAGTTGCTTTCCTTTCGATGATGTTACTGTATCACTAAATTATATTTCATGCAATAGCTATTTTCGCATACTATAATCTATGTAAATGTATGCAATATAATTAATAACATATGTTTATTATTTAGTAAAAATAAAAGGAGACAAAACATGTGCCTCCTGATATTTTTCTATCGCAATATTTTACATATCTCGATAAATTCGTTTTCTAGTTTATCAATCAAAGCAATAAATTCTTTTTCTTTCATGTTTTTATTTCTTTGTCTATTGTAAGACGGAAGTAAACCGGTTGTGTATTCTTTTTTACAATTTTTGAGAATTTCCTCAATCGAAACATTATAAATACTACATAACAAAGCAACCTCGTACAACCTTACATTACCAACACCGTTTTCAATGTTTGAAAGATGCTGTGTTGATATTGTATACTGATATTCCGATTTTAATATATTGATCACTTCATGTTGTTTTAATTTTCTGTCCTTTCTAATCTCATTTAGTTTATACCCTACATTCTTTAAGAATGTCTGTTCCTGATCATTATGTTTCTCTTTATCAATAGCCATTAGTTCTTCCTACCCCGCATTATTGTGTCTTGCTTTCTGTCATCTCGCTTATAAAATCAAACCACTCTTTGTATTGAAAATCTACGTTTTTTAGTATAGGAACATGATGAGTCATGTTTTGATATATATTTTCGATGTCTGTCGCATCCTCATGATATAAAACTGTATATTTGATTATATTAACTTTTGAAAATGGTACTCGTGATTCAAAATTAAATTCAACACAATGTGTCATGTTTTCGATTATTGCTGTCATATATTCAAAATTACTAGGATTTATTTTTTTTATGTTTATCTTCGTATTATTTATTTTTGATACTAAATAAGATTCAATTGCATTATGAATACTTATTTCTGGCTCATCACATATCGTGTATTGTTTCTTTGAATCATTTTCATTATAAAACAATGCCGACGTATCTAATATGTATAAATCGCTTGTGCCTGAATCAAAACGAGCTAGTAATGGCATTATTGGAAACGGATTTGTTTCAATTTCAATATTTTCATTATCCATTGCAAATATATCTTGTGGGCATAAAACATAAAATATATCATTAGTATTGCGATAAACCAAATCTGCAATCAGTTTGTTAAACCTCATATATTCGTAAGTACGATGAAATTGTGCTTCATGTAACAGATACTGCCAATAATCTACGAGCGAGAGATATTGGTATTGGTTATGTAAAAGCTGACAAAATTCTTTTTTTATATTAGACATACCAACGGCATTAACTGATTTTAAGTACATATCTCCTATTATTTTTACAGGACTATAAAACATAAAAGAATCCATATCTCCAGTTTGAACTTCTTTGAATGTTATCGAGTTTAGTTCTATCCATATATTTTCTTTTAAATATCTATAATAGACATGAATTCCAAGTCTACTGATGCCAATTATATCTAACAAAACAGTCAATTTATCAACGCTATTTTCTTTTCGCAAATCTTTCTGAAAAAAATGACATATTGTTTCTAAACTTAAACCACCAATACTTTTGGATACAGGATGTGTCAAAAACAACAATAACATCATTCTTCTTTCGACATCTTCTTGTTTATCATAACTGTTTGCAACAATCCATAACGACGCGTTGATTTCGTCATTATTAAACAAATCAATTTCTGAATTTCTGATTGTATAACCTAACAGGTTATGAAAAAATGATCGTTGTGTGTTACTATCTCTTCTCCAAACTTTGTTCGAAAAAATAAAATCTTCTTTTTCTAGCGATTGTAATACATTGGGTAGGTAATTAGTGGCCACTGTATCTATTTCAGTAAGATTGCTATCTATATAAGTGTAATCGAAAGTCTCTTCTGAATATAACCTCCCAATATATGTTTCTGGATTGTAATAAATTCCGTCATAAAATCCAAACTGATCCTCAATCTCAATCAAGGAAGTAAATCGGTCGTTGCTATGATCAAATCCTTTTTTTATTAGTTTTAAAACATACCTTACGATAGGATTCGAAAGCAACGTTCGTTTCCACCATTCGGAATTCGATGTGCATTCATCTTTGATTGCTTTTTGTCCTTGTTCTGTTAAAAATAAGATATCATTCAACTCGTCATAAGCAATAAGGTTTAAATGGATTGCGAGCGCGAGTATTTCGTCTACTACTCGGACATCCCCATAAGGACGTGGTGCAATGTACTGGACTTCATCAAGATCGATAAACTGCATGCGGGTTCTTGATTTGACAAGCAATTGACCGAGTCCGCTACATGGACCAGATACTCTTTGCTGCATTGGACCTCGAAATATTGTGTAATCTATAGTTAGAAATTCAGATTCCGAATCTTTTGTTCTCATTTTATTGATTGCGGAAAACAGATCCGCCTGCATCATATCATTCTTATATAATACGTCTACAGTTTCCATGTATTCATTATATTTCTTGGATTTTGGATAAAACATTGCCAAAAGATTCGCAATCTCATCTTTATTCCATGTTCTTGTTGGCCACGAAAATTGTCGTCTCATAACATGATCCTCCATTTCTGTTTCCAATATTTTCCAATTTTAACCCTCATGTCATAGAATACCACATCATTGTTGATTTGTATACTTTTCTTATACGACAAAAAGAGACATACATCGTTTCCGACGCATGCCTCTTGTTCTGTTGTATAGACTACTCTGCTTTTGTTACATTTGTTGCAACCACACGATCGTTCGTATCTCTGCTTTCCTCGTATGTAACCTTTTCACCTGTGTTTAAGACTTTAAAGCCTTCCATGTTGATTGCGCTGTAATGTACGAATACATCACTTCCGTCTTCCGCCACGATGAATCCGTAGCCCTTTTTGCGATTGAACCATTTTACTGTTCCTGTTTTCATGTTCTTATTCTCCTTATTTGTTAATGATTGTATAGTCATCTGAAGCAAAACCGTAGTCCTGTTCCAGTGCCTTTCGATATAACGCTAAGTCCTTTGGATTATTTGCGTCGAGTACTTGGATCGTTCCTACTCGCATTCCAGTTGTACAACATCGGTCGATCCCGAACATATAGACGCCGTCTTTCAATGGATCCATAAATCCGATAAACTCATCTGTAGTCCCATCTGGGTACAGTTCCATGAGTTCTATATCATCTGCAATCCCAAACCGCACACGTCTATGAGCGATTCCTGGACAGAAACCATTTGGCAATGTTTTTAAGATGTTTTTGTTGTTGATACGTATTCTCAGTTTGCTCATATAAAAGTTCCTCCAATTAGTACTAGTGTGGTCGCAAACAATAAATCAGGACCTAGCGGACGGGATTCCTTTAATTTTAGAGGACCGTCCAGATTCTTTTCTATGATCGCTCTTGCATAAAATATCACTTCGGCGATCAAAAGCATTACGCATTCTATCAGTAGACTTTCTACCCCACCGTAATCTGGTCTTAATAGATACCACGTGCAGCCGCATACGATCGCCATGCCCTTATCTCCGTTTCCATACATTCCAAACACTTCCAAGATCACCGCAAAGATGATTACTGGCAATGTTTGCAGACATAATTGAAACGAAAACTCGTGGCCGGTTGGTTGTATGCGAATGCTTGATTGCACGGTAGAAAGAATGATCGCTATCGGAACTAATATGTAAAACACCATATTATATAGGAGTTTTACCTTCTTGTCCGTATACGCTGATATCAAAAGTAATGGTAACGCAATGCTGGCATATAGTTTCGAATATATCGGCAGCTTTATGATGATCACAGCGAATACTGCCAGATACATACCAAACCATATCTTATCGGATTTTGTCACTGCGATATCCTTAAAATCAGGATCATTCAGTGACATCTTCCCAAACAGGGTAAACACAATACCCAATATAACGAGACATAATATAGTTCCAAACATAACTCATACCCCGTTATATGTCTTACTGCTGAACAACCTTTGTTATGCTGATGTTGTCATGATTCTTTGGATTGTAATATTCTTCATCTGACCTCTCAACATATACCGTAAATGTGACAGCTGCTGATGTTGTGTCATCGCGTGAGATTACATTTCCGCTGCTATCCCATGCAGTTAATACATATGCGTCTTTAACAAGCAGTTTTGAGGACTTAACCTCATCCTTTGTGATTGTTTCCATAATGTCAACAATATCGCCTTCACGAATGGAACCGCCGACTGCATATGTAGGTTCTGATACCGTATAGGTCAGCATGACCGGATTTTCGAACTTATCTTTTTCACTGCTTGTGTTTGTAAACCGCTGTGTTGTTACGATTTCGCCTTTTGAAATATTAACGGAAGCTTTTCCGGTAATACCATCAAGGTTTTTCAATGTGCTGTCTGTAACCAATGAACTGTTTACGTCTTTCATTTTGAAATATTCGTTCACGTTTGTATCATCGATCAATGTACCTTCTTTGATATCTGCAGCAGCGATAACCACAGATGTTACATTTTTATCTGATAACAGATAGGATTCATAAGATGTTACTCCAAAGCCTGCAACAATGGCAACGAATAAGGAAATCACAATTCTTGTAATCGACTTAGAATCGAATTTGCTCTTATTACGCTGTTCTTGATCCGATCTGCGTTTGCTTTCTCGTCCTTTATTGAATGCCATAATTAATATCTCCAATTCAATGTGTTTATTTGTTAATAAGTTTCTTTACTGGAACCAGCCGTTTCCGTTTAAATCTTTAAACGCATCACTGGTCTTTAAACTTGTTGTCGAGGATGTGCTCACTCTCATTTTACCCTCAAGGTAATCTTTTGAATCTGCATCGATTCCTTCCATATTCCCATCACTTAAGTTTGCAATACTGGATGCTTTTACAGGAAATGATACTTTACTGTAAACGGTACAATCAGTTACCAGTGTATTTTCCGGTGTTTTTGCTGTCGTACTATTAACATCTCCATTCGAATCCCTTGTGACGCTTCCGGCGACTCGTTTCTTAATCTTTGTCTGTATTTCGGAAGCAGTCTTATAGGATTCCACTGCACTGATCTCGTAAGAATAAACCGTGTCATCCGGCGCAATGTCGTAGATTACAAACGTATCGATCACAGCTGTTCCTGACGCCAGCATATCTCCAGCCCATCCACAGGTTCCGCCTTTAAAAGTGAACGATTCATCGAGACCAACATTACTTTGAAGTACTTTTTCGTAACTTTCAAAGAGTTTTCCAACTTTTGCTTTCTCTTTCGCGTTCATTTCTGTAACGGAACCATCATCAGACATGGCTACAATACCAAGGCGTCCATCATGCAGTAACACATCACTGTTTGCAATTGTTACAGACAGGTTTGCATTATCGATCGAAGTCTTATAGTTTTCATATAAGGTATCTGCAGCACGAATGTATACAGATACATAGATCAACACCCATACAAGCAAAAAGACGATCGGAATATAGATGTATACACTGCTTCCGTTTTTCTTCTGTTTGAATAATCGTTTTTTATGTCGTAAACGTTCTTGTTTCACAGTAATCCCTCCCTCTTATTCTTTTGATGTACTGTAATACTTGATCGTAATCGGAACATATTCGCTTTCCTCAAACTTAGGAGAAAACAGATCAAACTCAGGATCTGTAGAAAGCCATGTATTTGTGGTGTAAACTACAAATTCCAAACAGATATCACTACCATAACCCTGATGTGCTTTTGTCGTATTGTCTGTAATGTTCTGTGTCGTAACCGGAGCTCCCGCTGTATCTCCTGCGTATCCAAGGTCATTTAACTCCTGAACGATCGCATTCTGAATAGATGGTGTTGCATATCCGGTTTGTTCCATTTTCAAGATATAACGTCTTGCTACCTGGTTGACTTCAGTCTTTTTGTTAACAGCTCCATTGAATTCCACAAAGGTAAACAATAAAACCGTTAACAAAAGAATAAAGACCATGATGGGAAGAAAGTCATCGAGCATACCGTGCTTTTTCTTATGAAGTTTGTTCTTAAGTCTTTGTACTGTATGCATATGATATCCCTACTTTCTTACAGACGATTACGGAGTCTGCGTTGTGGTCTGATACATTGCATTGATCTTCTTTTCCAAACCATTATCGCCAGTGAGCAGGTTTTTGATGATGGTCTGTAATGTGTCTCTGAAGATGATTACAAGTGCGACTGCGATAACCATAAGCATGATCTTGATGATCAGTGTCTCGTCTCCGGATACTTTTCTCTTCATATTATCCAGTGTGTGTGTTGCAAATACCTTTGCGTTGATGATTGCTTTGTCGAGTTTTCTTACCATGATTTTATCTCTCCTTCTATGGTGTTTATTAGTTCTTGTCCCAGAAAAAGAAAGCATTATGCTCTTTTCTGGCACGATATATCTACATCAGAAACTGGTTTCTAACTGATCTGTTCTAATAAGAAACTCAGTTCCTGTTGTATACGTTGTAAATATGTGTGGCTCTTATGCAAAGGAATACATTTTTTACATTCCAGCAAGACCCTGCATAAGTTCCATAACAACTAAGTACAAAAGGATCACAGTGATCAAAGTGAAAAATGTTACCTGGATAAAAGCAGACTCTCTTTTGATCCGATCTTTCACTTTCATTCTGTGTACGAAGTTGTTTGTATCAATCTGTTTTGAAATATCTTCCAACATATCTGCAGATCGTCCTGTATGTAACGCCTGTTTGATTACGACAGAGAGGTTATCAATCTGTTCGTTACAAAATCTGGCATTAAATTGATCTACAGCTTCATCGATTGTCACTCTGCTTGCTAAAATGTTGTTATTCATTTCGTTTAAAGCTTGTTTCAGTCGTCCGTTTTCGATATTTCTCTGACATTCGATCAAAGAGTCTGTCACATAAACACCAGCTCTCGCATGAATCTTCAAAGTTGTGTAAATTGTTTGGATATCTGTCATCATTTTGTCATTATCCTGGCGGTTACTGATCCGGATAAAGATATCTGGAGCAATAAAACCAAGGATAAGACCGATCGTGATTCCTATAATTTTCGGGATCCATTCATTCGGTGCCGCTATAAATCCAAGAAGTCCAAATCCTCCTGCGCATGCAAGTTTTGCAGACACAAAAGCTGACGGATCCATATTATAGTCACGGAACATATACATCACACCGTATTTTGACATATCCGCTGTGATCTTATCTGCATTCAGATAGATACTGTTACTCTTTCCGAGCGCAAGATTAATGGTTCCTTTTGCCATAACTGAAATCTTGTTCTTTTTATCAAAAATAACGGAAACCGCTGTGTAGGCTTCGATCATAATGAATACGATCAGAATCCACTTAATGATAGTGATAATAAGTTGTGCGTTATTCATCTTCTAATGCTCCTTTCGCCTACTCTTCATTTCGTACTGCTCTGTAAATTCCAATCAACAAGATAATCGCCATACCGGTAACCGAAGCCAACCCGATATTTGTCTTAAAAACGTAATACCAGACATCAATATCCGGAAGCATTCCTTTCATCATATAGATGATCAAAACTCCGATAACTCCCATTACAATCATCTCGATCAGGTTATTCTGTTTGATCTCTCTTGTTTCTTTTCGGAATGCGATATATTGTTCCACACTGATGTTTGTCTCATTGATAACACTTTCGTAATCTTCGTTATGAGTACTGCAGACACGAAGTGCATCAAAGATTTCTTTCAGTTTCTTGTAGTTGGTTCTGTCTGTCAGATTCTGTAATGCACCAGATACGTTTCCGGTTGTTCTGATTTCATAGAAACAACGTTCTACTGAGATCTTTAATGGACCGGAAATATATGGAATCGTTCGTCCGAGGATTTCTCCAATCGAACCGCCCATATGACTGTTATTCTTAAGAAGGTTTACAAATTTGATTGTTTCCGCTTCTATACGTGCTGTATTTGCAGAAATCAGACTTTCGAGTGCAAACACAATAATAAGAACCAACAAAAATCCGGTTGCAAGTGTTCCGATTGGCGGAAAATTAAGCAGAGCCATCGTGATAACGACAAGTCCGACACCAAGCGTACAGGATAACAAAAATGTTTCCGGCTGTAATTCTGGGAACTTATCTTTAAGTCCACTGTCAATCAACTTCTGATTGAGTTTTAACATCTTATCTTTTGACTCAAACCGTCCGTTCATTTCGAATTGCTTTCTGTATTCTTCTTCACGCAACCGTTCTTGTTCTTTCGCATCCGCACGCACTTTTGCAATGAATTTCTGCATGACGTTGTGATTGCTCCAGTATTTCGTCAGACTGAGAACAAACACAATCAGTGCTACAAATACGAGAACATTTAACAATAAGACGTACGGTTGTTCGGAATGATACAGGTTTATAATCATGTCTTTTATAAGTTCAAACATATTTCTATTCCTTTCTTTATGTTTCTAAAAAGGTGAACAGGATGAAAGGATTAAAGTCAGGAAAGGATCAAGGATCAATTTCTCATCCTTATCCTCTTCCTTGTCCTCAAATACCCTTATCCTTAAATTTCCTCATCCTAATTCTCTCTCGGATCTTTGAAGAACTCTCCACGTTTGTATACTGGTCTGTATACAAGGTCATGTATTTCTTCACTGTATCCAACAACCTCAGAAATCTCTTCAATGCGGTAGTCTTTCATAAAGATAACGAAACGCATGTAATGCAGCATTCTTAAAATATCTTCACGAGCATAATCTGTTTCGTATTTTACATAGTCTGCTAACTTATTCATGGCTTCTGTTGAACTAACGCCGTGCACAGAGGACCAGCATTTGTGTCCTGTATATGCAGCGTTCATAAAGTAAGCAGCTTCTCCACCTTTGATCTCACCGATGATGAAATAATCAAGGTCTGTCAGTAATCCATTAGTTGCAAGATCTTTCAATGTATATTTGATCTTGGATTCGCCTCTGTTCTGGATTACATGCTGATACATCATATCAGGGTGATCTGAGAATAGTTCGTCGGACTCCTGAATAACAGCTCCAGAGCAATATTCTGGAATTACATCCAGCATTCCATTCATCAATGTTGTTTTTCCTGATGCACCTTTACCTGTAAATTCAATACCAGAGGACTCTTCTGCCATCCAGATCAGAAATGGGATCAACTCTTCTGGAAACATAGGGTATGGATTTCCGTCAATATCCACATTATGAGCCAAATCATAGAGCGATTTCTTATGTTTTGGGATCTTACGGATATGTACGACTGGTTTCTTGTTGCAGTTGATAATTGAACTCGTTAAGTTGAAACGAAGTCTGAATTTATCATTGCTGTCAATGTCAGTAAAAATCTGAATCGCATCCAGATCAGATAAGTTAACCTTATTACGGGAACAAACAATGTCTACGAAACGTCTGTAGTCGTTAGCATCACGAAATTTTACGTTCCCGGAGAATCGTTTACCAAACATTTTGATGCGGACATTATCTTCACTATAGATCTTGATATCTGAGATATTATCATCGTTGATTAAGTCCTCGATTACGTAATATCCCCAGATGTATTTCTCCAGCTTCTCAAGTTCGTCTTCGATTGTTTCATTTTCTAACCCAATATCTTCAAAGTAAGCTCTCATTTCTGTAAACAGCTTTTCTTTTGACATCGTTCCTCTTTGGATGTTTGCAAGATAATTTCGTTCCGGAGCTGTCATGTAATCTAATGCGTCAAAGAAAATCTCATCATCTTCTTCGACAACATTGTTTTCCATTTCCTGGTCGAGTTTTTCTTCTGCAAACTGGTCAGATTCTTGCAATTCGGTATCCATAGAACCGTTCACTGTATCATTTAGTTCCATATCGTTTGAAACTGGTTCGTTTGTCTTTTTCTTAAATAAACCCATGTTCGTTTTCCTTTCTATAAGTAATTCGCAGTATTCAAATCCTGCGACAAATTAAATATGGGTGGGTAAATTGCAAAGGAATACATTTTGAGGAAAAGGAAAAATTAAGGAAAAGGAAGAGGATAAGAGGAAGTTTGTCAGATTAATACTTTCAAAGATGAGGGTAACATTGGTGGAACGTGTTCAAATCTCCGTTTTGTACTCTAAAACGAAGATCACCCTCACCCGAGTAAACGAGTAAGGGTTGTAAACTTCACAGTACAAACACAGCAAAAACACTGTGTTAAACTTTATTACAGAAACTGGTTTCCTAATCCAAGGTATACGCAACCTGGAAACAACCAGGGTCTATAACCCACGCTCTGAGTGTAGAAAGATCCTTTTCATATCATTCTGCACCTTACCGATTGTAGTTTGGTTATCTTCGTCTTCGGACGTGTATCGTTTATTGATCACATTCAGATCAATAGAAGCAATAATTTCGTCGTCCGATTTATCGATATCCGCTTTACTTACGGAATTGGATAAGAACCATGTATAAACACTCATATTGCGTTTGAATGATTGTTGTATGTTTTGATATCTTAAATATGGGTTGCGCAAGTGTCGGATACCTTCATATGCAAACAAAAAGAGCCTACCTTAATGGCAGACTCAATTCGTTCCTGATTTTAGAGAGAAGCGGTAATACTTGTCTCAAAAGACTGATTACCGTTCTTCTCTTTTGTAATCGTAACCAGCTTTCCTTCACTATTTACTCCCGTGATGCTTTCACAGTTTTCAGTTGCAACTAATACGGATGCAACCTTATATGACTCTGTAATCGAATCATAAATTCTGGAAGCTAAAACAGAAGTGACATCAGCTTCGGACTCGGCTTTTTCAACAGAAGCTGTAACCGGAATAGAGATAAAACGATTTGTGTTGACAATTCCGTTTTCATCAATACTACAAACTTCCTTTTTGACACCTTCTACGGCTTTGTCATAAAAGATCTGTGACAACATCTTCTCTTCCATGTTTGCAACCACACGCTGTACCATGTATGCCATCTCATCTCTTGTTACGATTACAGTTGTCTTGATTTCTTTAGATACGTTATTCATTTCTTGTTTCCTCCTTGAATGAATCATTTATTTATTGATAACCTAAATATGGGTTCTATTGATTGTAAACAAATAGAGATAAGATATTGAGTTCCAAAAGCTGCATAATACACGCCGATTACTGTCCGGAACCATTCATTGGTATCACGGGAGTTTACCTCACGTGACCTGTACTCCAGAGGAGTGGGATTCAATAACAACACTAATGCAGATTTTGATACAATTTCTGAATACGGTTATCAGGTTCTGAAAACTGTAGAACAAACTCCGATTACCACCCGGAACCGAGCATTAGTATTCAATAACAACACTAGTGCAAGTTTTGATACGATTCTTCGAATACAAGAAACCTGGTTCCGATCGTTGCAGAACAGACCTCGATTACCACCCGGAACCTAGCATTAGTATTCAATAACAACACTAGTGCAAGTTTTGATACGATTCTTCGAATACAAGAAACCTGGTTCCGAAAGCTGCATAATAAACCTCGATTACCACTCTGGAACCTCTCATTTTTCATCCTTTCTCCTCCGCACATATTTAGAATGTAAAAACTAAAACACAATTCAAGGAGAACAAGGAGGATTTAAAATGAAGAAATTATTGAAAGTAGGTTTGGACTGGGATGATACCTTATGTCCATTCGTCACAAATGCAATTACCCTTTGTAACATGGAAAACGAAACTGAGTTTACGTTAGATGATATTACAGAATGGGGGAACAAATCACCGGCAACCAAAATGGTATTCCCTTACTATTCTGATATTCGAACTTATCAGATGCAGAAAGTACCAGAGATTTCAAAACAGTTTGTCTCAAAATTGATGGAAATCGCAGATGTTTATATCGTAACTGCTGTTAGTCCACAGTTCATGGGTGTCCGTGCAGATCAGATTGCAAAAGAGTTCCCAGACTTTCAAGAGGATCACATTTTAATGGGTGCTGCAAAGAATCTCATTAAATTGGATATTCTTTTAGATGATGCACCACATAATATCTTGAAAGCGTCTGCTACTTATCCAGTGTTGATTCGTAGACCATGGAACCGTAATCTTTCCGGTGTCCTTTCTGTTAATACTATTGATGAATTTCTGATTCTTGTTAACCAGATCATGCATCAGATGACAGATACAAAGGAAATCGAAGAACCATGCGTATATGCAATCGTTGGTCCATCTGGAGCTGACAAACATCTTTTAGCGGAAGATCTTATTGCTGATCAGGTTGATGATTCCAAAAACGGAGCAATCATTCACAATAACAGAGAGTTTGTGTACTCTGTTGAGCTTGACAAACCTAATGTAAAAAGACCTGAGAATTCAATCACAGATACTACCTATGCTTGGCGTCGGTATACTTTGGATGCAGATGAGATTAAAAAGAAATTAGACGCCGGAACATCCGTAGTCGTAATCGTTGATATCAGTGGAGCAATTGCTTTAAAACGTGAGTTTCCGACTGTTATCATTTTCTGTAGACAAAGCCGGGAAGAAATGATTAAGAATGTTCTTTTGGATTTCAGAAAAGGTGATGCTACATACGAACAGGCAACCATGCAGCTGCTATCAATGGAGCAGGAACTGAAGAACGAATCATTGTGCGACTTCTCAGTGCGTTCTGATGACTTGGATTCCATTCTTGAATTAATCAAGAGATTGTAAACAAAATGAAAAAGACAGCCACTATGCAAATAGCAGTTGTCTTTTTCTTTGTTACGGTTGCAAATTGTTTCAAAAATAGAGAAAACACCAGACTTCTGATGCCTAGTGTTCTCTTTTTCTGTTTACTACTGCTGTTCCCATATCATTTTACAAAATGTATGGTAAACATCCAAGGTTGCCAATACGTCGACAATCGCACTGTGAGCACCATCTGCATACTGAGCCTTGATCTTCTCGCTTGCAAGATTTCTAACGGCTGTTTCCAGTTTGTCGTTCTCTGCATCCGGGCACAGAACTTTATGGATTTTACATGTATCAATCACTTTTGCCGGATCGATCTCAACGCCAATGTTATTCATCATACGGATATCGAAATTTACATTGTGTCCAATAATGTAGTCAGCATGATCAAATAATGACTGCCAGATCGGAGCTAATGTAACTACAGTCGGACTATTGTCTACCATTTCAGGTGTGATATGATTGACTGCCATCGCCTTATCCCACGCAAAATGTGTTAATGGTTTTACATACTGATCATATGTATGTCCATAGTTGTCGGCAGCAGACATCTGTAATATCTCGTCTGTGTTATAAAATCCTGTTGTTTCGACATCAAAGACAACGATCTCTTTTGTCGCCCATTCTTCCGGCGTCACAATATAGCACTCTTTTTTCTTTCGAAGCGTAGAAACAACGTCCATTTCCTGTTTCTTACTTTTTGACTTCTCTTTTGAAGGAGTGCTATTATACGACGCCAATTCTTCCGGCGTCATTGGTCTTACATCCTCCGTAATGTAATAACCATATCCCTGTGTGTGACTCATCTGATACATACGAAGAGTTGTTCCATCCTTTGGACACATTCCTTCGCGCACCCACTGGCGAAGCGTCTTTGCGTCTTTTGGTTTCTTAGTAAATTTACCATCGACTGGACGGTTCACCTCTCTCTCGTTCTCGATTCTTTCTTTCAATGTCATAAAGAGTATCTCCTTTCTTCTTGTGTAATTGATTACATTCTAAATATGTGCGGAGACTACAGTGGGAGAAATCCTACTACCTTCTCGTTCTTTGTTACGACATATAATTGGTCACGTTCTAGGTCATAAACAAGTGAGTCCGATTCGATCGTCGGCGCTTCATCCAGTTTCAACTTCAATTTGCTCGCTCTTTGTGGAATTAATTTCGTGCTCATACTGGTATTATTGATATATTTTAATAACTGCATAGCCGAGCACGTTCCAAGAAAACGACCTGACTGCCGACAAAGCACTGGGACTCGATCTTTTACAGTACACGCAAACACTTCCACCGCTTCGGAGGCTCGCATATCATCAAACAAATGAGGATATTTTCGAATCGAAATCATTCCGTCTTTTGCTGTCCCTTGTGTTAATTTTACATGGTTGATGACCTGTTTTAAAAACTCATACTGATCCCGGCTGATCTTTACAAAATCTGGATCAGATTCGTGTTGAATATAGTTTCGGTTTAGTCTGATAATCTGCAACTTATTACTTACTTGTTGTGGTTGCGTACTCTCGTATGCATACGGATTCGAATTCATAGTATCTCGTAAAACTGTTTCGTATTCTTTGTATAAATTAATGAATTCTGGCGTTGGTATAATCTCTTGTGTTTTCCTTGTCATGGCTAAAAAATTCTCCTTCTTTGTTTTCTTCTTATAAATATGCGTCTCACAAAAACAAAGAAAGACCAACTGTTTCCAGTTAGTCTTCTTTTCTGTTATCTGTTAATATATTCGTATTCGTATGCGTTTGTTGGTCTGTTTGGAAAGCCTGCAAGCATATCATTGTATGCCGCTGTGTTTAAAAACCTTGCATAAAATTCAGCAGCACTCATTTGTGCATACGGAGCAATGTATCCTGTATTTGTTTCGGATGCATTGTTTAACGTATATCGCCACCATGCATGTCCGCCAGCATGCGAATTGATAACAGCTTCCGAGCATCCACTATAGAATACGGTATGGATACTATATCCCTGATGAGGACACAAGGAATAAGTTCTCTGTTCTCCAGAGACATCACGGATTACAGCATTTTGGGATACATATACATTAGAAAGTGCACTATTTCTGGTTGGATCATTTGTGTTTCCGAGTGCGGATTTATTATGTACAACCATTCCTTCTGTCAGGTCTGTCACATTATCAGGAATCAATAAATTCCTTAATCCGACACAGTTATAGAATGCATATTTTTGTATCTTTCTGACTTTGTTTCCGATGTATACGTTTTCTAATGACAAGCAGTTCTCAAAACAGCCATCCGGAATGATAGACAGTTCGCCGCCGAAATAACAGGACTTCAAATTTACACAGCCAGCAAAAGCGCCGTTCGATAATGTATAAATTCCAGGTCGTTCCACATCTATACTGGTTCCGATTGTTACCGTTGCCGTCTTTCCTGATACATACATATATTTGAGTACCGTATTAGGGGCGGCGGGATTGTTTGTTCCTCCATAAGTCCAACTTAACCCGGTGACTGCAAACTTTTCTCCATTTACCCAGTAATAATCAGGAATTACAAGATATTCCAAGGAGCGTCCTTTATTTGTCAGACCTGTGATCGTAATCGTCTTTTCATTGTAGTTGATATTATAAGTAAAGATCTGCAATGGCGTTTCAACTGTTGTGTCGTGATCGTAATATGCATATAGTTTTGTTATATGTCCGGATACGTAGTCTGTTGGCGAAACTTTAGTCTTAATATTATTCCTCTCTGTCGTCCAACACACAAATGTATCCGATTTATTGTACACGTGCACATCTTTCGCTGTTGGTAATCTATTACCATACTGTGTATTCAAAAATGATTCGATCTTTGTGGTGCTTCCGGTACCATACGTATTGTAATCCAATGTAACAGTAACCGCTTGTTTTCCAAACAATTGATATCTTGCATAGGCTGCCTCACGTTCAGCGTCAGCTTTTACGGTTACGAGCAGATCGATTTTAGGGTCATAGGACGCAGCATTCCAGTTTACGGTAATCCGATTCCCATTTATTGTGGCGCCAGTACCTTCGGTTTTACTTAGAATCTGCATCTGATAGGCGCCAACATTTTCGGAATCAGATATATCGATCACGACTGTCCCGGAGTCATTGACTGAAACATTCCCAAGCGATGTTACATATTGATTCAAAATACACTGATTTGTATTCTTAACATTTGCCTTCCATCCAAGGAAATCCGCCAATTTCTTTGTGTCCGGGATTGCAAACATACTGGAAGACGAATTGTTTTTACCATCCTTATATGTAATCGTACGCGATGTTATATACTGATTCTTAGAAAGCTTTTGACTGACATAATAATGATGCGTACTATTACTCATAGTTCCTTGATCGGCACCATTTCCATTATAAGAAACATAATAAGTAATCGGAGTCCAATGCGCATACAATGTCATATTTCCTTTATATTGATACTTATACGTGACAATTCCATTCACAATTTCTGTTGTCCAATATTTATTACCAGTGACAATAGCTCCATCTGCTGGATTATAAACAAGGTTTCCTCCAGTTGCACTGTCATACCATCCTGCAAACGTGAATCCGGTTCTAGCTGATGTATAAGTAAAGGAGTTCCAGTATTTGTTCCATTCACAATCGATCATATTCCCATAATAGAGACCGGGACTATTTAAAGTAACAGGTGTATTTGTTCCGTTATTTAGGTCCATAATCGCCTGATATCCAATGCCGTTGCTATTTCTTGTCCAATTTGCTTTTAACGACATACTTCCGGGCGCACTCTTTATGAATGTACATGAGGTTCCATTATTCGTATACGAAACGCCCGCGCCCTCAACGGTCCATCCAGCAAAAGAATATCCAGATCTTACAGGATTTGCAATTGTAAATGTTTTACTGTGACAGGTCATCTTTACGTAGGCTTGTGTCGCAATATGTGCAGAATATTCAGCATCAAAACCTAATACATAGTTTTGTCCTGGTGACCCGCTCGCACATGCATTGGATCCGGCACCTCCGTACGAACCATTTTTGTATCCACCGCCTGCGCCACGACCATATTGGTTCGTCCATAGTCCGGATCCGCCAGAAAAGGAGCCACCGTACATGGCACACCAATTTTTATCAAAATCAATGCTGTTACACTCCCAAGTATGATCTGTATCATCCATGTATGTATTAATTCCGTTCAAAACACCAGAACCCTGATATGTCGTTGGTAATTTTGCATAAGCAAATTGGTAAACGGTCCCAGCTCCACCACCTGCTGCATAAATTGCGTGATTTGCGAATGTAACAGAGGAGCAATTTCCGCCATCACCAAAAACAGACTGGTACCAATCAATAATACTAATCCCGTTCCATGTATCGGTTCCTACTCCACCAAATTGATGGTCACCTGTCACGCTCGTGAACTGAGCTAGTGCAGGTTTGGTTATATCATGTGAATCTGCGCCTTTTGTAAAAGTCATGACAGTTCCATTATTAATCGTGATCGGTTTTGAAACAATTCTTGTTCCGTTTCCGCCATAAGCGGTACCGACACCCGTCATTGTAGCGTTTCCGCCTTTACCGCCCTGCACATCAAAGGAATAAGTACCTGTAAAATCTATAGTTTGTGTACTTGTGTCAAATGATTTTGTCTCTCCAATCGCAATCAGATTACCAAGTGATCTCGATACACTTGATGTAATACTTGATCCGTCAATTTGAGTTGCGACTCCTCCGTTTGGATTAATTGCTACTGATTCTATTGTGGCTGCCTGTACTGTCGTTGTTGGGATAAAGGCTAATGAAGTGAGTAGCACCGTTTGATATAACAGGGCAGTTATAAAGCGTTTTATGTTCAATCTCGCTACCCCCCCCCGAAAATTTACGAAACATATGCATCCTCCGTTTGTTCGATTTCAGAATCACTGAATTTAATGTCTAACATCTTAGCAACCTTTTTGATCAGTTTCTTATCTACTGTTTTTCCAGCTGCATCGTAATAATCCAACCAGTCATAGAAATCCTTTGAATCGATCTTGAAAAGCCCGTATCGAAACAGATTTTCTAATTCATTTGCATGATTGTTCAGAAACGATATCATCTTTTGTTTTTCACTTTTACGCAAATGTTTCATTATAAGACTGAGAATCTCATTCCTGGTTCTGTTTCCTGGCGCATGCGGAGATTCGACTGCTTCCCGTATTTCGTTTTCTAATGATAGACTCCTGGAAAGACGATCATATACGGAGACAATGAACGAAAACTCATCATCCGGAATCGAAATCAGTAATTCAAAAACATCATCTTTATCCGCCTCTAAAAGATTAAACATATAATCTGTGAATTCTTTTTGTCGTTCTGCTTTGTATTTTAAGATTGATCTAATTGTTGCGGCGCCAATAATTGCTGCCATTAAATATGTAATCGCTTTGTTTTTCTTCATAACACTAAAATTCCTCCTCTTTTTCGACTTCGCTTACACTGCATTTCATCCCAATAACACCAAACAAAATCAGCACAGATGAAAAGGCAATTGGTATGACATAAGATTCTATACCAATGTTTCGATCTTTAATGTATTGACTTGGCTTTTCTGGATTAACCCATAACGTAATCGTAGATCCTTCTGGAACTGGATCTGATTTATACTGAAGAAGCGTAGCCTTAACTGAAGTATTACCATATGTGTATTCTACGATCTGGTTATATTCTGTCTTACTTCCACCTTCGTGGTCTGACACGTATTCCTTTATATTTTCAATAACTACAGCCTCAACTGGTTCTGTACATACCTCTACATCGTGTTCCATTGCCGGAAACCCTGTGGAAATGAAAAATATGAACATAATGATTCCGATAATAGCGAACACGAGACTTAATGCAAACCCTTTTACGTTTCTCATAAATGATTCTCCTTATTCTCATCAGATCTTGTTATCCTAAATATGCGCAAGCTTCAGACAAAGAAAAGAGCTCTGAGATTTCTCTCAAAGCTCTGTTTCCTTTAGTTGATGATCGAAGAATGGAAGTCATCCATTATTGATCCCTCTCCAAGTTTAATATCAAAACTACCCATTGATGTTACAGTTTCCGTTGTAACGGATTCTGCTGACGTCTTAACAAGATATTTGTTTGCGGTAATCTTTGTATTGATCTGATTTACGATTCCCATGTCAATATGATCTGGATTTTCTGGAAGCCCAATATAAACCGGAATCCAGAAATCGAATACATAACATCTTGCAAACTCTGTACTTTCACCATCAGCATCAATCGAAAACGCTTTGCTACTTGGATTGTTATCATCCGTGTTTTCTGTCTTAAGAATTGTTTCTTGTAACAATCTTGTAGTTCCATCATTTGATAACGGCATTCCCTGATACATTCCATTGGTAAGTAATGTTGCGTTATAAATCATACCTGGTTCATCATGATCAACATCATATTCGCCACTCTTTACAATACAATCTGGCCATTCGAGGTTTAAGGTATCAACCCATCCGGTTGTATAAATGTAAAGGCGACCACGGTAACCTGCTTTGAATAATACAGAATCATTCAAATCGTCATCCTGTGTTAATCTCTCTACTTTTGAATATACTTCCGGTTTCCGTTCAGATGTTGTCTTGATTCCGGACATTTCGTTTCCAGCCATATCGGTTGCATGTACCTCATAAGTGAGGTTCATAACATTTGGAAACATATTATTGATATCCAGAACCGTATTATAATTGTACGTATAAGCTCCGTTTAAACCATTCACAAGATCTATATCCTGTTTGTTCTCCGGATTATTGGTGTCATATACAGTCAACCAAACACGATTAAGTCCTGATACATCTCGTTTACCACCAGCAGCATTCTCATTTTCGTCACTGAGATTGATAGATATCTTAGCTCCGTATGCGGCAGAGTTGTAAACGTTCCAACCTTCCCATGTTTTAGTACTATCTTTGTTTAAAGGATTGCTGTAAGTTCCAAGAGAAACAGAAACCGTTGCTGTCGGCGCCTTTGTATCGACCTTTAAGTTCATTTTCTTAGTACTTGTTGAACCTGTCAGAGGTCTGCCATTGGACGCCCCTTCTTTGTCTGTAACCGTCAAATAAACACTAGTCGTTCCGTCTACACTGTATGGTTTAAATGTAGCATTATCCTGTGTGAGTGCCGGAACTGAAACTGAATATGTTTTTGTATCAAACACATCGTTACGTCCGTTATCGACACGTGTGATAACAGCTTTTCCGATACCGTCACCAGAGTCTGTAGCTTCTGCATATAATATATATGGTGTGTTTACCCATGTTGATACCGTTGTGTCAGATGCTGATTTATCAGTAACAACATAAGAATTGGTTCCGTTTACTGCATACAGTTTTACGTTTTCTGGATTTAAGTTTTTCCATTTGGCTGTGATCGTAGACCCGCTTTTTGTGACTTTGATCGTCGTAATATTATTTGTATGCGATACTACGGAACTACCAGTGGAACATTCCCATCCGATAAATTCATAACCTTCTCTTGTTGGGTCTACCACAGTAAGTATCTTTTCATTACATTTCAGTTTCACATAAGGACTTCCAGTGTAAGAAGTATCAATCGTTGTTGCTACGACATTATTCGGTGTGAATACGTTATCTGCATCCCGGGATCCACATCCAGAATAACCAGGATAGATCGGACTGATCTTACTGTCAGGTCCTGTCGTGATCCATCCGGCGAACATATCTACCACAAAATTACCAACACTGGAGTTAAGTCCTTGTTTTACAGCAAGACCGGCAATTCGGTTTGCGTTAACATGTGGGCTTACAAAGTCATGATATCTCGTTGACATTGAGGTTGCCCCTGGATTGTAGAAAATATACCCAGGCGGCAATGTTGGAGTGATGTCAGCATGGTTTCCATTCTGAATTTCTTTGTAATATCCAAGTTGTGCTTGAGCGGCAAATTCAACAGCTCCTGGAGCTCCACCACCGGCTACGATATAGTTATTTCCTGATACCTGAATATAAGATGCAGTACCAACCTGTGAAGTTACGGTATAAGCACAGAAAGAATGATTATGAGAACCATAAAGTCCTGCGTCTAAGGTAGCTCCACCTGCTCTGCTTACAATTGCAGCAATTTCATCTTCAGAGTAATAATACCAGGTTTCCTGATTGGAATACGACTTATTCTGTCCATTAGAACCTAATTGGTATTTAATAGATGTTTTCGGAGCATATGAGATTGGTGCACTTGTGATCGCCGAGCCATAACCACCAATGGCATTACCGAATCCAACATTTTTGTCGTACGCAGAGATATCTCCACCTTTACCACCAGCAGCACTGAAGGAATAAGCTCCGGCATATCCAATTGTATCTGTATATTCGACACCAGCAGATGGAGCATACAGATAAATCGTATCACCAACATTTACATGAAGTTTACCAGCTACTGTATTATTATCAAGTGTAAGTTGTCCGTATACTTTGTTTGTGCTATCATCAACAGTATTCGATGTATAAACACCTTCACTGAATGATGTTTCGGTTGCGTGTGATATTCCACCTTCGGACCACACGACGTTTAATACGTCTGTTGATTTTGTTCCTCCGGTCTCTGTGCATATCGCATTTGCTGTTTCTACTACATTCTGCGCTGGCATGTTAAATTCATATTGCTGTGTTGTTGATATATTTGTTCCAGTCCACTTTGACCATACAAATTTGGATGCGACATTAGCATTGATTTTAACTTTTTCTCCGTATTTGTATGTTCCGCCACCTGTTACATTTGTGATTCCTTCTCCCTTTTTAAGCGTTAACGTGTATGAATTTCTCGTGTAATAGTAATCGATCACAGTAAGACCTAATGGGTCGACAGTCATTGTTTGTAATGCCGGTGCTGTAAATCCATCATAGTTTTTCGTTGCAGGTGTCACACTTGAACCAAGTTCTGCCGTTAATGTATCCGCTTCTTTAAATTTATAGGATCCATCCAATTGTTCCAAATAATGGTTTACTGTATAAGTCGTCGTATTTGGGATTGCGATCGTTGCGGTTCCGGAGATATTTCCAACCTTGTCGATTGTCGCAATATGCAGGTACCGAAGTGCGGAACCATCCTGTGCAATCGTAATTTTAGTATCTGTTGTTCCTTTTCCGTTTGCTGTTGTTACTTTTGTATTCTTATTTGTATCAAGAACATACAAATATTTTGCAACTCCTGATGTGACATTGATATTATATCCTTTTGATGTCTTGAGCAAAGCACCAGTTTTCTGACTGTAACTGTTTGCTCTCACATAGTAATCCGTACCATTATCACCCGTATCTTCAAAACTAATTACAAACTGATTATTAGTCCTGTCAACGATCTGCAGATTACTTGGTGTATCCGGAGCTGCTTTGTCAGTCGCCTTGATCGTGTGCGAAACATTCGGATTCAAAGTCTGGGTTGCGAATGTTACAGACACAAAACCATTTGCATCATCTTTTGATCCATCTGCATTATTGTATTTATTATACGTAGAAGCCCCGCCGTTTACAGTAGATCGTGGCATGCTTGATAATGTTCCGCCAATATATCCGGAGCCGCCAGCACCGCCACCATTTACTGATGGTCCTGTAACTCCGGCTCCACCGCCGATCCAGCCACCGCCGCCACCGGCACCGATTGAGTAAACACCAGCATGATTGCGGTATGGTGCATTCGCTCCGTTTGCACCTCGTCCGAAGGTTCCACCATTAACTCTTCCGCCACCGGTAGAACTATTTTCACCAGTACCACCACCAGCACCTGCTGCGCTGTTACCAGAAACACCGCCTGATCCACCGGCAACCATAATTACTTCACTTTGATATGAGGCGAAATTTGATAAAACACCTCGATTTGTTTTTGTTATGGATGTTGCTCCGCCACCGCCAGGAGCTGTACTTCCTGGAGATCCATATCCGTCATAAACTTTTCCGCCACCACCGGAACCGCCGCCGTTATATCCGCCAGCCCCAGGCTGACCACCTGTTGTTTTGTTATCGATCCATTCACCAGGCTGTCCGTGACCACCAACACAGATATAAATTGTTTCTCCGGCATTCAGGTAAATATAACCAGTTGATGTACCACCAGCTCTACCTTCGTTCGTCGGCTGTCCATTGAACCAGTTACCTGGGTAATCACCACTCGTAACCAGATAGTACTTCCATAATTTTGTTCCACCTTCTGCTCCGACCGCTTTCAAATAATAGAAACCAGATACTGGAGCTGTATAAGACTGAACTCCACCGGAATAATAGAAATTCGTTGTCGTTCCGCCTTCTGTCTGCGTGATACTATCAGATGAGATGTTCGAGTAATTTACACCATCATAGGATAACTGTAACTGAAATGTTTTCTCAATACTATCATTCTGACTGATGCTTACGAGGATTCCACCTTCTCCGTTATATAGCAATGAATTATATTTCGCTTCAACTGCAAGGTCAGCGCTGTAAACGGCTTTGATCGTATCATCGCCAAATCCAAATGTGTATTTCATGCCACTTAGTGTACCGATCAGTGTTTCATTGCTCTTTTCATACTCGATAAAAGTATACCCACTATAGCAGTTTGGAGTTGGCAACGAAATTGTTGTACCATAAGTACCTGAATACGTTGTTTTTACTAAAGTTCCGCCGTCTTTGACATCAATTGTAAGCGTATAAGAAGGATTTCCTTCATACGTGATCTTACAACTACCGTTTCCAATGTGGTTTGATATCCCTGTTGAGGCGCCACTTAATTTCGACGCAATATATCCGGAACCGCCACCACCGCCAATATAACCTGCATTTCCATAGGTTCCGCCATAATAGCCGCCACCACCAGCGCCGCCATATCCAAGTTTTCCATAAACCTGAACATTTGTATGTTGACTGACGGTTGCAGTTTTATTACTATCCTGACCCTGTCCAAATGCGTATCCGGCTGTTTGTGTACCACCATTAGAATGCTCATTTTTAACTCCGGCAGCTCCGGTTCCGTTCAGTCCGCCACCATTACCTGTTTGCGAACCACTAAAATCGAGCGTACCAGTACCACCACCGCCACCAGCAACTAAAAGAACAGAATCTTTCTTGTCTTTAAATGCAGATAGGGTTCCTAAGTTGTCAAACGTAATTGAGGTGGCTCCACCACCGGAACCAGTACCGTAATAACCTGTACCACCGCCATTATAACCACCTGCTGCTGATGCAGAACTAGATGACATTGATCCTTGACCGCCGACAGTGATATAGATTGTTTGCCCCTTTACTAAGGTGACAGATCCTGCGGCATGACCACCATATCCTCCTTTTGTTCCAATCCAATAGCCACCCTTATCCGAACACCCACCACCAGACGCACCATATGCATCAATTGTGTAGGTTCCAGTTTCTGGCGCCGTAAATGACTGGATTCCTCCTGTATATGAAAATGACCATGTATTATCTGCTGCCTTTGCCGTCATCGAAGTATCTGTAATAACAGTCACGATCACAAAACACATTGCCAAGATCATCGATAATATTCTCTTTAACTCATGTTGTGTCTTAAACTTAGCCATTCGCATTTTCGTCTCCTTCTATTTTGTATTTTAAGCTATTGTACTTAGCTCTATATTTTTACAAGGCTCACAATATTGAAAACTCGTCAAGAAGTTTTTCAATTCAGTTATAAATATGGACAACCAAATGACAAAGAAAAAGAGCTCTGAGACAATTCCCAAAGCTCTTAATTCTGCTAATTGATGATCGAAGTATGGAAGTCGTCCATAATGGAACCTTCTCCAAGTCTCATATCAAATGTTCCCATTGAAGTTACCGTTTCTGTTGTGACAGATTCTGCAGAACTACGAATTAAGTACTTATTTGCTATGATTTTCGTTGTAATCTGATTTATGATTCCCATGTCAATATGATCTGGATTTTCTGGAAGTCCAATATAAACCGGAACCCAGAAATCGAACACATAACATCTTGTGAACCCAGTGTTCTCTCCATCTGCTTCCACTGTGATCGTTTTACTGCTAGGATTGTTATCGTCTGTGTATTCTGACGTTAATACTGCTTCTTGCAGCATTCTCTCGAATGGATCACTGGAAGGCGTCATGTCCTGTGTCATACCATTGGTGATCAAAGTCGCATTATAGATCATACCTGGTTCATCATGAGCGACGTCATATTCTCCACTCTTTACAATACAGTCCGGCCATTCGAGACTCAAAGTGTCAACCCATCCGGTTGTATAAATGTAAAGACGTCCGCGGAATCCAGCTTTAAACAATAATGGATCTCCAAGGTCATCGCTTGTTAGTTTTTCAACCTTCGAATACAGTTCTGGTTTTCGCTCTGTTGTTTTTGTGATCACAGGCGTTTCGTTTCCAGCAGCATCCACAACATGAAGTTCATAACTTAGATTCATAACATTCGGAAACATGATATTCGTCTTCAAAATGTCTTCATAATCATAGGTATATACATTGTTAGATCCATCAGCAACGAGTTCAATATCTGTTTTGTTGTCCGGATTGTCGGTATCAAACACAGTCAACCATGCATGACTGATTCCAGAAACATCTTGTTTACCACCAGCGGCATACTCATTTTCGTCACTGATTGTAATGGTGACTTTTGCTCCGTATGCAACAGAATCGTAAACAGCCCAATCCTGCCAGCTTTTGGTGCTTACTGTATTTAGTGGGTTCTCATGTGTTCCAAGGGTAACAGACATTGTCGCTTTTGGTGCTGTGGTATCGACTTTTAAGTTCATCTTTTTCGTACTTACAGATCCATCCAAGATTCGGTCTGTTTTCGTTCCCTCCGTATCCGATACGGTTAAAAAGATACTTGTTGTTCCCTCTACACCGTAAGACTGAAAGGTTGCGTTTTCTTTTGTAAGTCTTGTTACTTTATTAAAGGTTGTTCTGTCGAATACAGCATTACTATAGGCATCTGCTCTGGTCACCGTTGCATTTGCAATCCCATCTCCGATATCTTCCGCTTGAGCCCACAAGGTATATGCCGTATCAGACCACTCAGACACACTAACGTCATTTGCCAGATCATCAGACGTTACATAAATTCCGTTATCATTTTTCGCATACATCTTCACATTTGCTGGAATGAAGTTTTTCCAATGTGCATATAATGTCATGTCACTTCCGTCTGTCTGGTCATCATTTAAGTATGTGAAACGATCCGTACTATTGATCTTATTTCCACCGACTGGTTTATCATACCAACCTAAAAACTCATAGCCATCCAACGCAATCTCTGGAAGTTCTCCATATAGGTCGTCAAAGATTATTTTCTTATCTGATGTATCCCCAGTTGGAACTCCGATCGCATACCTTCCGGTCTCCGTGTGATCTAAGTTTGTATCAAAGTGCAGCGTGTATTCAATGGCAGTCCATTTCGCATACAACGTTTCGTTTGCTCTTGCGGGAATATAAGTATCGTTTGCTTTTCCAATGTATTTTGTACATTCTGGATCCTGATACCAGGCAATAAATTTGTATCCAGGCTTTTTGCCTTCCGGAAGTGTAACTGATACCTGACTCCATTGTGCAATCATATCTACTTTGTTTCCCTGTATTGATGTTAAATTTGTTACCGTTTCTTCGTCATTATAATGTCTTGTTTCCGCATGTACTTCCGGCGGACCTTTCAGTGTCACTAAAGCGGTTAAAATGATCGACGCCAAAACAATCAGAAACGATTTCTGTTTTCTATAAATTGTATCCATCTTAATACCCTTTCTATATGTATTTTGTTATCCGTGAACTATTCGGATACAAGTAATCGAGACGTCCCGTCCTACTTCTTAAATATGGACGCTTAGTGTACAAAGAAATATTTATGAACGAGAAAAGAGGAAACAACACTCTAATTTTCAAAATGTTATCTTCCTCTTTCTCTTTGTTTCTTATACTCCGGTTACCATTACTGTACGATCACATAATATGTAACCTTTGTGATTTCATATATGTCATCCATTCCGGTTTGTAACGTAACTGTTGTCACTCCTGTTTTCTTTCCAGTGATTGTGATCAAATCTCCATCGATCTTAACATCTGCAATCGATTCGTCATCAATTGTATAAGTAATCGGAAGACCGGCATCATTTCTTTCGATTTCAAATGTGGTGCTACCAAGGTTTGTGTTAGGTATCAAACAGCTTACGTACTGACTGAACCGTAAATCATTCGGAATCCTGATATTCGAATTCCACCCCTGGAACTCAAGATCACATTCATCAGAAGCAATTGGAATCATAACTGTAGATGACTTTTTATCACTATCTTCATATGCTAAAACTTGATGTCTTTCATATTGATTCTTTGATAACTGTTTTTCTGTATCATAAACATGAGTATCATCTTTCATCGTTCCTGATGTTGCATCATTACCATCATAAGACACCGGATACGTATTCTGTACCCAATGTGCATACAATATCATTGTATCATAATACTGGTAATTACCATTACGATCCCAATAGATCGAACCTGTTAGTTTGGCACCGGTGTTTGGATTATATACGAGTCTTCCGCCGGATGCGCTGTCATACCAGCCAGCAAAAGTATACCCTGGTTTCGTCGGAATGTATGCAAACTCATTAAAACCTACATTTGCTTTTCCGCCATAAGGAATATTCACATTGTCTACTGTAATGCGTCTGTCTCGACCATTATTAAACTCAAGTTGGACGCCGTAATTTCCGTCTCCCCATTTTGCATACAAAGTCTGGTCGGCGTCAAAATAGGTTGTGTTTACGAGAATATTACCGGATTCATCAATCAACATTGTACCCGTTCCATTCGTACCCGTATAATAGCCTTCAAAGTTTTTTCCTCTCACTTTCGGGTACTCAACGGTTGTGGTCATAATACCTTTACTGTCTTCGAAATATCGGTCATAATATTCCATCATATAAGGGTCTGCTGTGTCTTCGTTAACAAGACCAGTCATGCAGTAATCAAGGGTGATCTTATATTTCTTAAACGTCCATTCTGCATATAAGGTTGCGTCTGATGTATATTCGCTTGCATCTATTGCAAACGTTCCATCCGCATTGATTACCGTTCGATTTCCAAGTTTGTAACCCTGGAATTCGTATCCATATTTTGTTGGTACCGCAATTTTTGTGATCGTTGTTCCGCGTGCTGTTTTTGTGTACCGACCTCCGGATACATAAGCAACGGTATCTCCATCGGTACATGCAGGCTGCAGGTCATCCTTTCCGTCACGGACTAAAGTCAAAGTGTATACATTGTCAGACCACTGAGCTACAAACGTTACATCTTTCTTAAACGAAGCCATGTCGACTGTTTCTCCTGCTGCGTACGTTCTACTTGTATAAGAAGCGTCAAGTTCTGGATCGTATGCTAGTTTCCAATATAGGAATGTCGCATTTGGTTTGGAAGCAGTTGGTAATGTGATCAGTGTGGATCCTGAAATATTTGGAGACATTACGTCGGTTGCACCTTCTACGGATCCGTATTTGTACGCAAACCCATATTTAGTGTATGCAGGGAAAATACCGAATGGACCTTTGTCATAGTAGCCGCCAGAACTATAATAATAATCTCCATTTTTGTATAAATTATAGCCGTATCCACTTGCATTCAAACTCATGTATAACGTTGTGGATGTTGATGTCATATATGTATTACGAAAACTAGTCCAACCATACCCTATGTTACTTCTTGGATATTGACCGCCATAAACACCCATGAAGTATTTTTTTCCTGTAGGAACATTCCTTAAAACTCCAGTCCACCATGCAGTAATGTCACCGCTTCCTGAAAATGACGTTTTAGGTTCTGTTGAATTGTCAAAATAACTACAATCACTCCATGATCCGTAGTCCATATAGTTTACAGAAGTATCAAAAGCATCTCCACTTTGGTCGAGTTTAGTTCCATTCGGAGACCCAGCGATTGCGTTTCCTTGTTCGTCTGCCTTCTGCAGTGTCCAAGTGTGATCCCAGCTTAGTGTTGTCTTCTTTGATGTCTCACTTGCAGTTCCACCATTGCCATCAAAAGAAGCTACATAGTTGATCGTATTAATATCCGGGTTTGGAATACCAATTTGTGTTCCAACCTGTTTTGTGATGATCGCTGGGTTATCTTCTGTATAGGTTGCTCCATTATAGGTCCATTTGCCAAGAGTAGGCCTTACGTATAAGGTTGAAAGACCCGTAGCATCATACAGAGTTTCTATTGTAATCGTTGCTCCGTTCATTCCAGGTTCAGCAAGTACTTCGCTTACTAATTGTGTTATATTTGTTGCGCTGTCATAAATCTGTGAACTGCCATCCGGTTTCACAACTGTGATACGTTTATCTGAAGTAGCTTTGAAATTCGTGATTGCTGGAGCATAAACACCGCTATCCGTATAAGTCTGACCATACATTACCTGTTCGCTCTTGCCGGTAATTGATTTTGATGCATTCGTCCAGTTGTTAACGATATCCTGGTCATCATACCATTTATCTGCAAGTGCTACCGTATGATATACATTAATACTGTTAACAGTTGTCTGAATGCGAATTTCTGGGATGTCTGTCTCTCCAACAATGTCTTCGCCAACAGACCACTTTGCATAAGTTGTCAATCCAAACGTCTCACCGCTGACGGTTAGTGTTTTCTTCTTATCATCATAGGAAGATTCATTCGTAAACAATGCAGGCGTTCCATATTGTGCTGTGTTTCCGTAACTATCTCCGCTTCCGCCATTTGTGCCCTGTCCATTTACGGATCTATATGCCCAGGTTCCAAGTTTATAGAGCTCAAATGACTGGATCAGTGCTCTATGGGCACTATAATAATCGGAAGCGCTGAATCGTGGCAGATATTTTGCATTATTTCCGGAAACAAAGGTGTTAAATCCACTGCCATTTCCATTTGCATCAATTCGTGTAAAATACTGTGCAATCTGAGCTTCTGAAGGAGAATTGATACCAGCAACCTCTTTCATGAATTTCTTTACGGTGCTATAGCTTTCGCCTTCATATTTTGCAATGACGCCGAGTCCATTCGCAACCGTATAATTGCATCCGCCTGGGAAATACCAGATATCCATACTATCAGAGGATGCAATGTTTCTGGTTGTAAGAGAGCTGCGTCTGATTGTTGCCGGATAAGGTGTAGAACCACTGGACTTATCAGGTTCCAATCTGATGTAAGTCTGCAATACATTCCGCTCTGTTAGAGTTTCTGTTGTGTTTCCATTATTGTTGTAATCAGAACCATCAACAAAGGTAAGTTCATTGTAGTTTTGCAATACTTTATCACTCTGGAAGAAATCAACCCAGCTGTATTTAAACCCATCGCCCTGCCACATTTTCACATACTGATTCTTTGTATTGTTGACAGCTTGCGGGATCTGACTTGCAGTGTACTTTTTACCAACCGGAACACTGTTTGTATGTGAATTCCAATATTCGTTTGCTTTTGATACGTTCCAATTTGCAATTGTTCCGTTTTTATCAACACCTGCGAAATAGCCATATGGTCTCACATTAAAATCATATGCTTCTGCTGTTCCTGCTGCTCCGAAAAAGTTTGTATACCAGGAATGACCTTCTTCTAATGCTTCTCCCATGTCATAGTTTGAAAATGTAAACTGTAACATGAATGTAGAACTTCCGTTAGCATCGTTCTTTGCAGCAGATGCCGTACTTTTGGATACGTTTGTTTCGCCGCCCTTTTTAATGATACTAATAAAACTTGCAGCACCTGCTGAGACTGCTCTTGCTCCTGTTACACTTGGACTGTTGCTTGACTGAGCTGACGTCTTTCCGATTCGTATCACTTTCTTATTGGCGTCTCCTTTTACAACACTATCTGTCGTAAACCCAGACACAACGGAAGAAGAATTGAAATGGTTTACTTCATCAAAATTAGACATATAAGGTGCTGATATTGTAAACTTCGTAACGCCATGCATATCATTCAGGTAAAGGTAGCCAACAGAGTTATCATACCACCACCAGGTATTCGCATTTGAGATAACCAGATCGTCTTTGTGTTCTTCGTATTGTTTCAAGCAGTAATCAATAAATGGTGTCTTTGTTTCTGCTGTTTCTGTTAGATCGTCACTTAGTAACACATCTTCATCTGTGATTTCAAAAGAAGTTTCTTCTACATCGCTGTTTAATATCTGACTGCGTTCTTTGATCTCTTTCATATCATCTTCTGATAATGATAAAAGAAACTCTCCTACGAATGCATAATGAGTATCTCTTAAATACAGGTCGAGATCATCATCGCTTATATTCCTCCAATCAAGATCCATAATTCCTGGACCAAGATCTGTTTCCGTTTTCCCTTTCCACGTAACACCTTCTGTATGTGTGTGATCGAACATTCCGGAAGCAAAAGCATAATCTGCTCTTTTGTAGACATCATATGGGTTTACAATACCATATCCATAGTATTCATCCCATTCTGTATCATTTGGATTTTCGGCAGCAGAATCGATCAGTTCGTCTGCATCTGCGCCATCAATTCCCATGACATAAGCATACATGGCAGACATTCTGATTGCTGCGTTTGAGGTTCCGTCCACGCCATCGTAGTTGCCATACGTTGCATAATCGATTGTATCTCCATAATTGCTATATTCGGCAAATTCCCCATTAATATCTACTGATGAGACAACGATTGCTTCCGGAATATTGGATGGAGTTATTTTGGCTACGTCCATACTTCTGTTTCCGGCGGATACAATTACCTTGATACCTGCATCTGTAGCCTGTTTAATCGCATCCGCAAGCAGAAATGAACTCTCAGACACTCTAGCATTCATACTGATATTAATGATATCAACATCCTTCTCGATCGCATACAAAATACCTGCATAAGTACTTGTGATCGTAGCGAATCCGTCTTTGTTTGCTACTTTGATTGGCATTATGTTTACGTTATCGTTTGTCATTGATGTAACGATTTCTGCCATTCTGGTACCGTGTCCGTTATCATCTTCTGTATTTCCTTGCTCGTCATCTACTGTATTGATTCCTTTTAGAATCCTGTCACTGTCTCCAGTATATCCGGTATCGAGGATTGCAATCGTAACCGGTTTTGTTGAAGCCGTTTCAGTTTTAGTATCCATAATAATTGTATTGTCTTCTTGGGCTTCTGTGTCTTCGGTTACGATATCCCCGGAGATATCAAAAACAGCTTCATAAGAAACTGTCATATTACTGGAAACACATTCCGTATGCGCGTAGTAGGCTGCTTTCTCACTGGAAAACATAACAGCCTGCATATTTTCTGACAAGGAGATCACGGAAAAGGTTATGTCTTCTTTGTCCGTGTCGTTTTGGTCGCTAATAACCTGACTTACTGCTGCATTCCCAATCGAGGTTGCTGTTTCTTTGTTTCCTTTTATAAGAATCGTCTTAAAATGAGCCTGTTTATCCTGCGACCAGTCGTCTTCGTCATAAATAAGATTATGTAACTCGTCGATTTCTAATTCTCCATGGGTTCCCTCATTTAAGAATGCGAACTGTTCGGCATCAAAGTTTTCGTACGCATCATGATCGTATCCGTTTAAAATATCCAAAGACAGGCGTGCAGACTCAGATGCCATACGTTTGATATTACTTAAATTACTACTCGAATAAAAACACATTCCCGTGAGCAAAACAACAAACGCTCCGAGTATTACTGCCTGTATCCTTTTTAATTCGTTTTTCATAATTTATCCTCCAAATTGTTAACTGAAATAATATTTTCGTTTGTTTTTGTATACTAAATATGTGTTCCCAAGTTGCAGATAAAAAAGTGTCTGCGACACTCTCAACTCCCCTAACCCCTCATTCATGAGGGGA
>OBZC01000126.1_pt1 | contig 102167 bp, 94 predicted proteins | sample 1538231 | NCBI WGS metagenome assembly OBZC01 (sample SAMEA2580225, study PRJEB22360) | human gut metagenome | biome: human gut; feature: human-associated habitat; material: faeces | place: Denmark | collected 2008/2010 | reverse complement strand
GAGAAATAAAAGAAACAGGAACAATTTCATCAAGGTTAATGGCTTCATCAAGAAGCGAAAGGAACTGATATTTGTCGTTGTCGAATTTATTTTGACAATCTTCAAAAATTTCTGCCAAAGTGAGCTGTTTATATGTTATCATGTAGGTATATCTCCTTTAGGTGGATTGGTTAATTAGTTTCTAGGCAATTCTATTTTACCATAAACCTTGAGGAGATATTTTATTTTAACAACAAAAAAATGCCGTATTTATGCGGCTTTTGGCGTTTCGCAAACGCCTACAACATACCAATATAAGAAAGGAGAATGTCGCTATTTTTAATCTGGTGCTGCGAACGGTTGGGAGTTACATCCATTCGATTGCAGCGTTTTACAAAATTGCTTTTGCCAAGGATAGCACCTACAACAGTAAGACCGCCTGCGGGAATAATACGTTCATTGGTAAATTCAATTTTTATATTTTTCATGATATTCTCTCCTCATAATGTAAATCTCTAGTAGATATGGGGATTGTCTTTCATAGGTAAGTCCTCCAAGATGATATGCCGTGTGATATCTTTCCCTACGTTCATATTCTCGATTAGCCTTATGTTTTTATTCAAAAACTCAAGTGGCTCCTCAAAGTCTTCTTCATCGTCATACTCAATCTGAATCACCACAAAAATCGGCTCATACAGATCTTTGTGGCTTACTGGGTAATTTTATTTTACAACAAACATACTGTCTTCATTGCTTTCCTTTCCAACACAACGAAAAGAGCCGAAATTACAAGACATAAAAAGCTTGATTACGAAGAAAAGGACATAGTTATACCAAGTATTCATATCTTTATCGCCATAATAGGTGATATCGATATGAATATCGGTTCTTATACGTAATCAGGCTTTCTTATTTTTATTGAAATGACTCCCTTGCAAAAGTCTTCCCTTATAACAATTGAAGGACAATAAAACTCATGAATTAAAGGAAGTATCCATTCCCCTTCTAATTATGTATTCTTAGGAAATGACAGAAACTTACGATTTTCAAAAAATATTTATTTTATTCCCCTTGAAATGCAGGTTATAAGTCAAGACCATAGAGGTATTTATCGCTATAATTAGAATCATCAAGGAGGTGAGAAAGTGGATACCGAATTTAAACCAGAAGAGATGTTAATGATACTTGGTCAGAATATACGAACAACTCGTGAAAGAAAAGGTTATGGCATTTCCGAATTAGCTGCAAAGATTAAATACGAACGAAATTGTCTTTCTGCTACGGAGTATGGAGAACAAAATCTTGAATACAATACTGTTCTCAATCTATCTCGAGCATTAAATGTTCCTTTTCCGACTTTGTTCTCACGAAACTATCAAAATGTATTTATGAGCAATAATGTAATCCTGTCTGGTGATTTTATTGAAGATAACTATCTACTTGTCTTCATAGAAAACTACCAAAGAGAAATGAAAAATCATCAACTTAATCAGGTAGAAGTTTACGCTGCTACTAACATTCGCCCAGAAACTATCAGTAGAATAATAAATAAAAAAGTACTGAATCCCACGATTAAAACCCTATACGCAATGGCTTATACATGTGGCACTGATATGTATAACCTATTCTTAAGAAAAACCATGTAAGGAGGAAGTTATGATTTTTACACCTTATTCAGATGAAGCTGAAGTAATTAATATGATTAGGCGCTTCAGAAACGAAGATTATGCTTTGCTACGCATGACCTACACAATGATTGATAAGAATAACCTTGATGCAAACGGAATTCTCCGTGACCTTTTGTATAACTATAGGCTGGTAGACTATGATATGTTAGATCATGGTGGGAGATTTGGTATATCTCATGATGCGCTCTTTGTCCAGCATGGCAAAACAGACATAGTTAGATTAAAATTTTATCGTGTGGCCAACGCCAGAGGCGATAGACGTTTTTCCATTGAAACCATTAAACGTAAAATGGAATGCGGAGAAATTAACGAAGGTGATCTCCTATATATTTCCGTTTCACGTCAAGTAAATGGTCAATCATTCATTTACATTATCAACTTAACACACAATACTCCTACCGAAAATGATTTGTTTAATTCAATAGGAGTAGATGCTATCACCGATTTATTCCATCAAATCAGACCTCGTTTATACGATATTGTTCATGGTGGTTTTTTTAACAATTCCAAAGGATATGGTCCAATAGCTCCTAAAGACGTTGGTGACACATTGGAATCTCTTCTTGGAATAAACACCAACAATAGAATTGATGCTGACTATAACGGTTTGATAGAAGTTAAATCAAAAGGTGGTAGTAATACTTTAGATACTCTTTTCACCCTTCGCCCACAGTTTGATGGTACAAGAGTAGCTGCTTATGAACCAAATGACAGAAATAGAGTATCGGCATTCGCAAGAATTTATGGCTATGACTCAGATGCTCACCCTGGATATAGTAGTCTCTATATAACCATAGGTTCTATGGACTCTCCACAAAACAATCAAGGCTTCTATCTAGTTGTAAATGACGAAGATAGAACTGTAAATCTTGTATGGAGGAATCCATATACAAACAAATCTGAAATAGCCGCCTATTGGACGTTTAATGACTTACGTCAGCAGCTATACCTTAAACATCCTTCCACAATATGGGTTAAGGCAGACGTCAGAGAAGTAAACGGGATGGTTCAGTTCCAGTATCATAATGAAATTGAATTTTCTAAAGCTCCACAGTTTACCACATTCCTTTCTTTGATTAAATCTGGAGTAATAACCTATGATTGGCGTGGATATACGACCAAAAGCGGAAGATATGCTGGAAAGAATCATGGTAATGCATGGCGTATTAAGCCATATGCAAAAGCAGAGTTATTCGGTGAAATTGAAACTGTAGTATTCTAACAGTATTAATCCATAGATTTTCAAAAGAATTATATCAAGTCAAAAAGGGTGGTCCGATAATTGGACTACCCTTTCGATTCATAATACTTTCATAATTTCATCAGCTATTGCTTTAGCTAAGAGCGGAGGAACAGCATTTCCTACCTGTGTACATTGAGGCACCTCAACTCGTCTTTTCAAGCCTCCAGTAGTCCTCTTTCCAAGAAATTCAAATGAATCATCAAATGATTGACATCTAGCCATTTCTCTAACACTAATAGTTCTTGCTTCCCATGGATTAATATAATCATCCGGAAGTGTAACAACAGTTGGTGATGGCTCTGTAGAAGCTAATCTTTGTCTAATATTTTTCTTTGTCAAAAGAATATCTATGGCATTATCCGGTGCATTAATATTCCTAAATAAATCAATAACTTCATTTTCTTGCATTCCCAATTTATCACAACAAAGCTGAATCAATGAATTCATTCCTGTAATATCAATACCCTGCTCTTTAATTCTTTTTCTCAACATGGAACCAGACTCACCCTGATTAAACAAGGCAAACCTTTCCAAAACAACATCTGTTGCATTTGGAAGTTCAAGATTTTGAAGATGTCTTCTATCACATGAAATTGGTTGTCCTGTAACAAATGAAGGTGTTCTACCCGCTCTACTATCTCTTTGATAATCAGAAAGTCTTTGAGTAACTCTATTTCTTATATTTACATCATTTACCAAATCACCTATGGCATCTCCAAGAGATAGATGATGTTCCGGTTCAACTGTAGGTTCGGGATACGTTGGAGCAGGAAGATTATTTCGGTATCCTATAAAAATCACCCGGTTTCTTCTTTGTGGGACACCATAATCTGCAGCATTTAAAATTCGTGGTCGCAAAGTGTCATAACCAATTCTTTTTAACTCAGATGTTAATATATCTGGTGTGACAGAACCATCAGGATATATAGGACCTTCCTCAATAAGATTTCCTTCTTTATCGAATAAATTTAATCCTTTATATCCCAAAAACTGCATATCCATAAAACCTTCCACATTTTCGAGCACAATGTATTTAGGTTTCACTTCGTTTATTACTCTAACATATTCTCCAAATAAAAGATTTCTTGGATCTTCTTTATCTCGTCTACCCGCACGTGAAAATCCCTGACAACTAGGTCCTCCTATCATCAAATCAATTTCGGGAACCTCTTGATTGCGAAAAATATCAAGTTCACTAATTTTTTGCTTAATAAAATCTCCACGCAGATTTCTTATATCCGCTCTTTCAAACCAAGTATTCTGTCCTTGAATAAGGCCTAATTGTGCATGACGATACTTATACGTCACTTCAACCATATCACTTATATCTGAACTAAACAGGATGTGAAACCCTGCTTGAATCAGGCCTTCAGAACAGCCTCCGGCCCCACAAAATAAATCTATTGCATATGGCATATAGCCACCTCCTTGTATTTCTTTTTAATCGTATCATAGCTTATTAAAAAAGTTTAGGAATAATTACAAGACCCCTACACTTTATTATATCGTACTATAAATGAGTAAATTTGAAAACTGCACAATTGAATCCGTGGTATGCGGTCAGTAAAAGGTATAAAGCAGTTTAATGTTCGCGTAATATGTACAACCAACTACAAATTTTGTGCACTTTTCGGTATTTGCCCATTTATAGATATCGTAGAAAAAACTATTTGTAAGGAAGATTTTCTATCATTTATTCTCATGATTATCCCCATGCTTAGATGTTCTCTCTAACCATGCTTTTTCAACATTCCCAAATTCTATATTTAATGCCTCGCAATATGCCTTTAATCTTTTCATGGTTGACACATTTGGATGCATTTTACCTGTTTCCCAACGGTTTACTGTTGAGTATGATACCCCTATGCGTTCAGCAAACTCAACTTGTGTACAAAATCCTTTTTTTCTTATCAATATGATTTCTTCAGATAAATTCATTTCGTTCCACCATCCTTTCAGTAGCTTTAGTATAGCGTTTATATAGCGTTTTTGCAAGAAGTTTTTTATTTTTATGTGTAGAGCAGGTTAGAGGGCTTTGCCCTCTTCCCCCTCATCAAACCGTGCATGAAGTTCTCCCTCTCACGGCTTTCCGACATTCTTCTTTCTACAGCATTACGTCATGCCGTAGCCATTCTTTTCAAGCCTTTTCCATATATGGTACTTCTCACGTAACCTACCTTTGACATATGCTTACATCTCTGATGTTTCTTGTTGTACCATCTCGTAAGGCTTTATGTGGTTTGCCGTTAGTAAGGCTTGATTTCCAACCTTACACAAGCAACAAGTATTATACTTCTTTAACAATCGTTCTCGAAAAATGCTCTAATCAACACTTGTCTTTACCAATGCTCATCTCTCTTTGTCTTCCAAGGAAAGATTGTTTATTTCAGTTTCTATGTTCTTCAATTATTTCAAGACCGGTTTTCTGCTTGTCTTTTATCCCTTCATTTACATGATTATATAGGTCTGCACCAATCTCTGTATCGGTAGAGTATTTCTTTCCACTTACAATATTTTTATCCCAATCAGATGGTTCATCAATCCACCTATCAAGAAAGAATACATTTTCAAAAATAATACATCCTATTTCAACACTAGATTGTGTGCGAATTTTCTCCTGCATACCTTCTAATGATTTTTGCATACTATCCAAAGACTCACGCCCATTCGCTCTTCCAAATTTAACCCACGCATCAGGAATCGACATTCTTTCGTAGTATGAAAAAAATCCACTACCAACAATTTCACCATTCTCTCCAGCTGATTTCTTATTATGTAACTTAAATAAAAACAAATTCCCCCGTTCAATTACCTTAAATTCTCTTGTTCCTGAAATCCAAAAATTAACCTGTTTCGCTAATAATCCTTTGTTATAATCATCTCTCTGTTAGGGTCGGTAGAAATCCACCTAGAGTCGCTTAGAATTAACCATTTTTAGTGGGATAGAAAAAGCCATTGTATTTTCCCTTTCGTGCTCTAAAATGATGTATGCCAATGCATCAGTAGAAATCACAATGGGAGAAAAACACAATGACTTAACTGAAATAACAGCACATGCCCTCAATGAAATGAAGAGGGAAATGGGAGAAAAATTCAATCCTGATAAAGTCAACCTTGCAGAGTTAGAACGCAGGACAGGAATCCCACGGGCCAAACTGCAAAAAATAAAAAATCCAGCTTTATTGACCTTCCACATACACTCACCGCCCGTAAAGCCGAACACACTCTTCTGATAGGATTCACAGGTATTATTGATGAATTACTCCGAAAAGGAATTACCAACTCTGCTCTCTGTTATGACAGATTAAAAGAGAATGGTTTCCAGGGTGGCTTAACCATCGTTAAAGACTATATTTCCAAACATAAGGAACTTGTCCCACCCAAAAGACAGCTTGTAGTTTCTCAAGGCAGCCGTAGTCAGCGTTACAATACAGCACCAGAAGAATCATACCAGATGGACTGGGGATTCGTAGAAGTAGAAAAGAAAATACCTCTGGTAACACTTATAAAATTGCCTGTTTTGCCATGATCTGCCATTGCTGCGGACAACGATATATCGAGTTTTTTCCAAACGCCAAACAGGAGAACCTGTTTATTGGAATGATCCATGCATTTTTGTATATGGGAATCCCTGAGTATGTCCTAACAGATAACATGAAAAGCGTTGTAATCCGACGTGATGAACAGGGACATCCGATCTGGCAGAAAGATTATGAACTGTTTATGGGGAATCTTGGCTTTGAAACAAAACTTTGCAAACCAAGGCACCCATTTACAAAAGGCTCAGTAGAACGCCTGATACGGTTTGTAAAAGAAAATTTTCTGCCAGGACGTGTCTTCAATGAAATCACTGATTTAAATTACGAAACAATCCGTTGGTGTAATACTCAGAACAATATTTATCACCGCACAGTAGACTGCATTCCGAATGATAAACGTACAATGTTTTGTATGAAAAACGCCTCTGTACTTGAGGAGTCAATAGAATCATCGTATTATCTGTGCCCGGAACGTAAGATTTCCTTTGATGGTTTTGTTCACTATGAAGGATGTCGTTTTAAACTCCCTTACTGGTACACAGAAAAGACCTGTCGTGTAAAAAGAGATGGGTATATACCAGAGATTTCGCTTTTAGTTTTTTGGTTCATGCATTTTTATAAAAAATATGTTCCTCTGGCATTCTGCTCGCAACTGTTACTCTTTTTTGACCCAATGCGCACAAAGTTCCCCTCTGCTTCGTCTCTGTCTTTTTTCTTATATTGTTTTTGATCTCTTTTATACATATCTTATCCACCTTTTTGATACAGAATCTGTTTTACTTTCTCTGTCAGCATATCATCTCTGAACATCCAGCTTACGCTCTTTCTTGTAATCCTGCTCCTTTCAAACTTCTGGATTCGCCGATACAGGTACAGCTCCCTCATGTTGAACCCTATGATCATCAGACTAAATATAACTTCTACTGCCGCATGACAGTAACAGCACTTTGCATGGTAGTACGTCTTTAACTGGTAGAACCCATTTCATGATATTTCACTACCCGGAGCCTGTATGGACAGTTTTCAATTCCAAACCCTGAAAGATCAGACGCTTCTCATCTTTTAACCGGATAACTGCTTCCACTCCATCTATCCCGGCCACTACATATCCTCCAATGGTTCCCTTCCGGAATACACGGTTCTTTTTCAGGGTATCGACCGTTTCCTCATGGATCTTTCGGACTTCTTCCGGATTGATCCCGGACAGAAGATCCCTGACTGCGTCAACTTTTGGTATCTTTCCACTGATGCAGTTCTTCATCCTTTTGGACATGCTCTCCGGTGCGGAAAAAAACGTATGAAAACTTTCATACTGCAGCATCAGGAACAGCAGTACCGGCATAACGGTGTTAAACAGCGGAATATATCTTCTTTTTCTTTTATCCGATAAACACTTGATTTTTTGCAGGATTTTATATACACTTGTCATATAAGTTAACAGTTTTTTAATGCTATTTTTTCATTAAGGACACCTTCTTTCATATGTGTATGTTTTGTTGGTAACATAATTATACAGCAAAAGGTGTCCTTTTTAATTGTTTATGCATAAAAAAACTGTAACTTTTTATTCCGTATTAATATTCCCTGTTTTACTTTATAAACGCTGGTAAAAGGGAGATTTTTTTCTTAAAAGCGAAATCTCTGCAACAACATAAGTCTTTTCAAAAAACACAGTCTCGATAAACAACCACTTCCAATCATACAGTCTATCGAACAGCTTAACTACTTCCCTAAATCTTAAATTCCTGACATTAAACTTTTCATTTTTTATAATGTACCCATAACCGTGGACACGATATATTTTGAGTTCCCTCATTTATGAACACATCTAACCGAAAAAAATTCCTCACAAGTAGATTTCACTCATTACCATTCTACTTATGGAGAACTCCACATCAAATTTATTCAAATACAGTTAACAGTCAGCGCAGAAACATATTTCATTTCGTGTGCATTTGCAGGAGTCTTAGAACTTCTTAGCTGATAAAAATATGCGTTATAAGAAAAATGACCCACTGTCTGAGCCACAGCATGCGGCGAGTTTGGGTCATTTTTCTTATGTTTTTAGCATATTTTTAGCAACTTAGAAGTTCTTAGGCTCCGAAACCGCACACGAAATGAAATATGTTTCTGCGCGTCCCCTTTTCAATATTTAAGCTTCCATTACAGCATCTTTCATAGACTTCACATACTCTTTCACATAGGGCACACAATCCCTGCCATACTGTGCACACAACTTCACAATTGCAGATCCTACAATCGCTCCATCTGATTGCGCCGCCATCTTCTTCGCCTGTTCCGGCGTAGAAATTCCAAATCCAACTGCACAAGGAATATCTTTCGCCTGTTTTACCAGCTTCACCATAGCTCCGATATCCGTAGTAATATTAGTTCTTGTTCCTGTAACACCAAGAGAAGAAACACAATACACAAATCCTTCCGCATCCTTCGCAATCTGTGCGACCCTCTCATGAGAAGTCGGCGCGATCAGAGAGATCAGATCAATACCGTGTTTCTTACATACACTGTCAAACTCTTCTTTTTCCTCAAATGGCACATCTGGCAGAATCAAACCATCCATTCCGATCTCTGCAGCTGTTTTAATAAACCGCTCCGTTCCGTAAGAAAATACCACGTTTGCATAAGTCATAAACACCATAGGAACAGAACTGTTCTTTCTGATCTTTACCACCATGTCAAATACCTTGTCTGTAGTCACACCACCGGAAAGTGCTCTCACATTTGCTCTCTGGATCACCGTTCCCTCTGCTGTAGGATCAGAAAACGGAATCCCAAGCTCGATCAGGTCTGCACCAGCTTCCTCCATTGCATAGACAAGCTGCTCTGTCACTTCCAGAGACGGATCTCCACAGGTAATAAACGGGATAAATGCCTTTCCTTTTTCAAATGCTTCTGTAATTCTCTTATTCATGGATATCCTCCCCTCTGTAACGCGCGATTGCTGCGCAGTCCTTATCTCCACGTCCGGAAATTGTAATGACCACGATCTGGTCTTTTCTCATCTGCGGAACAATTTTCTTTGCGTAAGCTACTGCATGAGCACTCTCAATAGCAGGAATGATTCCCTCTGTTCTGGAGAGATATTCAAATGCCTCTACTGCTTCTTCGTCTGTGACAGGTACATATTCTGCACGTCCTGTATCATAGAGATGCGCATGTTCCGGTCCGATTCCCGGATAATCCAGACCTGCGGAAATGGAATATACAGGTGCGATCTGACCATATTCATCCTGGCAGAAATAAGATTTCATTCCATGGAAGATTCCCAGTTTTCCGGTTGCAATGGTAGCTGCTGTCTCTGCCGTATTTACGCCACGTCCTGCTGCCTCACATCCGATCAGGCGGACATCTTTGTCATTGATGAAATTGTAGAATGTTCCGATCGCATTGGATCCGCCACCTACACATGCAAGAACTGCATCCGGAAGTCTGCCCTCTTTTTCAAGGATCTGCTCTTTGATTTCTTTGGAGATCACTGCCTGAAAATCACGAACAATCGTAGGGAACGGATGAGGTCCCATTACAGAACCAAGTACATAATGTGTATCGGAAATACGATTTGTCCACTCTCTCATTGTCTCGGAAACAGCATCCTTCAGTGTTGCAGTACCGGAAGTAACTGCATTGACCTTTGCACCCAGAAGACGCATTCTGTATACATTTAATGCCTGACGTTCTGTGTCTTCTTTTCCCATGAAGATTTCACATTCCATACCCATAAGAGCTGCTGCTGTTGCTGTTGCCACACCATGCTGACCTGCGCCTGTTTCTGCAATGACACGGGTCTTGCCCATTTTTTTTGCAAGAAGTACCTGACCAAGTACATTGTTGATTTTGTGAGCACCTGTATGGTTTAAATCTTCTCTCTTTAAGTATACTTTTGCTCCACCCAGATCTTCTGTCATGTGAGATGCAAAGTAGAGACGGGATGGTCTTCCTGCATATTCGTTCAGAAGCTCTGTAAGCTCTGCGTTAAACTCCGGATCATCTTTATAATGGTTGTAGGCTTCCTCCAATTCGATGACAGCATTCATCAGTGTTTCCGGAATGTACTGTCCTCCATGGATGCCGAATCTTCCTTTTGACATCTGTATATGTCCTCCTTTTATGTATGTAATCCCTGGCCTGTCAGATGGTCGGTCAGAGTATTCTATGTTCTTTCTGATTTTATATGCACCAGTTGAACTGCCTTCAAAATCTTATCTCTGTCTTTCATTCCATCCGTCTCCACACTGCTGCTCAGATCTACTGCATAGGGATGAATAGTCCGGACGGCTGTTTCCAGATTTTCCACCCCCAGTCCTCCTGCCAGGAAAAACGGTCTGTCTATCTCCGGGATCAGTGACCAGTCAAAGGTCTGTCCGGTTCCACCGCCACCCTGATCAAGCAGTATATAATCTGCCGGACTTTTCAGGGCATTTTCAATATCCTGAGCTGTTTTTACGGAAAAGGCCTTTATAACCTGATGCCCTGTATTCTTTTGGATTCTCCGTATATATGCCTCATCTTCCTGTCCATGAAGCTGTGCAATATGGATAGTTCCGTCAAGAAGCAGTTCCTCCACACGCTCAGGTGCTGCATTTACAAAAACACCTACAGGGATAATGTCCGGATTAAGTTTTGCAGTAAGTTCTCTCACCAATGCACCTGTAACATTTCTGCTGCTCTTCGGAAATTCTATGATAAATCCGCAGTAATCAGGTTTTGCTTCATTTACATAGGTAATGTCTTCCGGGCGTTTCAGACCACAGATTTTGATTTTGGTTCTTTGCTGTTGTTCTCTGGTCATATTCTATCCTCTCAGATAATATTCGATCTTTCAGCGTAACGGGCTGCCATTCAGGCTTTCCAGTGCTGCTTTCTTGTCCGGACTTCGCATCAGTGTTTCCCCGATCAGTACCCCATCCACTTTATTCTCATAAAGAATTCGGATATCCTCCGGGGTGCGGATTCCGCTCTCGGAAACAAAAACTACATTGTCCGGTGCCATTTTTCTCAGGCAGATGCTGTTGTTCATATCTACCTGAAAGGTTCTCAGATCCCGGTTATTGACTCCCACGATCTCTGCCCCGAGATTTAAGGCTCTGTCCACTTCGTACTCATCGTGTGCTTCTACCAGTGCATCCAGTCCCAGCTCTTTTGCAAGCTGTCTGTATGCTCTTAATTCTCCGTCATCCAGGATAGCACAGATAAGTAATACTGCGGAAGCACCAAGGGATTTCGCCTGATAGATCATATATTCATCTACTGTAAAATCCTTGCGGAGTACAGGTATCTGTACAGTGGCTGCGATTTCTCTCAGATACTGGTCTGCTCCCTGGAAATAAAAAGGTTCTGTGAGACAGGAGATTGCACTTGCACCTGCCTGTTCATATTCCTTTGCAATTGCCAGATATGGAAAATCCGGTGCAATCAGTCCCTTTGAGGGGGAGGCTTTCTTTACCTCGCAGATATAGGACATACCGTCTTTTTGTAATGCCTGGAGAAATGTGATTTTCTGCCTTGCATTTTTATTTACTTCCTGAATCCGGTTCTCCAGCTCCGAAACAAAAATACAGGACTTTTCTTTTGCAATTCTTTCTCTTGTTCTGGCTGCTATTTCTTCTAATATATTCTTCATAATCTCTATGATTTTTCTGTAACTGTTCTGTATATCCACAGTCAGCAGATTACCGGACAGTTACAGATTTCCTTTACATTAGTAATTTGGGGTTGCTTTTTATTTATTTGTCTCTTCTACAAATTCTTCCAGTTTTTTCAGTGCTGCACCGCTGTCGATGAGGGATTCTGCCAGCTTCACTCCTTCTTCTATGGAAGCGGCTTTTCCTGCGATATAGAGTGCTGCACCTGCATTTAAGCATACCGCCTGACGCTTCGGACCTTTTTCCTCACCTTTCAGGATTGCTTTTGTGATCTCTGCGTTTTCTGCAGGTGTACCACCTGTCAGGGCACCCTTCTCACATCTCTCATATCCAAACTGTTCCGGTGTGATCTCATAGGAAGTAAATTTGCCATCCCTGATCTCACATACAGAAGTAGGTGCGCACATGGAAATCTCATCCAGACTGTCCTGTCCATAGACAACCATTCCTCTGTTAACGCCCAGATTTGCCATAACCTGTGCCAGTGGCTCCACCAGTGACTGATCGTAAACTCCCATCAGTTCCATGTTTGCACCTGCCGGATTACTTAACGGTCCAAGAATGTTAAATACAGTACGGATTCCTAGCTCTTTGCGGATCGGTGCCACATATTTCATTGCAATGTGATAATTCTGCGCAAACAGGAAGCAGATGTTGATCTTTTTCAGGATCTCTGCACTGCGTTCCGGCGTCAGTGTAATCTTCACTCCCAGTGCTTCCAGAACATCTGCTGCACCGGATTTGGAGGATGCTGCCCTGTTTCCATGTTTTGCAACCGGAACACCGCCTGCTGCGATCACCAGAGAAGAAGTAGTGGAAATATTGAAGGAATTGGAACCGTCTCCGCCGGTACCCACGATTTCAAGCACATCCATGTTGTGGAGAAGTTTGATACAGTGAGCTCTCATACCTGCTGCGGAAGCTGTGATCTCATCAATTGTCTCTCCTTTTAAAGCTAATGCAGTAAGATAAGCAGACATCTGTACAGGTGTTGCCTGACCGCTCATAATCTCGTCCATTACAGCTTCTGCTTCCGCATAAGCTAAATCCTGTTTCTTTGATAATTTAATAATGGCTTCCTTAATCATTTCTCACTACCTCCATAAAGTTCTCTATCATCACTCTGCCGTCCGGTGTCATTACAGATTCAGGATGAAATTGTACTCCAAACACAGGATATTTCGTATGTTCCACTGCCATGACCTCTCCGTCCTCTGACTCTGCTGTTACCCTAAGTTCTGCAGGCAGGGTATCCTTTAATGCTGCCAGGGAATGATATCTGGCTGCTGCAAAGGTATCCGGCAGGTCCTTGAAAAGCCGGCTTTCTCCTGTTTTATACATCAGCTTTTTCTTTCCATGCATCAGTTCCTTTGCATAGGAAACGGTTCCTCCAAAGGCTTCGCAGATGGACTGATGTCCCAGGCACACACCCAGGATAGGGATTTTTCCCGCAAATTCTTTAATCACCGGAATACAGATACCTGCATCCTCCGGCCTTCCCGGACCAGGAGATAAAATGATGGCTTCCGGTTTCATCTCTGCGATTTCTTCCAGTGTACACTCATCGTTTCTCACTACTTTGATGTCCGGTTCCACTGTGCCGATGAGCTGATATAAGTTATAGGAAAAGCTGTCATAATTATCGATCAGTAATATCATTCTAATCCCTCCTGTGCCTGTTCAATTGCCTGTACCACTGCTCTTGCCTTGTTGCAGCATTCCTGGAATTCCTTTTCCGGTACACTGTCTGCCACGATTCCGGCACCTGAACGGATACAGATTTCTCCATTTTTCTTGTAAACCAGGCGGATGGCAATACAGGTATCCAGATTTCCTGCAAAATCCAGATATCCGATGGCGCCTCCGTAAATGCCTCGTTTGCTCTGTTCCAGTTCCTCGATGATCTGGCAGGCTCTGAATTTGGGTGCTCCGGAAAGGGTTCCTGCCGGAAGGATTGCGTCTACTGCATCCACAGCGTCTTTATCATCCCGGATGATTCCTGTTACTGTGGAGCCCAGATGCATTACATGGGAAAAACGTTCTACGCAGAGATACTTTTCTACTTTTACAGTTCCGATCTTGCTGATCTTTCCAATATCGTTTCTTCCCAGGTCTACCAGCATATTGTGTTCTGCCAGCTCTTTCTCATCTTTCAGAAGTCCCTCTTCAAGTTCTTTATCCTCTTCTCTTGTCTTTCCTCTTGGTCTGGTTCCTGCCAGAGGGAAGGTACTTAAGGTGCCATTTTCCAGCTTCGCAAGGGTTTCCGGGGAAGCACCTGCCAGTTCAATGTCATCACTGGAGAAATAAAACATATAAGGAGAAGGATTAGATGCCCGAAGAACCCGGTAAGTATCAAACAGGCTTCCTGTTGCTTTCGCACGCATGGGATTGGAAAGTACTACCTGGAAAATATCACCTTCTCTGATGTAATGTTTGGCTTTCTCCACCATCTCTGCATATTTTTCTTTCGGAAATTTCGGCTGTATTTCTGACTGAAGTCTCAGCGGTTCAAATTCCATATGCTCCCCGTTTCGGATCAGCTGCGCCATTTCCTTCAATTTCTTTACTGCTTTCTCGTAGGAGGCTTCCAGATCATCTGCCATCACACCTGTGATCAGAAGTACTTTCTGTCTGAAATGGTCAAATACGATCACCTGATCAAAAAGCATTAAATCCATGTCCCTGAAATCCTGCTGTTCCCTGTCCTCCAGTTTCAGCTTTGGTTCACTGTATTTGATATAATCGTAGGAGAAATATCCTACCAGACCGCCTGTAAAAGGAGGCATCTTTTCCATTACCGGAGTTCTATATTTCCGGATGATTTCTCTGAGAGTATCACCGGGATGTGTGACCTGCCTTACGGTTTCCTCTGTTTTTCCCTCAGCATCGGTTGTCCGGATCTTCAATGTTCTGTCTGTACAGGTAATCTCCATGGACGGTTCATACCCCAGAAAAGAATACCTGCCCCACACTTCTGTCTGGCTGGCACTTTCCAGCAGGTAACAATGGCGGCTGGCTTTTCGCAAAATGCGCATTACCTCTACCGGTGTATATCTGTCTGCATAAAGTTCTCTGCACAGAGGAATACGACGATATTCTTTTGTCTGTGCAAGCCGCCTGATGGTTTCTAATGTTGGATACATGGGAACACCTCCTGTGATTAATTCAGTTTCTGCCAGGAACATAAAAAAGCCCGCCCTTGACAGAATTATCGTTTCTGTCAAGGACGAGCGTATATACTTCACCCGCGGTGCCACCTTGATTTACGGTTTGAACCGTACTCTTTGCGAAATACCTTCATATTCCCGGCAACTGACGTATGCCTCACGTCACAGGATACTTAGTCTGCTCTGTAATCTTCAACCTTTCACTGTGCCCTCAGCGGCCCATTTGGCAGACTGCATTTCCACCCGGCTCTCACCTGCCCGGATTCTCTGTGCGCGCATGACTGCTTTGACTTCCGCTTCATCGGTTTAATCTGTTAAATTTATACTTAATTTACCACCGTAAACTATATTTGTCAACCCTGAATTTCATTCAATAACATATTTTTATCATTATCAGTTACTGTTCACACGTCACTATCCCGAGACATACCGTGCGAATTTATGCGAATAGCATAAATTAAGTTTGCAAAGCAAACGATACTCCTTGGGCTTTGCACAAGAAGGTTCATATTTCCTGCATTGCGAAGCGTGTTGCTGTGAACAGAGTGAACAGTAACCATTATCAGGAAATTCATTACAGATATCTGCAGTCTGCTTTCACCACATATCTGCACCAGATAATCATTTACTATAATCTGAATAAAAGCGCAAAACCAGATATTCCCGGTTTCACGCTTTTTATTGTTTTACTTATTCACTTTCGAACACTCCCAGTGTGCCGCTATTTCTTCTGTGTCTCTTTTTTCTTCATGTCAAGAATCTCTTCTGCGATCTCAACTTCGGATTTCTCATCCGGTGGAAGCACGATATTCAGAATAATAGCAAACAGTGCTGCAGGTACAATTCCTGAACCACCAAAGATCAGTGTGATCGCCTGCGGCATATGTGCAAGGACTGCTGAGTTTGCCCCAAGTCCATAGCCAAGACCAAGTGCAACGGAGACAATTGTTACGTTTCTCGGAGTTACCGGCCATTTTGTGATAAGCTGGATACCGCTGACAACAATAGATGAGAACATCATAACTGCCGCACCGCCCAGTACACTCTGAGGCATGATGGAGATCAGTGCTGCAAGCTTAGGAAACAGACCACATGCGATAAGGAAAATACCGCCTGTTGCAATTGAGAAACGATTTACAACCTTATTCATTGCAACCAGACCTACGTTCTGGCTGAAAGAAGTATTCGGAAGTACGCCAAATACTGCTGCCAGTGAAGATCCAAGGCCATCACACATAACGCCGCCGGAAAGCTCTTTGTCTGTAGCTTCTCTTCCAAGACCGCCCTCTGTGATACCGGAAATATCACCGACAGTTTCTACAGCTGTTACAATAAACATGATGCAGATCGGAACGATTGCCCTTGCATCAAATACCCATTTGACAGGCATAATCTTCGGCACTGCAAACCAGGATGCGCTTGCTACTTTATCCCAGTTAAGAACCCAGGATTTGGTAGCTTCTACTGTTGCACCTGCATCATCCACATAGGTAAATGTGGTAGGAAGAACTGTTGCCATAATACTTACCAGCACATATCCAACGATAATGCCGATCAGAATTGATGCAAAGCTTGTAAATCCTTTTGTTCCATGTTTTAATACGACAATTACAACCAGAACTACAAAACCTACAAACAGATTCTCCAGAGAACCGTAGTCCTTAGCGGAACTTCCGCCTCCAAAAGAACTGATACCAACAGCGATCAGTGAAAGACCGATTGATAATACAACGGTTCCTGTTACAACTGACGGAAAAAATTTTCTCAGTGGTTTCAGGAAGCTTCCCAGTACAGTTTCAAAAAGACCGCCGATAAAGGATGCCGCCATAATTGCACCATACGCAACCACTCCATTACCCATGACTCCTGCAACACTCTGGCATACGCCAATAAAACCGGAACTGGTTCCCATAACGATGGGGAGTTTACCACCCACAGGTCCTATGGTAAATACCTGAACCAATGTTACAATACCTGCAATCAGCATGGCATTCTGCAGAAGTGCTACCTGCAGTTCTCCGCCGGCTTCGATTCCACAGGCTGCTGTGATGATCAGAAGCGGTGTAAGATTACCTACGAACATAGCCAGCACATGCTGCAAACCAAGAGGAATCGCCAGCTTCAGTGGCGGCCTTCCATCAAGGTCGTAGGGTGTTACTGTGTTTTTCTCTTGTTTCTCCATTCCTTTCCCTCTCTTTCGTGAATGTTGATGTGATTCGGCAAAAGGTTTTACAATAGCGATTTTTCCTATAATCAAAAACAAGGCAGTTATCCTTTTTTTGAATAACTACCCTGTTATCATTTCATACTACTGTCATTACAATGAACTTTTGCTTTCACCTTTTTGCATTATAAAGGATTTTGGGGATTATGGCAATAGTAAAAAGAAATTTTGTATATTTTTGTATGAATATGCCGGCAACATAAAAAAGCCTGTAAACCTTTCACTCGATTTACAGACTCATCTTTCGTGTAGTAGCGAGAGGGGGATTCGAACCCTCGACACCACGGGTATGAACCGTGTGCTCTAGCCAACTGAGCTATCTCGCCATTTTCTTTAAGATATGGAACCTATAGGGCTCGAACCTATGACCCTCTGCTTGTAAGGCAGATGCTCTCCCAGCTGAGCTAAGATTCCATATTTGTTGGTGACAGATTTCTCTGTCAAGTAGCGAGAGGGGGATTCGAACCCTCGACACCACGGGTATGAACCGTGTGCTCTAGCCAACTGAGCTATCTCGCCATTTTCTTTAAGATATGGAACCTATAGGGCTCGAACCTATGACCCTCTGCTTGTAAGGCAGATGCTCTCCCAGCTGAGCTAAGATTCCATATTGTGCTTGTTTCAGGCGGCTTATTTGTTGTCCGCTCCGTAACTTGCTTTGCTATTATATAATGGATTTTGTCGGATGTCAACACCTTTTTTGAAACTTTTTTAATTTTTTTTATTTTTTTAATTATTCGTACATTTTAAAGCATTCCTGACACAAAAAAGCTCAGAAACACAAGACAAATGGGCAAGTTCCTACTTACTACTTACTACTTACCGCTTATTGCTTTTCGCAACCTTCGCATGGGACGGGCTTACTTGATTCGGTTAAAATGAAACCCGGAAATAGAATTGCTCATGACACCAACTTTATTTCCGGGTTTCTATTTCAGGAACTATCTTTTTATGTGAGGCAGAAATTTTTATCCGTTCTGCCTCTATATGACTTTAACTATATAATTTTTTATTCTGGCTTCTTATTTTGTAATCTTCACAGAACTCTTCTGTCCTTTGCCTTTCAGAAGTTTCTGGTATGCGCTTAATTTTGCTGCCGGAACTTTGATCACTGCTTTTGCAGAGATTCCCTTAAATGCAGAAGAGCCAACCGCTTTTAAGACATTTGAACTGATTGTTATGGATGTCAGTGCTTTGCATCCGCTAAATGCCTCTTTGCCAATTGTAGTAACCTTAGTGCCAATTTTTACGCTCTTCAGTTTTGTGCATTTTGCAAATGCTTTATTTCCGATTGCAGTTACCTGGAATGTGTATCCATTGATCTTGACTGTCGCAGGTATGGAAACACTTGTCAGAGTTTTCTTAGCCGGTGCATACACACTTACTGTTCCGTTTTTATATGCAGATTTGGTTACCTTGTATTTCAGGTTTCCTGCTGTATAGACTTTACCCTTTGCCGGAATTGCTGCAATTTCGAAATCTTTTGTTGTTGTACCAACATATTTACCCTTACCTTTAATGATCACAGATGCTTCAGAGCCGGCTTTAGTATTGTTTGCATAGGAAACTGTGTAGTCTGTTCCTTTTTTCAGCTTCTTTCCGTTTAAGGTTACTGTTACAGACGGTGTGACTGCCTTACCTGCGTAGATCTGGGTTTTAATATCAGAAATCTGTGCAGATGCAATACTGCTCGCAGAAGTCTCCGCTGTTCTGAAGTATGCTTTTGTCTTTATCTGTTTCCACTCGTCATTTTCATTACGCCAATAACTTACCAGACGTTTATCTCCGTCAATTGCATAATCTTCCCACTCGCCATTCTCTTTTTCAGGCACAGATAAGATAATACTTGATTCTTCTTTATCTGGTAATGCAAATTCAACAGACATGAACTCCAATATGTTCTTCTCATCCAGTTTCTTATCTACCGTTGCCAGACAGATTTTCTCATTTTTATAAACTACAGGATAATCTCCCCACCAGCTCTTTCCATCTTCATTATAGTGATATGTCTCAGAGAAACAATCTTCTATAAAGCAGGCATTGGCTTTTCCGGCTCTCTGTTCATCACAGGTGATCAGATTCATTCCCCTTTCCAGATCTCTCTCGCTTCCATCTCCAAGTGTGTGCATATAAGTACCCAGGTTCAGTTCACCTGCAAAGTAAACTTCTGCTGATAAAGAGCCATTTTTTCCTGTAAATATGTGCAAATTATCCCTTACATCAAATTTTGTACAATCAATCTCTCCCAGTTTCAGATAAGATCCAGGTTCTGCATAAAGTTCGCAATTTGGATTCAGAGATGCTTTCTCAAAGCTCAGGTAACCGGCAACTACCAGTTTGTTGCCACCTTCCTCTTCACTTTCCATCAGCAGTTTTTTGCAGTTTAAGTTTTTAACCGCTGCTTTTGTGATTTCCAGTGTATTTGCAGTTACATTTGTGTTCAGTCTTGTATCCAGAAGTTCTGTGGTTCCTTCACCTGTGATTGCAAGATTGTCAGATTTTACAAGCATATTCATCAGGACAACTTTCTTTCCTGCCGGAACATTGACAGAAGAAAGTTTAATCGGAACCCATCTGTTTGTATCTGTTTTTTCATCATGCTGTACAGATCCTGCATACTTCACTGCATTTACGCCATCCGGTACGGTAAGTGTGCCGGTAATCTCTGCTTTCTGACCAATATGTACGATATAGTAACCTTCTGCGTTGTTCTTTTTCTGATATGCAGCCAGATATCTGGAAGCCTGTCCGGTACTTGGCAATGCACCCAGCCATGAAATACTTGAAAAATCTTCTTCAGAAACTTCACGTTTTCCATATGCATCAAAGAGTTCCTGTGCAGACAATTTTTCTGTACTGTGACATTCCTCAATACCGACAGACTCATCCTGTTCCTGACTGCAGGTTTTTCCATCCATATCCAATACATAGCCATAGTCAGGCACATGAACCTGTACTCTGCTCAACATATCAATAATGTCTGTATCTGGCATATCAAATCTCACACTCTGGAAGCCGACTCCCGGATTAATCATTTCCCAGTCTTCCCCATTAGTATCAAATGTCTTGAAATATCTGATTGCCAAAGTATATGGTTCTGTCCAGTGATTACCATTTTCGTCACTGAAATTTCCTATTCCCCAGTCAAATGTTTTATGGAAAGTTACTGTTTTGGAAGCATCTGCTCCCTCAATCTGCAGTCCTACCGGGAACTGCTCATTTGCATCACTGCCGGTATCATTATAAATATTATAGAATTCGGCTGCTCCTCTAAGATTCAGGCTTCCGCACTGTTTTCCGAAATGTACATTCTCCACACCGGAAAGTCCGCCCAACTGTGAATCCTGAATAAATGTCACTGTATCATTTGCTCCGGTACCTTTTAAAGTTCCCTGGATAACAGAATCCTGAATCTGTACAATTCCGTCTCCACTGACAGATAATCCACTGTCTACAATTGCATGAGCCAGTTTCACTGTCTGTCCTTCTTTTGTTTTAACAGAACCAATCTTTTTTATCGGATACTGTGTATGAGTATCTGTCTTTTCATCATAATCGCTTGGTCCCCAGAAAGATACGCCTTTAACACCAGATGGAATATCAATTGTATCTACAGATGCATCTTTAGGCAGATCAATGGTATAGTAACCTACGCTCTGATTTTTCTGGTCAGATTCTATCACCTGCATCATCTGGTTTACATCTGAAGTACTTCCAAGGAAATAATCTGCATTATCCGGATACTCAAAATCCCATATTCCATGATTTTCAAAGATCTCCTGTGCAGTAAAACCACCGGCATCCTGATATCTGTAAATTCTGTACAGCTTATTCTCATTACGATCCCATATTTTTCCATCCAGGCTTAACTCAGAATCATAACTTTCCTGTGAAATATAAAGTCGGTCACTCAACTTAACAATATCTTCCAGAGGCACATCAAATGTCACTGCCTGACTTCCGGAAGAAAGTTTCATTTCTTCCCATTCCTCTCCCTCAAAGGACTTAACATAACCAATTCCCAGTATATAATTGTCACTCCAGGAATCACCTTCTTCATTTTTAAATGTTCCTGTTCCCCAGTCGAATCCTTTATGAAATACCGGCACTTTTTCCTTGTTGTATCCTTCAATCTGAATCCATGCCGGAACATTTTCTTCATCATGTCCGGTATCATTGTAAAGATTATAGAACTCTGATTTTCCCTTAATGTTCAGATTCCAGCAGTCAAAGTGTACATTCTCTATTCCGGAAATACCGCCGATTGTTGCATCTTCATGAAAGATTACTGTATCATCAGATCCGGTTCCCCTGATTTCTCCGTTCATATAAAGCTGTTTGAATGCAACTGTTCCTTTTCCTTCTTTGATTTCTATGGACTCTTTGTCATTTCCGACACCCCAGAATGTAATATTTCCATTTGGAGTAATGCTTCTGATCTTTACATCTCCGTCACCATAGCCTACAAATACATTCATTCCCTCAGGAACAACAATATCCTCTTCACCTTCCAGATCATGTGGTACAACCAGACAGTATCCAGTACTGTCTCCTTTCATACTCTTTAATGCCTCTGTGAGAGTTGTTTTCTCTATTGTCTGCATTTCAACATTCGGTCTGTCGTCATCTGTGCGCAGACAGGTATTAAACTGTCCCTCATCAATAAAAGCCACCTCATAAGTTCCGGTTCCCTGTGCTGCTGTTGCCGGTTCTGTCTGTGCATCTGGTTCCTCAACAAACATATCCTGCTGTTCTTCTTCCCCAGTCTCAAACTCAGAAATTTCTTCCCCTGATGTCCAGATATCTTCTGTTATCCCTGCATTCTCAGCCTCTTCTGTCTCAATTGCTACGTTTTCTGCTGACGAATCTTCAGTTTCCGTCTGTTCCTGCTTAGCTTCCACTGCTTCTTCCCCTGCAGAGAATTCTGCTCCCATAACAGCAACGCTCTCTGCTGCAGGTGTTATGCACATAAGTGCTGCCAGTAATAATGCGATTTGTTTTTTCTTCATACTCTTCCTCCTTTTTCAGACATAAAATTGATAGTGAGATACTATTTTAGACGTGATTTAAACATGTTTCTATTATACTATGTAATATATACTTTTCGCAATTATTTTCTGTTTATTCTTTGTCATTTTTCCAGGATACAGAAAAAGGAGCAGCTACTCTCTGCTCCCTTCTTCTGTATTGCTTTTATTGTTTCAGGGAACTTACTTTTTCACTGTAATTTTACATGTTACGGTTCGTTTTCCTGATCTTATGGTGATCGTCACAGTTCCAGGTTTTAATCCTGTAACCACTCCTGTTTTACTTACCTTCGCAATTTCAGGATCAGAGCTTTCATAAGTAATCTTTTCTCCGCTGGTAATCGGTTCCAGTACTGGTTTCAGTTTTAAGGTTTTTCCTTTTTTCAAAGTTGCCTTTTTCGCAATTATATTGATTGCTGTTGTTTTTACTGTTGATGCCTGTACCTTAACCTCGAGAGTCTTTACCATACCACTCGCAAAAGTAATGGTGATCCTTACTGTTCCAGTCTGCTTCTGTGCTGTGATCGTGCAGGTTCCGTCTTTTTTGCCGGATACTTTTGCAATATTGGGATTGCTGGACTTCCAGGATTTTACATAATCACCCTTTGCCATTCCTGTGATCTTAAAGGCTGTTGTTTTCTGTTTTTTCTTCAATTTCAGAGACTTGACATTCTGTGTTGCCTTTGGTGTCAGTTTCTCTCCTTTTGTACGGGTCTGTGTCTTTTTACATGTAGTGCATGTGCGTTCCTGAACTTTTGCCTTTAACACAGTAGCTGCACTCTTGGTTTTCCACGCACTCCATTTATGTTTCAGTGCAGGAATGATTTCTGTCTTTGTTTCTTTACATACTGTACAGGTATATGTTTTAACTCCATTTTCTGTACAGGTTGCCTGCTTTACAACAACCCCTTCATCCCATTTATGCTCACCAACTGCTTTAACTATTTCCGTATAGGTGCTTCCACAGTTTGTACAGGTATATGTTTTGACTCCATCTGTACCGCAGGACGGTTCTTTTGTGATAACTCCGCTGTTCCAGCTATGTCCATAACCGGAACCCAGACTCTCCTGCCATGTATAACCACAGGTCTCACACTTGTAATTTACATATCCGCTGCTGCCACAGGACGGCCATACTCTGCCGGTTTCTTTGGCTATATGATTACAACGGACAACTGTATAAACTTTTGTTGCAACCCTCTCTCCGTTTTTCACATATCTTACTGGTATATCATACCAGAATGCAGCGCCCGGTTCCAGGACAGATGCATCTGATCTGACGCTTATCACAAGAGTATTATCTTTTTTTATAGCGACATTTAAATCACCATTTTTAAAATCTTCTTCATCGATTTCAAATTTTCCCTCTGTATCCAACTTTCCTGATGGATTTTTAATTCCATAAACAATAGCCTGAAGATTGATTTTCTCTTCTTTTCCATCAGACTGAAGATAAAGTTCTTCCTGATTCTTCGGCTCGATCACATAATAACGACCTGTTACAGAAATGTCCATTCCACTATCTGTAATTACCTTTTCAGGATCATCAGGAGATATGGCTCTGATTCCAATCCATGTAGAACCACGTTCTTCCGGATTTGCAGTGATCGTACCATCTTCTTTAATACTGATCAGATTGGTATCATATCCATAATACTCTAATTTATAATCTTTTCCTGCTGTAAGTGTGGTTTCCTCTCTCTTTCCATTTTTATCAGTACTTAAACGCACTACCTTGGTTTCAATTTTTGTTGATTCACCTGGCAGGATTTCCCCTGTATCAGAATTTCCTGTCAGACTGTTCTCCATCCAGGTAAATGAATCTACTGCTTCCAGTGTAACTGTAACCGGCTTTAAATCTTTTCCGTCTTTATCTTCAAGAGAAAATGTCACTTCAACTATTCCCGGACTTACAGCATGTATTTCAGTTCTGTCGTCTTTCTCCACCTTTTCAAAACTACCGGATTCTGATAATTTTATATCTGTAACCTGTACGTCTGTTGTTTTTCCTTCCGGACAGCTTCCATCTTCTTCATAAAGTTCCATCCAGATTTTTCCGGAATCGTCTTTGTTATATCTTAAATATCCACCTTTTAACATTCTCCGATATTCCGGATTACCAGTCAGAGAGTAAACAGAATCCTGTATCCTGATTTCATTTTCACACCGTGCGATCATTTTTCCATCCACTGTCACGACAGCTTCAACCTGGAAATAGTCTGCACTGTGATCAGCATTTGCCTTCAGTACAGCTTTTGTTCCTGATTTTATGATAGTTACAAGGTCTGATGCATCAACCCTCTCACCTGCTTCATTATCTCTGTAAACATTCCAGTCCACATTAAATATTTTATTCGAAAGGTCTAATTCCGGTTCTGTCTGAAGGGTAAGAGTCAGATCCTTATCTGTATATATCCGGGCATTGTCTCTGTCACCATAGCTATATTCAAACCCCATGTCATAATATACATCATCGAACCCGTAATCTATCTGATTTACCTCTTCCCAGTCACTTTCTCCCTCTTCATTCTGCACTTTCTTCTCAGCGATTACTTTCACAGAAGTTCCGTAGAAAGCAGTTCTTGTAAGTACCGGAAGTCCGCTTTCACCTTCTGACAGTGAGGACTTCCAGGCATCCGGGTTATATTCCACCCTGTAGCGGAATTCATCTTTTCCTAATGTTGTGTCTAAAATTTCGTCTTTATTTTCCCCGCCTGTTACTGTCAACTGGTGCGTCTGGATTCCACAATTACCAAGGTCTAATCTTTCACCAACATTTACCTTTAAACGGTTTCCATCTTTGTCAGTAAGTTCATCCGGAGAAATGTAACAGATATTTTCTCCTACTCCTATATAGATGCTCTCTGTCAGTACAGTCTCTCCATTGACCACATATTCCACCGGGATTTCTGTATCTCCAGTCTTATTATTTGCCTTTATCACAAGCTTATGTCCATCGACTGTTACTGAAACCAGATTTGTATCCCATGCCGGAGTACCATCTTTTTTCTCTGCAAGTTTAAGCTGATAATCTTTAATTTCTGTCTGATTCTGACCATCTTCTTCAATATCATATTGCTGATTATACAAAGATGTTGTCACTACAGTTTCCGTATTCGGCAGAATAATTCCAAAGCTTCCGCCTGTTGTACTGCTGTAATGATATTCAGAATAATATTTCTCATCCTTTACAGAAACGTGGAAAGTATAGGTTTTATCAGCCTTTTTTCCTTCTTCGCCTTCTTCACTTTTGCTTGTGTAATAACATAATGTGACTTCAAATTCTCCTGTCTTACCATTTCGGGCAGCCTGCAGATGATAACCATCCTCATCAGGAGAAACAGTCAGCACACCATCCGGTCCCTCTGCCTTTACATCTGTAACATGGGCATAGATCTCTGTTCCCCACGGATTCTTCTCATCACGTTGCCATCCATAGTATACAGGATTGATATTCATTCCCCATCCCGGAAGAAGAGTCTCAGATCCCGGAAAATTAATATCTTCCACTGCTTCATTTACCCAAAGTGCGGTTCCGGTTCTTGTTACTTCTTTTCCCTCCTTGCTTACTGTTGCAGTAATGCTCAGACGGAGATTTGTGTTTGTAAAGTCATAGCCCTTCTTTGCACTTAAAGTAATAGTGTCGTTGATGATTCCATTTCCAGATGAATCGGTTGAATAATCTACACAGTCTGCCGGAATCATGTTTTCTTCATCATTGTTATCTACATACTGTTCAACTTTCCAGTCTACCGTGAATCCTTTCAGATCACTGCCAGATCCTTCTGCCGGGACTACGGTGAGAGTTAATGGCTTTACATTTTCTCCATAGAGAAAAACGTCGTTCTCTCTGCTTCCATAACTGAAGTTCAGATCTGATCGGTAATCTATATCATAAATCCAGAATTGTGTTTCAGAAACTTCATACCCTTCGCCTGTTTCCTTATTCTGTTTCAATGCACGAATCTTAAACTCGGAAGAATCATTTTCTTTCCTTTTTAATACAGGAAGTCCATTATCTTTTATCTCTGTTTCTTCCCATATATTTTCATCATATTCCACTTCATAATATACGTCCGTATCTTCTGTTCCTTCTGTATTTTCAGCATTATAATATGAAGTTTTTATGCCATACGACGATAAATCCAGTTCATCTCCCAGATCAACTATGACTCCTCCTGATTCCAGTTCATCATTCATTTTTATGATATGATAACTGTCTCTGACAGATATGTATACATCTTCTTCAGCAACTTCTTTGTCACCAACCAAAATACTTATCGGAATATCTCCAAAATTATCCCTATCTGGATCTAATTCCTCTTTCCCTTTGGCAGTTATAATCAGATTTCTGCCATCCTCGCTTACCTTTGCTGAGACAAAGCTATTTTCATAAAGCGTTTCCGAATCACCTTTCAGCTTTATCTGATAGCTGCCTTCATAGTTATCACGACTTTCATTTCCATCTTCATCTGTATGAATCTGGTACAAATCCACACCTACTGTTACCGTATGTCCCGGAAGTAAATCTGTAGCTCCGGTACTATAGTTCAGTCCGACTTCATATTTTAATTCCCCTGTCTCAACATTCTCGTCTGAAAATGCAGCCGCTTCCATATTCTGCTCTTCACCTGCAGAAAATACCGTTTCCTCAGAATCAAAGTCAGATACCTCTTCCGTTGTTTCTTCCTGCTGTGTCTGTTCAATCGCTGTACCATCTGTAAAATCAGCTCCCCAGACAACCGCACCTTCTGCCATTGGTGATACACTAAGTACCAGTGATAACAGCAACGCAATCTGTTTTCTCTTCATACGTAAAACCCTCCTTTTTCTGGATTAGAATTTTTATACACTGCCAGCTTCATTTTTAGCAGCGTTCAGAATCCCTTCAGGGATATCTTTCTTCTTATATTTTACAGTAAAACCTCTTCCTCAATTTCATCCAAAAAACTATTCATCTGTTCAAGCGTCATTTTTTCTTCCAGTCCGTAAATAATCGCTGCGTCATAGCGCACACGCGGATAAAGCCTGGGCTTCTGACCGATATCCAGAAGCCTTTGTGTATCCGCCAGATTAAGAGAAAGGAGAAACGCACACTGCAGCAGTATTTTCCTTGTAGGGATCCGCTGACCGCCAAACAGCTTTCGTGCATAGGATTCTTCCAGATTCAGTTTTCGCACAATGTCTTTCTTTTTCATTCCACGCTCTTCGATCAGATGCTCAAGATAAAGACCCACCTCTACCTTGTTTCCACGTTCTCTTGCAAAATATGCGGCACCCTCCTCTTTTATCATCCCCATGATTTCATCTGTTTCTTTCATTTCTTCTCACACCTCTTTCCTGTTCATATCTCCTTCCTGCAAAAGCATACCTGGTGCGACATTTATTTCTTTGTCACTGTCTGCTGTCCGATAACTGCCGCGAATGTCAAACGCATCAAACGGATAAAATATTTAAAAAGCAGATATGATACTAGTAAGTGTACCATATCTGCCCATTTTAAGTCGGGACAAATTTGTCCCTTTTTATGTATAAATTTCAAAATCCGGGGAAGAATTCAGTTTCAGAATTTCCTGTTTCTGTTCTTCTGAACAACGTACCTCTTTCAGTCCTGTGCATTCAAGCAAAGGCTCATAGTTTTCAATTTCTGCATTGGAAATATCTATTGTCTGCAAACTCTCTGCTCCTGTGATGGGGCTCAGATCTGTCACCAGACTGAAGCTCACTGACAAGAAGTTCAGGGAAGGAAACTGCTCAATTCCCTCCAGCGAAGAGATCTGTGTTGTAAATGCAAGGGTATCCAGCTCCTCCATTCCTTTCAACGGCTTCAGGTTCTCCAGTTCCGTACTGTCTCCCCACATGAATAATGCCTTTAAGGTACTCAACTTTGAAAGAGTTTCTGCTGCTGCCTCATTGATATCACACATACACAGCGTATCCAGTTTTTCCATCTCTGCCAATGGTTCAAATATATTGTTTTTTATTTCTGCATTACTCATATCCAGGTAATCCAGCTTCAGATTTTTCAAAAAATTTATATCATTCAGATTCATCCCCTGTATATTTAACCGGGAAATACTGATGCATTCTCCAACCGGTGACAGGTCCTCTGCCGGATTCTCCATAATACAGAGAATATCCAGATCTATCAGGTTTGGAAGTACAGAGAAATCTGTAATCATATTTTTGCTCAGATAGAGCTTTTTCAGTGGAAGCTCCTTTAACCCGGAGATATCTTCAATCTCCTGATTGCACAGCGCAAGCTCCTCCAGATTTGTCATCTGTGCCAGATCCGAAAGATTCTTAATATCTCCCCGCACAGAACCAAAGCTGCTGTCCTTTCCATTCACATGATGCCCTTCACCCCAGAAAGTATCTTCGTCCTCAAGAATTTCCTTTCCTACAATGCGCAGCTTCCTCACATCCTCCAGCATGGAAGCAGTTATGGTATCTGTCTCAGAAAGGTTCAGCTCCTTGCGGACTGCTTTTTCTATTAATGCTTCTTTAAATACTACCGGGTTGTTTTGAGATTGTTCTACATTCTGAACCTGTTCCGGATTCTGAGTCTTTTCTGCAGTCTGTTCCGTTTCTTCATCCTGAGTTTCCGCTGCTGTCTGCAATACTTCTGCTGTATTCTGATCTGTTGCAGCTATTCTTTCATTTGGGGTCATTTTCATACCAGGAAAAGGAACCGCCAGTATATAGCCGGCTGCTATCATTCCCACTGCTGCACCAGTTTTTTTCCAGAGGGTTTTCCTGCTGTTTTTCTGACATTTTTCTATCGCCCTGCTCAGTTCTGATGCATCTGTATATCTTTTATCAGGCTCAAATGAACAGGCTTTTTCTATTACTTTCTTCAGTTTCCTGCTGATGTTACATTCCGAAAGCTGATCCATTTCATAGCTCTCTGAAACCATATACAGCATTGTCTGTCCGATGGCATACACATCTGTGCGCTGGTCTGTCTGTGTATAACCATACTGTTCCGGTGCTGCAGTCCCTCTGGTCCCCACTACAAAGGTATCACGGGATCCATCTTTTTTGTAACTGCGCATAGTGCCGAAATCAATAAATACTGCTTCACCGCCGGGCGTGATCACAATATTCTCCGGTTTGATATCACGGTGTATCATGAGATTATCCGGATTCTGAAACTGCTCTGCTGTTCTGCATATCTTCCTGCTGATCCTGCAGATTTCCGTTTCCGGTATTTCGCCTTTCTGCAGAACCATCTGAGCCAGAGGTGTTCCCTCTATATATTCTCTTACCAGATATACTTCTCTGTTTTCTTCAAATATCCTGTACGCCTTTGGAATCCCGGACAACTTCCTGTCTGCCAGTTTTTCCAGAATTTCCATCTCATTGCGTAGCAATTCTGCCTGCATATTCCGTCCCCATTTCAGCACACACAGGATCCCGGCAACTGTCTCTTTCACCAAAAATGTTGCGGAATCTTCATTTTCCTTCAGACATTCATATACTGTCCAGTGCTCTTTCATTTCTACCGGAAGATAATCCTTCCATATCTGTTTTTCTTTCATACGCTCCTCCCGCTTTATAGCAATCCTCGTAAATAATGCATTTAAGACAGTTCAGCAGAGTGCGAAAGACAAGGAAGATATTTGCAGGCGTGCTGACGCACGGCAAAGATATCTGACGCCGGATTTCACACTCTGATGAGCTGGATTAAGATGCATTATTTTAGAGGATTGCTATAGTATAGGCCGGTAAAATTTTCCCGGAGTTGTTATCATTGTATCAATTCCATAATGATCCAGATAGCCTGCAGTATTTTGTAGAGTTACTATAGATTGTAACAGAAACTACAGGAAAAAACTACAAAAGATTCCCTCTTCAGTTTTACCTGAAAAAGGAATCTCTTGTTATCTGTCATTATTATCTGTTATTATTCAGCATCTTCTGCTGCTTCCGTTGTTTCTGCATTTTCTTCTGCGGCATCATCTTTTGTTTCGTCTTTGCTGTCTGCTTCTTCTGCATCAGCTTCTTCAGTGTCTGCGCTGTCATCGAAAGGAATTACTGCACCGTCATATTTCTCGTTGATGAAGTCTTTGATCTCATCGGATTTCAGTACGTCAACCAGAGCTTTGATCTTATCGCTGTTTTCGTTGCCTTCTTTGACTGCGATCACGTTTACATAGGTTTTCGCTGCTTCAGAGTCAGATTTCTCATATGCAAGTGCATCTTTTCCAACTGAGAATCCTGCTTCCAGAGCATAGTTTCCGTTTAATACCACATAAGCTGTCTCGCCTGTAACACGTGCTACCTGTGCTGCTTCCAGCTCTACGATCTCTACATTGTGAGGATTCTCTGCAATATCCTTAACAGTTGCATTTAATCCTGCACCATCTTTCAGAGTGATGATTCCGTTATCCTGGAGAAGAAGAAGTGCTCTTGCTTCGTTTGTGGTATCATTTGGTACTGCAATGGAATCTCCATCTTCCAGATCATCCAGGCTGTCTTTTGTTCCGGGATAGATTCCGAATGGCTCATAGTGAATACCGCCTGCATTTACAAGGTGTGTGCCCTTCTCCTCATTAAACTGATCCAGATATGGGATATGCTGGAAGTAGTTTGCATCAAACTCTCCACTCTCAACTACCTCGTTTGGTCTTACATAGTCATCAAACACAGTAACTTCAAGTTCATATCCTTCTTTCTCAAGAAGCGGTTTTGCCTCCTCAAGGATCTCTGCGTGAGGTGTTGCAGATGCTGCAACTGTAATGGTCTTGTCATCATCCTTTGCATAAACACCTGTGCTTAATGTTCCTGCTACCAGTACTCCTGTTAAAACTGCTGCCACTAATTTTTTCATAATAATTGTCCTCCTGAATTTTATATTTTAACTTTTTTCATAACCATTTTATAATCAACAATTTCTTAAAACGATTGGGTTTATGTTATTTTCATCCATTCGAAAATATTTCATTTCCTTATTAATTATGGATTTCTTATAGCTATTTTCTTCTGTCAATCTTATTTGCGATCATCATTCCCACTGACTGGAAAATCTGTACCAGCACCACCAGCAGGATAACTGTAACGATCATAATATCTGACTGATATCTGTAATATCCATAACGGATGGCGATATCTCCAAGTCCGCCTCCTCCTACTGCGCCGGACATGGCTGAATAACCAAGGATCGTTCCGATCGCAATCGTCGCTCCTGTGATCAGTGAAGTTCTGGCTTCTACCAGAAGAACCTTCATGATGATCCTTATATTGCTGGCACCCATAGCTCTGGCTGCCTCGATCACACCTGCATCTACCTCTTTAATAGACGATTCCACCATTCGTGCGATAAAAGGAATGGCAGCCACTACCAGTGGCACTACCGTTGCTGTTGATCCATAGCTCTTTCCCACCACTGCTCTGGTAAAAGGAATCAGCAGGATCAGTAAGATCAGAAACGGAATACTTCTCACAATATTTGCAATTGCATCCAGTATCTTATACAACACTGCATTTGGCTTCAGTCCCTCTTTATCAGACACTGCCAGCAGCACTCCCATCGGGAGTCCGAACAGGTATCCCAGAACTGTGGAAAGAACTGTCATGTAAAGTGTTTCTCCCACACCCTGGACAATCATCATTATTGTCTCATGATCCCACATATCCTGTCACCTCCCCGATTGCTAACCCTTTTTCTTTCAGATACTGTTTCATCATTTCTGTTCTGGTACTGCCCTCCATAAACTCCAGTATCATCTCTCCCTTGGCTACACCACCTACATTCTTGGTATCTGCCTTCAGGATATTTACCGGTTCTCCGAATGTAAGGATCAGATTTGCGATCACAGGCTCAAAAGCTGAGTTCTCGGAGAATACGATTCGTATCTTCTCACCGCTTTTAATCTCTGCCTGTCCTTTTTCCCTGCCGGCATCCAGTCTGCTGTCTGCGTCGATATCGGAGCCTGTATCCTTTCGGATCAGTTCTTTGGCAACCTCTGACTGAGGATTTGCAAAAATATCTGCTACAAGTCCTTTCTCAACCACTTCGCCCTCATACATGATCGCCACATGTGTACAGATTTCACGCACAACCGACATCTGATGAGTAATGATCACTATAGTAATTCCAAACTGCTTATTAATCTTTTTCAGCAATTCCAGAATAGAAGAAGTAGTCTGCGGGTCCAGTGCACTGGTAGCCTCATCACAAAGTAAGATCTTCGGATCCGATGCAAGTGCTCTTGCAATGGCAACCCTCTGCTTCTGACCACCGGAAAGCTGTGCCGGATAAGCATTCTGTCTGTCTCCCAGACCAACGATTTCCAAAAGCTCTGCTGCCCTCTTTCTGGCCTCTGCCTTCTTCTTTCCTTTTATATAAAGTGGAAAACAGACATTATCGATCACTGACTTCTGCATCAGCAGATTGAAATGCTGGAAGATCATACCAATCTCTTCCCTCTGTTTTCTCAATTCCTTCTCTGTCAAATCTCCAAGAGCCTTCCCATCTATCAGAACCTGTCCCTCTGTGGGAACCTCCAGAAAATTCATACATCGTACCAATGTACTCTTACCTGCCCCCGACATACCGATAATCCCATATATATCACCGGAATCGATATTCAGGTTCACATCCTTCAAAGCCTCGACCACGCCATCTTTCGTGTCAAAAGACTTCCGGACCTTCTCAATCACAATCCCAGACATCTCATTCTCCCTCTCTCTTATTCCCCGCTCCGTTGAGCATGAACATACTATACCACTACACTTCCAAATATGCCAATTCATAATATCTAGCACCAGTTATAGTTTAAAACTATATTTTTATCGCTTTACCACATCAAATTCTATATCTCCTGGATTTATTCAGAAAGAAAAACAGCAGGAGAAAGGTCATATTCCTTTCATCCTACTGCTTTGAAAACGTAATATTCATTAAATTCCATCATCCACATCCGGTTCTTTGGGATTTGCACTTTTGCATCCATTACAGGTCATCCTCTGCTATATTCATTTTGACTTGGATAATCCATCTGAGAATAATTTGTCGTTTTGTCCCATGTAACATGAACCTGAGTCAAGCGGATATTCGCAATCCGGATCCAGAATACGCACTTACCATTTTTACTCTTCCAGGTATTTTTTGCGCAGCATTTACAGTTACTGACATTACCATACAAAACAGTATCAAAAAACACCTGTCAAAATCGCTGAGAACTTTTTCTTCCTCTTAGCTCCTTATCTTTTAATTTTTTTCACAGATGAGAACGCACTGTAAACTTTCTTTCCTTTCACTGTCTGATATGCGCGGATTTTATACTGATAAGTAGTATTCTTTTTTAATCCCTTATCTGTAAAAGAAGTGGATCTTGTGTCACTGACTTTTTTCCATGTCTTTCCAGTCAGTTTGTATACTTCATAACCAGATGCACCTTTTGTCTTGGCCCAGGTTACTTTCCAGCTCTGTCAAGCCCCATCATATTTTTCCAGCCCCGGATAGGTTTCCAGGAAATATTCATATCTCTGTACCGGATTACAGGTAAGAATCATTTTTCTGTATTCATATTCCCTCATAGATGCCACACTCTGCATTCGATTACAGACCAGAGCAATTTCTATATTCTCCATAGCCAGCTTTCGAAGAACATCCGCTGATATCCTTACAATTTCACAATCCGTTATCAACTCCACTGTCAGGAAAGAGGTTATCTGCTTGTCCAAATTCATGATCCCTACCAAAGCTTTACCTTCTCGTTCTCTTTCATCAGCAAAGTTTTTGCTTTCAACTTACAGATTTCCGAGTTCTCCGCCAACACCTCCAGCACAGCTTCCGATTTTATTCCTATCACATTATGAAAAAAATCTTTCAGTTTTTCCTCTTCATTTTCCCTTTTTCTTTCATCACTCATACTTTTTCCTTTTTACACTCTCAAAATCACCAGACAAAACCATCTTGCTTAAAGTTACTGTTTATCCTGTTCTTTTGCAAACAAGATTTTCTCTAATTATATCTTATTGTCTGACAAATAGCAATTTCACCGCTTGATTCAAATCAAGTAATCAAAAATATTTTTCCCAAACATACCCTTCACAATTTTTACTGCTACACAAAAATAGCTATAAGACTTCATTTTTGAAATCCTATAGCTTTGCTATTGATAATATTACGTTGTATTTGTAATCATCAATTATTTTCCAGTAACCATTGGAACACGACTAATAAACCGAACAATACTTGTGTCTTTATTCTTTATCATATTCAAAAATAACCGAAATCCTACTCATTTCTAAAACATATTTCGATAAGTCAAAATTACAATTTTCACACTTTAATTGATATAATATTCAACAACTAAACAAGGAGGCCATTTAACCATGAATAATGTAAAAATTCTATGTATCGCAGGCAGTATCGTACTCGGTAGTATATTGCTATCCGGACAAGCTTTTGGCAAAGCCCCCTCAGATCTAATCACCCTTTCCGCCCCTAAGGAGCCTGAGGGGCAACATGTATCTTATGATATAGATGGTTCCGGCTCTTATTATGACAGTGAGTCAGATACAACTTACTATTTTGTCAAGGGGATTGTCACTTTTTATTCTAATCATACCAAAACCTTTTCACTGACTTCCGACGTCGGTGAAACTTATGAGTTACCGGCAGATACGGATATTAATATAACCGACTATCTCAACACAGAAGCACATATATGGTACTCAGAAGACTCTCAAAAAAACTTAAAATTACTTGTGTTCTCTCCTCAAATTTTTTGGGAACATATTAATGAGCTGGAATCAGATGAACAAATTCCGGATGGTGCCACAGAAATCGATGGGACTCTTTCAAAATATATCTCTTTCTGGTTAACAGAAGATAAAATAGATGTTACTCTCTTATTTGTTGAGGACAACGATGGAAACACTCATATATATGCAGAGGATAACACATGCAATAATTGTAATAGTTCTGTTTTTGGCAAAACAATCGGCGACTATATCAAGTTATATGAAGATATGCATTTAAATTCTCAAGTATATGATGATTTTAATGTTGCATATCTTATATCAGAAGCATCATCTTGACTTACCCAAATGTCTGGTTGAGAACCTGATGTTTTTTACATCAAACATATCATATATTTTAAATGCCGCAGCCAATATTTTCAAAGGCTGCGGCATTTTTGACTTAATTTTTCTTTCAAACATGTTGCTTCTTCTTTTGACTGCTGCAAATATGTTTATGTCACAAATTCAAGCAATATTCAGCACTTACTATTTATGTAAAAAATCATTTCAGAAATTGATATATTTTTTTCTTTTCTCTGTTTACATATTGACGGCTAAAGTGTAAGAAAGATGCGATTTCACTATCTGACCACCCTAAAATCAAGTATTTTAAAATATCCCTTTGGTTTGAAGTCATTTTTAAGGTTATATTTTTCAGATCAAATGCTAATTCCACAGATGAATAATCCGCTCTATAGCTTTCTTGTAAATCACCTTCATTATCCATATATGCACATTCGTATTTTTCTTTTTTTAAGTTTCTCTTGCAAAGATGAGCAAATTTATATTTCACTGAATTGGTAATGAATTTCAAACACTGATAATCGTCTTCACAAGTGGCGATTGTTTTTACTGCTTCTATAATTGCCAAATTCAATTCTTGAGTTGCGTCATCCCAATCTAGAAAGAATATTTTTTTTGCATATGATTTTACTAAAGGTTCCATTATGCAAAGTAAGCTTTGCATGTATTTTGAATCATTTTTTGCCTGTATAACCAAATCTTTATATTCCTGCATCATATACCCTTTTATTTTTTAAAGAGTATCTGGGCATAAAAATGTAAACTTATTTTTTATTTTTTCGTTCAGAATCAAGGGTTTCTTATATCTATAAAAAAAGGAATATTGTATTTAAACAACATTCCCAATTTACATTCTGCATATAATCCTCACTACAGAAACTATATATTTTACAGCTGTTTCCTGACATCATTACCAAAAACACTTTCAAAATCTATTTTTACAATCCTTTTTGGTTTATTCTTATTATTTTTACTCATCAAAATATTCCTGATACCAGAACAAAAACGCCAGCACCGTCCAGATTTTCCGGCTGTTGTCCTTCTTTCCCGCGTGATGCTCCTCCAGAAGCGCCGTCAGCTTTTCCGTGTGGAAATACTGACGGGATATGGGGCTTTGAAACATTTTTTTAACTCTCCCGTACCAGTCGTCGTCCCGCAGCCAGACACGAACAGGCACCGGAAATCCCAGCTTTTTCCGCGCGGCCGTGTCTTCCGGGATGTATTTCCGGGCCACCTTCCGAAACAGATGCTTCGTCTTTCCGTGGGCGAATTTTGCCTCCGGCGGAAGTGTCCGGGCAGCCTCGAACACATCCCGGTCCAGGAAGGGCACGCGCACCTCCAGCGAATGGGCCATGCTCATGCGGTCGGTTTTCTGCAAAATATCTCCGGCCAACCAGTAATTCAGGTCGATGGTCTGCATTTTCTCCGGGTCGGAAAGTTCGGCGGCTTCTTCATAAGTCTTTCGCAGAAACTCCTGACAGGACGGCGTGTCAGTCGGATTTTTCAAAAGCTCCCGGCGCTCCTCGTCGGTGAAAATATGGGCGTTCCCGATAAACCGTTCCTCCACCCGTTGGCCGGCCCGGATCAGAAAGCTCTTGCCGCGGCGGTCCGGCAGTTTTTCCGCCTGCCGGGAAACCGCACGCCGGATCTTTTCAGGAATCCAGGCCACTTTCTGAAGAGCCAGAGGCTCCCGGTAGATATTATAACCGCCAAATAGTTCGTCCGCACCCTCCCCGGAAAGCACCACCTTCACATAACGAGACGCCTCGGCAGCCAGAAAATACATGGCGACGGCAGAAGCATCACCGCTGGGCTCGTCGAGGGCGTACATCACCTTTGGAAGCACATCCCAGAACTCCTTTTTCCCGATAGTGTGCATGTGATAAGAAAGATGCGCATACCGGGCCACCTCCCTGGCCATGTTTTCCTCGTTGTAGCCGCTGTTCCCATCCAGAAATCCCACCGTAAACGCCATTTTTGCCCCGGACAACACGGCAATAAAACCCGAATCCACACCGCCGGACAAGAAAGTTCCCACTTCCACATCACTGACCATATGGCGACGGACGGATTTTTTAAGCACGCTCTCCAGTTTTTTCTCCATATCCGCCAGCGAACACCCCGCCTCGGGCTGTAGCTTCGGCTGAAAATATCTGCAGATTTCATACTTTCCCTGGCGGTAAAACAGCATACAGCCCGGCGGAAGGCGGTAGATTCCCTCAAAAAAAGTTTCCTCCAGCACGGAATACTGAAAAGAAAGATACTGCTCCAGCGCCCGTTCATTCAACTTTTTCGGGACGCCCGGGAACTGCAGGATGCTCTTAATCTCCGACGCAAACACGAAATTTCCATCCACCACTGTGTAAAACAACGGCTTGATTCCGAAAAAATCCCTCGCCAGCATCAGTTCTTCTTTTTTCTCATTCCAGACGGCGAAGGCAAACATTCCACGAAGCTGCTCCACAAACGCCGGACCATAAGCCTCAAGACCATTCACCAGCGTCTCCGTGTCCGAGCGGGTGACAAAAAGAATCTTCTTTTCCCGTTCCATCTGCTCCCGCAGTTCCTGGTAATTATAGATTTCTCCGTTAAACACCACTGTCAGGTTCTGACTGCTGCTTTTCATAGGCTGCAGGCCGCCTTCCAGGTCGATGATACTCAGGCGGCGAAATCCAAGGGCCACGCTGTCATTTACAAAACTGCCCTGCGCATCTGGACCTCGATGTACCAGCTTTTCCTTCATTTTTTCCACAATCTCTCTTTTGTTCTTTTTCTTTCCGAAAAATCCACAAATTCCGCACATGCTTTTCTCCATCTCGTATAATAAGTTTGTAAGCAAGAGAAATCTCTTACAGACTTATTTCTTTTTATGGTATAGAGGTAAGGACATCTAAGAGGTATTCCCCTCATCCCATTCCCATCTATACAGTCAATAGTTACATTGACATATCGTTTATCCTTGTTGTCAACCTTTACTTCTTTATTTTACCTCATATAACACCCCATAATATATTTCTGGCACTAACAACACCTAAAAGTCTTCCAACAGTAACAACTGTCTCATTTTCATTCTCAAAAGTCATTGCGCAGTAGCATACGGTACAGCCCAAGGGCTTTTTTCGTTTTCAGCCATCAAATTTGCTCTTCATCACTTGCCGAACATGAATCCTGCTTTTGCACTTCTGCTCATTGGATTTCACGGCACTTTTTTGTCAAAAATCTTGATTAGCGGTTTACATTTTGAGACTATTTTTCTCCTTATAAAATGAATTTGCAAATTCCAAAATTTCAAAAGGAGAAAAAACACAATGACAGATCATGAAAAACTTGTAATGCGAAATATTATTTATGCAGTGGAAACTGGCGGACAAGTATATGGACAAAAGGACTATGCTGATTTTACGGAAGCATATACCAACAGTTCTGCGGAACATGCGATCACAATCGGTGCCGGACAGTGGTATGGCAATGAGGCTCGTACACTTCTTCTTAAGATTAAAACTACTGATGCCGCAACTTTCAGCAAGTATGATACGGCCGGTGTCGCGGCGGATCTTAATAAAACAGACTGGTCAAACTATCAGCTCTCAAAAACCTCGGCAAAAGCGAAGGCAATTGTACATATTATCAATTCAACAGTTGGTCATCGCTGCCAGGATCAGCTTATGGATGGACAGATGGAAACTTATGTGAAGGAAGCAGCTTCTCTGGGCGTTACAGCAATGGATGCCAAAATGATGTGTGCAAATTTTCGCCATCAGGGTGGACTTTCTGCGGTGAAAAGGATTCTTGCCAAGACTACAAAGCCTTACACACTGGATCATCTTTATACTGCCTGCCAGACAGATACCGGAAATCAGGTCGGAGCATATAAGAGCCGACAGAAAATGGTATATAATGCATTAAAGACCTATATCACTAATTATAAGGTGACAGCATCCGATGCAATTCAGGCAGCGATAAATATTGCAAAAGCAGAAATCGGTTATCGTGAGAAAGCATCGAATGCAAATCTTGACAGCAAGACCGCAAATGCAGGAACCGCTAATTATACAAAGTATTGGCGGGATGTTGCACCAGAATACCAGGGTCAGGCATGGTGTGCCTGCTTTATAAGCTGGGTATTTATGAAAGCCTTTAACAAGTCGAAGGCTTCGGAATTATTAAAGCATTGGCCGTATATAAGTGTTCCAAACATTTCAACCAAATTTACCAATTATTCTACGCCGAAAGCTGGAGACATCGTAATGTATCATAATGGGTCGGTATTTAATCATACTGGACTTGTTATTGCTGTTAGTGGTAATTCTTATACTACCATTGAAGGCAATACAAATGACGGTTCCGGTGTGGTAGCTGAAGGGATCGGCGTATATCAGAGAAACCGTACATTGAGTGCGTCCTCCGGTACAAGATTCGCCAGGCCGGATTATAGTATTATTAATTCCATTAATAACTCTGGCGAAACAACAACTCCTTCTACCTGGACAACGAAAAGCACTGGGGTATGTACTGGAGATGGCGTTTATGTACGTCAGACGCCAGGCGGAGCCATCATGGGTACGGTATCAAAGGGAACCAGCCTTGAGCTAGATGGAACCAACTCTGGTGTATGGGTTCATGTGAAAGTGTCTGGAATCGGAATCGGTTATATGCATCAGGATTATGTAGGCAAAGGAACTGCTTCCACAGGTTCCTCCGCAGTTAAAACAGCTCAGACTGCATTGAACTCAAAGTTCAAAGCCGGATTGACTGTAGACGGTATCTGGGGATCTGCGAGTCAGAAAGCATATATTAAAGCAATCCAGACTGCACTTAATTCCGTATACGGCACTGGCCTTACAACCGATGGCATCTGGGGAACAAACACATCCAATGCCTGTGCTGCTCATGTGCTTTCAGAAGGGGCCAATAACCTTTATGTCGGAGTTCTGCAGATTGGTCTTTATGCTCATGGTATTACCCTGAATAACGGGATTGATAATGCCTTTGGAGCCGCCACAAAGCAAGGTGTGAAAAAATTCCAGACTTCTAAGAGATTAACTGCGGATGGAATTGCGGGAAGAGATACTTTTGCAAAGCTTGCAGGTGTTTAACGATTTTTGAACATGCGCCTGACGAGCGCACCTGAGAAAAAGGCGCTGCATATGCAGTGCCTTTTCCGAGAAAATGCGAGAAAATCTAATATTCACTGGGAGAGGTATCTTCAAAATCTTCGTTTTCCGATTCACTCACATCAGGTACATATTCGTCGGTCATTTTCTGCGCTTCCTCTAATGTACTGGAAGGTAAATATTCCTCCCCATCACTCGTAAGCATGATTACTATATTAACGTTATTCTGACTATAATACTCCAGGTCAACATTCAGTCCGGATCGTACAGCACTCCCATTAGCTATATTCAGGACGGCGTTTTCTATATTAAAAACCATATTATAATAATTTCCTGATTCGCCCACTTCTACTGTTATCGTATTTTCATCGGAATACAGAATATTACCAGTGATATATTGGATATCATAAGTTTCTTCCTGTGCAGATTCCTGATCTGCGGGATCTCCCTGGCTTTGGTAAATTTCCGCTTCTGCGTTATTTCCAGACTGTTGATTCTGCACACTGTCTCCTGGATTTGCTGCCACAGCTGTGGGCGTTGGCTTCCTGGTAACAGCCGTAGTAAGATTTGGAATAAACTTTACAGCATCCTTACCACTTTCGCTTTCCGTTTGCGCGGATTCGTTGCTTCCTGACAATTCACATCCTGTCAGGGTCACCGTGATACCTGTCAATATCACAAAAAACACTTTCAGAATCTTTTTTCTCATTTTTTATCCTTTCTTTTTTACTTTTTACAATTTTTATTTTACTCTAAATAACTTCCCATTACCTATTTCTGGCACTAATAACACCTAAAAGTCTTCCAACAGAAATCGGACATGTTTTCAATCTGGAATTAAACCATAAATACCGTACCCAAGAGCAGATGCGCAGATTGCTAAAATATTAAAAAAATTTTTCTCATGTCTAAATCGGACGAATATACCACATGCAGACAAAATACGGGAAGCCTTGATTTTACTGGCTTCCCGTTAGTTTTGGTGTCAAACTTGAGTGGCGACCTTCACACTCAAAAAAGGGCGCTACCCAACCAGGCGAATACGCAAAGTTAATACACTCCTCCACACCACAATCCCGGCGCTCCTAAAAAGAAAGCGCAAGGGTGGAGTCCAGAGGAGGGACAGCGCTTTCTGTCCTTCCTCTGGGAACCTTCCGTCTGGAAAGTTTTCCCCTATTTTACTTAAAATATTCCACACCAGACTCGAATATTTTAATATCCTGCTCTCCATAGATATTAATGGCAACTCCGTCCCCGCGGCGTTCGCTATGTGCCATCTTACCAAGGATACGTCCATCCGGGCTGGTAATACCTTCAATGTTCATATAAGAACCATTGACATTCCATTCTTCATCAACGCTAAGCTGTCCGTCCGGAGTCACATACTGAGTTGCAACCTGTCCATTTGCAAACAGTTTCTCAAGCCACTCGTCATTTGCAACAAAACGACCCTCACCATGTGAAGCCGGGTTACAGTAAACACCACCAAGCTGTGCTTTCTGCAGCCATGGAGATTTATTACTTACAACTTTTGTATAAACCATCTTGGAAATATGACGTCCAATGGTATTGAATGTCAGTGTCGGAGAATCTGCCTTCTGTCCGCAGATTTCGCCATACGGTACAAGACCAAGTTTGATCAGCGCCTGGAAACCATTACAAATACCAAGTGCCAGACCGTCTCTCTCATTGATCAGCTTCATAACAGCTTCTTTGATCTTCGCATTCTGGAATGCAGTTGCAAAGAATTTCGCGGAACCATCCGGTTCGTCACCTGCGGAGAATCCGCCCGGGAACATGATGATCTGTGCCTGATCGATTGCTTTCTCAAAGAGCTCTACAGAATCATGGATATCTTCAGCAGTCAGGTTCTTGAATACTTTTACATCCACCTCTGCACCTGCACGCTCAAATGCACGTGTACTGTCATACTCGCAGTTTGTTCCAGGGAATACAGGAATAAATACACGAGGTTTTGCAACTTTGTTCTTGCATACATAAATGCTGTCTGCACGATAAAGCTTCTCATCTCTGTCAGCTGCCTCTTTGTCATTCTCAGAAGAAACTGTCTTAAATACTTTTTCCAGAGTACCTTTCCATGCATTTTCAGCTTCGTCTACAGTGATCACTGTATTTCCATAGGAGAAGTTACCGTCAGCAGTTACTTCACCGATCACTGTATAAGTGATGGAAAGTTCGCCAACTTTTCCATCCGGAACTTCCAGAATGATATCGCCAAATCCAGGTGCAAAGAAATCTCTAGGATCAAGATTATGCTCGATCTTCACTCCCATGCCATTACCAAATGCCATCTTCGCAACAGCTGCTGCAATACCATGACGGTCAAGTGCATAAGCAGAAACAACCTTGCCATCCTGCATATCTTTATGAAGTTTCTCATACTGATCCATGATTCCTGCATAATCCGGCAGATCATACTGATCTTTCGGTGCACGAAGCCATACCAGTTTATTTCCTGCTTTCTTTAATTCCGGTGTGATCACATCCTGGATCTTCGCAACGTCAACTGCAAAAGATACCAGTGTCGGAGGTACATCAATATCATTAAATGTACCGGACATACTGTCCTTACCACCGATAGATGGAAGTCCAAATCCCATCTGTGCTGCATAAGCACCGAGAAGTGCTGCGAAAGGCTGGCTCCATCTCTTAGGATCTTCTGTCATACGACGGAAGTATTCCTGGAATGTAAAACGGATTTTCTTATAGTCACCACCTGTAGCCACGATTCTTGCAACAGACTCTGTCACTGCATAAGCAGCTCCGTGATATGGGCTCCAGGAAGATAAATACGGATCAAAGCCATAGCTCATCATGGTTACAGTATCTGTTTTACCATTCTGTACCGGAACCTTTGCTACCATGGACTGAGTCTCTGTGAGCTGATATTTACCACCGTATGGCATAAATACACTGCCTGCTCCGATAGAACCGTCGAACATTTCCACAAGTCCTTTCTGAGAGCATACATTTAAGTCTGCCAGAGTTTCCATCCATTTAGCTTTTACATCAGCTACATCCGGGCGCTCTTCAAAGAGATTGCCTTCTTTGTTAGGGATTTCTACTTCTACAGTTGTCTCCTGATGTGCACCGTTAGTGTCAAGGAATGCACGGGAAATATTTACGATTTCTTTTCCTCTCCATACAAGTACCAGACGAGGATTCTCTGTTACAACTGCAACCGGAATTGCCTCCAGGTTCTCTTCATTTGCATAGCCAAGGAAAGTATCTACATCTTTCGGGTCAACTACTACAGCCATACGTTCCTGAGATTCGGAGATTGCGATCTCAGTTCCGTCAAGACCTGCATATTTCTTCGGAACCTTGTCAAGATCTACCCTCAGACCTGCTGCCAGCTCACCGATAGCAACGGAAACACCGCCTGCACCAAAGTCATTACATTTCTTGATAATATGGCTGACTTCTTCACGGCGGAACATACGCTGGATCTTACGTTCAGTAGGAGCATTACCTTTCTGAACCTCAGCACCGCACACTTCAATAGAAGCTTCTGTATGAACCTTGGAAGAACCTGTAGCACCACCGATACCGTCACGTCCTGTACGTCCTCCAAGCAAGATAATGATATCTCCCGGATCAGAGTTCTCACGGATAACCGCACGTCTTGGAGCAGCACCCATAACAGCACCGATCTCCATACGTTTTGCCACATAATTTGGATGATAAACTTCTTTTACATAGCCTGTTGCAAGACCGATCTGGTTTCCATAGGAGCTGTAGCCATGAGCTGCGCTTCTTACCAGTTTCTTCTGCGGAAGTTTACCCTTGAGAGTTTCTTTTACAGAAACAGTAGGATCTGCCGCACCAGTTACACGCATTGCCTGATATACATAGGTACGTCCTGAAAGCGGGTCGCGGATCGCACCGCCAAGGCAGGTAGCTGCACCACCGAATGGCTCGATCTCAGTAGGATGGTTATGTGTCTCATTCTTGAAGTTGATCAGCCATTCCTCTTCTTTACCGTCTACGTCTACAGGAACTACAATACTGCAGGCATTGATCTCATCAGATTCTTCCTGATCAGCAAGCTTTCCTTCTGCTTTCAGTTTCTTCATAGCCATCAGAGCCAGGTCCATCAGGCAGACAAATTTGTCCTTACGGCCCTTGTAAAGTTCTTCTCTGTCAGCAAGATATTTCTTGTAAGTATCTACGATCGGTGCTTTGTAATCACCTTCGTCAAATTTTACATCTGTCAGTTCTGTGGAGAAGGTTGTGTGACGGCAATGATCAGACCAGTATGTATCAAGTACACGGATTTCTGTCATGGACGGGTCACGTTTCTCTTCTTCTTTGAAATAATGCTGGATATGCTGGAAATCCTTGAATGTCATGGCAAGATTTAAAGAATCATAAAGTTCCTTTAATTCTGCTTCCGGCATTTCCTTAAATCCGTCAAAAATCTTAACATCTTCCGGTTCCGGGAAAACAGTTACCAGTGTTTCCGGTTTCTGCAGACCTGTCTCACGGGAATCTACAGGGTTGATGCAGTGATGCTTGATAGCATCAAATTCTTCATCTGAAATAGTTCCTTCAATTACATAAGTAGTTGCGGAACGAATGATAGGCTGTGCATTCTCATCCAGGAACTGTACACACTGAACAGCAGAATCTGCTCTCTGGTCAAACTGTCCCGGTAAAAATTCTACAGAGAAGATGCGGGAGCCTTCTGCTGCCTCAAAATTTTCCAGATATAAATCATCTACAGGTGGCTCTGCAAAAACAGTTTTGCATGCTTTATCAAAAACTTCATCAGAAATATTTTCTACATCATAGCGGATCAGCACACGTACTGCTGTTACGGATTTAATTCCCAGATAGCTGCTGACCTCATGTTTTAATTCCTTTGCCTGTACAGCGAAGGCCGGTTTCTTTTCTACATAGACACGTCTTACGTTACTCATAGAAACTCCTTTCTTATGTATGCATTGTTTTAAAAATGCTTTAAAAGCACCTTGCAGCCCGACTCCAGTGAACCTGCTGCTTGAACTATTGCTTTCTTTATAGTATCATAGGAAATATCATTAGTAAAATTAATATATCTTATATTTTTTATTAATGTAACTAATTAGTTACTGTTCACTGGTAATATCCCGCGAGGTGTTTTTTGTGAGCGAAGGTCACAGAAAACCCGAGATATACCGCGCGAATTTATGCGATTAGCATAAATTCTGTGCATCGCGAAGCGTGTTACTGAGAACGGAGTGAACAGTAACACTAATTAATCACTATCCGTGAAATGTTTTGGAATGAATATGCCAAAATCCCGAGACATACTATCTAAAGTTCCATTGTTGCCGACAATTTGTATCATCACATTATTTTATGAAAGGATTTATTTCTATGGATATTAATCTTGAACTATACAAAGTATTCTACTATGTTGCCACCACCCTCAGCTTCTCAGAGGCCTCCCGCCAGCTTTTTATCTCCCAGTCAGCAGTCAGCCAGTCCATTAAAACTCTGGAAAAGAAGCTAAATCATCCTCTTTTTATCCGCAGTACCAAGAAAGTATTGTTAACTCCTGAAGGAGAACTTCTGCTCCAGCATGTAAAACCGGCTCTCCAACTTCTGGACGAGGGAGAATCTCTCCTGTCAGGAGACAATCTGCTGAAAGGCCAGCTGCGTATTGCTGCCAGCGATACGATCTGCCGGTATTTTCTCATTGATTATCTTCAGAAATTCCATCAAACCTACCCGGATGTCCGTATCAAAGTCACAAACAGTACCTCCATCGGCTGTGCAGAGCTTCTGGAGAAAGGTCAGGCAGATCTGATTGTATGCAACTGTCCTAATTCCAGACTTGGCAGCCATTTTCAGACACGTGTACTAAAAGAATTCCACGATGTATTCGTTGCCAATACGGATTACTTTCCTGTACACACTGTTCAGACCGAACTGCAGGAGCTTCTGAACTATCCAATCCTGATGCTTTCCCCCAAAAGTACCACCAGTGAATATCTGCGGGAAGCATTCACAGCCCATAATCTCAAGCTTCTTCCTGAAGTAGAGTTAAACAGTAATGACCTGCTTCTGGATCTGGCACGGATCGGACTGGGAATTGCCTGCGTTCCTGATTATATGTTAAAAGAAAATAATCAGCTGACACCGCTCATGTTAAAAGAGCCGCTTCCCGGACGTCAGCTTATACTTGCCCAGCATGACAGTCTTACTGTCTCTCAGGCTGCTGAACGCTTTATTGAAATGTTTACTTCCATATAATAAAAGAAGTCCTCACTCAGTACTGAAACAACAATTTTTATAATCGCGTTTCTTACTGAATGAGAACTTCTTTTTCTTATTTCGGCATTACAGCCAGTGCATCAGTAATATACTGATTATCGATTGCTGCAAAGAATCCGCCGTCTGCCTTGGTTGCATAATCCATATCAATCGGCATTTTTCCAAGTACAGGAACCTTCAGCTCTGCTGCGATCTCATCAATATGGCTCTCACCAAAGACTTTGATCTCTTTTCCGCAGTCCGGACATTTCACATAGCTGTAGTTCTCTACGATTCCAAGTACCGGTATCTTCATCATCTCAGCCATATTAAAGGCTTTCTTAACGATCATCTTAACCAGATCCTGAGGTGATGTTACGATCACGATTCCTTCGATCGGCAGAGACTGAAATGCTGTAAGCGGAACATCACCTGTTCCAGGAGGCATATCCACAAACAGATAGTCTACGTCGCCCCAGATAACATCTGTCCAGAACTGTTTTACCATATTTGCAAGAACCGGACCTCTCCAGATTACAGGAGTATCCTCTGTAGGAAGCAGAAGGTTGATGGACATTACCTTGATCCCGTTTTTTGTGATCATCGGGTAGATACCTTCATCATTTGCCATTGCTGCACCCTTTAATCCATACATTTTCGGGATGGACGGTCCTGTGATATCCGCATCCAGGATACCGACTTTGTATCCCTGTGCTGCCATCATGTTTGCCAGAGAGCCTGTTACGAAGGATTTACCAACTCCACCCTTTCCGCTGACAACCCCGATCACATGTTTTACATTTGACTGAGCATTCATTTCTGCCTGAAAGCTCTGCTGTTTCTTGCTGCTTGAACAACCTTCGCAGCTTGCTTTGTCGCATGAAGTGTTGTTACATTCTTTTGCCATAATTAATCTTCTCCTTTATATTTACGCACTGCTGTACTGACAAAATATTGTTACTGTTCACTCCGTTCACAGTAACGTAGCCAAAATTCATTCCAGATTGCCTACGGCAATGGAATTTTGGCTTGTATGTCTCGGGATTTTGGCATATTCATGCCAAAACACCTCGCGGGATAGTGGTGTGTGAACAATAACAAAATATTCTCTATTGCCAGTCTGGAGTACGCATATTACTTTACAAATCTGTCAATTGCTACCTCAAGTTCTTTAATTGCCTCTTTATCACCATGTTCCACTGCATCTACGATACAGTGTTCGATATGATCCTGCAGAATGATCTTACCTGTATTATTGATAGCAGATTTCACTGCTGAAAGCTGTATCAGAACTTCCGCACAGTCTCTTCCGTCCTCTATCATACGTTTGATAGATTCCATATGTCCGATTGCTCTGGACATACGATTCAGCACTGCCTTTGTATGCGCATGACTGTGATGATGCCCATGCTCCCCATGAGAATGTTCAACTACCGTCCCATCCTCCAGTACATGCGTATGTGTCTTTTGTTCCTCGGCCATAACATTCCCCTTTCTCTTTCAGAATATCCGATTCTTTACCGCTTATCTGTCTTTATATCCTCACACACTGTCTGTGGCTTTCCTGCTTACAGCACTTTTGTACAGCGTAAATGATATTATACCACATTTGTCAAATTTCTGTAAAGGAGCAACGCTGTTTTATTTGTGAAGTCGTAATATCAAAAATAATGGTTCCATCCTCCAGGACAGTTTTTTCATAGGAAACTTCTTTTCCTTTGAATTTATTTCTGATATATTCTTCCGGATCCTCAAGTTCCAGCTCTTCCACAAAAACATCACGCATCTGATTCCGCGGACATTTATTAAAAATTTCCCATATCAGTTCATATTCTTTCATATTCCATCTCCAGTCCGTAAGACGGATATTCACAATCCGTTTCACTATTTAGCCCTCTTCGGCTGATTTACGGCAATCTACACAGATTGTCCTGCGGTTTTTCCCAACCAGTCTGAGACTATTATAATTATTTTTAGATTTTTTGTCAAAAATAATTGCATGAAGACGAATTATAGCGTATCATAGTCTATAATTATCAAAACAGCAATGTTACTGTTCATTTTGCAGCCTGATGTTTTTTTGAATTCTGCATATTCACAGTAACTGTAACTATTCAGTACTTTCGGGAAGCAGTGTACCGGATAGTTACCGACAGCTACAAACTAATTACATATATAAAGGAGAGAAATCTATGAAGCTTTTAAAAGACCGAATTCTTAAGGATGGAGTTGTAAAACCGGGAAATATTTTAAAAGTAGACAGTTTCTTAAATCATCAGATGGATATTACCCTCATCAATGAAATCGGCAAAGAATTCAAACGCCGCTTCTCCGACTGTCCAATCACTAAAATCCTTACAATTGAAGCATCCGGTATCGGTATCGCCTGTATTGCTGCACAGTACTTTGATGTACCTGTAGTTTTTGCCAAGAAAGCACAGAGCGTGAATCTGGATGGCGAAATGTATACAACTAAAGTAGAATCTTTCACTCATAAGAAAGTATATGATGTGATCCTTTCCAGGAAGTTTCTCGGACCTGAAGATCATGTACTTCTGATTGATGATTTCCTTGCTAACGGATGTGCACTTCTCGGCCTGATCGATATTGTTAAGAAATCAGGGGCAACTCTTGAAGGAGCCGGTATTGTTATTGAGAAAGGATTCCAGCATGGCGGTCAGGAGATCCGCGATATGGGAATCCGTCTTGAATCTCTTGCCATTGTTGATTCCATGACAGATGATTCCTTAACCTTCAGAGATTAACTATAAAAGGATGGGAAAACCCATCCTTTTTTTGTTCTATGAATTCTTTATTTTTTCTGATCTGATGTTTTCTCCACTTTTGAGTTATCTTCGGAATCATAGATCAGATTTTCTCTCGTTTCACCCTCTGATTTATCTTCTGTTTCGGGAGTTGGTGTCACTTCTTTTGAATCTTCCTCTGAGGCTGTCTTTAATGTCACTTTCGGCACAGGTGTTGCCTCTGGCGCAGGTGTCACCTCCGGTGTCGGTGTGGGATCAGGAGCGATCTCATCTTCCGTATAAGTTCCGTTATCCACAAGAATCTGATAATTATCCTTGTCGATCATCTGTGCTCCACATGTAAAAGTTCCCACAATCTTTACTCCGTTATCATACTGTGAATAATCTTTTACGTCAACTTTCTCTCCTGTCAGATAGTCAATGGCCATCTGTGCTCCGCCCTTAGCCAGTTCCTTACGGTCCATAAACATGGTAAATGACATTTTACCTGCTGCAATATCCTTTACTGCCTGTGCCTCACTGCCATATCCTGTGATCATCGGCCATTCATCACTTCCCGGTTCCAGACCACTGTCACTTAAAATTTCCTCTGCAGCATAAGCAAATCCGTCATATGCAGTACAGATAATATCCGGAGCCTTCTCCTCTGCATAAAACTCACTTATAATCGAATCAAGTTTTGTCTTTGCAGATGTCTCGCTCCATCTCATGATTCCTGTATCATCAAATGACGTATTTCCGGATTTACATACAAGTGTTCCATCATCCAGATATTCCTGAAGCCCTTCCTGGATTCCATTACACAGAAACAGTGCAGCATTGTCATCCGGAGATCCCATGAGAAATTCTATTGTATAAGACTTCTTATCCTCTCTGGCTTTATCCAGATCCATTTTTTTGATAATTTCTTTGGCAATATCCTTTCCTATTGCTCTGGTATCATAAGTTGCATAATAATTGATATCCGCAGTATCCCGGATCAGACTGTCATAGGAAATAACCGGTATTTCCTGCTCTTTGGCAGTTTTCAGGATATCTGTCAGACCATAGGAATCTACCGGATCAATGATCAGGGCAGAAACCTGCTCATCAATAAATTCCTGAATCTGGGAAATCTGAAGCGCAGGATCGCCGCCGGCATTCTTCACATCTGCCTCATATCCTCCATCTTCAATCTGCGAAGTCATCTCTTCGCTGTCAATTTTTGCATCCTCATCGTCATCAGAAAGAAGCACACCTATCTTTCCGGCAGAAGCTTCCGTTACCTCAGCATCTTCCTCTGATTCATCATCTGAATCTTTTCCTGAAGAATCTCCGTCTTCTTCCTCCTTCACTGATGTCTCTTTATTGTCTTCGTCTGATTTTGCACTGTCTCCTGCCTTGCTGCTGTCATCGGCATCAGAAGCATTTTTATTTTCTGCCTCTACTTTTTCACCTTCCTCAGTTACTTCGCCTACGCCCTCTTCTTCTACCTGGGCGCTTTCATTTGCTGCTTCTTTTGCCTCATTCTTCCCGCAGGCAGACAGGAACATGGAGGATACCATTATTCCAAGCAGAATAGCTGTTGCTCTTCTTTTCATAATACGATCCTTTCTGATATCATATTTATTTATCAATTCCCTTATAATCTTTTGCAATGTTCTTCAGATAATCCCGATAGGCAACGGCTGCTTTCTTTGGTTTCAGAATATGTACATTTCTTCCCATAGAAGTCAACCATCCAAAAAATGCCTTATCAACCACAACCTCAACAGTTACAATAAAATTATCCTCCCCCTTTATTTTGCAGAAAATCTCCGAACCAAAGGTACGCTGGATTTTTTTCTTTGTAGAATTCTGACATACAAGCCTGATTTCTTTTATATTCTCTCCTGTTTGGGAGGGTGTCGGAGCACTGATCTTTGCAGGTGCTTCAGATTCTTTTCCAATCTGTTCCTGCACATTTTCAGATTTCTCTCCTGTTTCGCCATCCGGCTGATGTATTATCGTATTATCCGCTTCTGTTTTATCTGAAGCGGATTTTTCCTCATAATATCCGCCTTCCCGTCCTCTTCTGTAATGTATATCCATTCCAAAATCACGCAGGGTTTCCATATCATCATAAATACTCTTTCGCTCAGCTCGAATCCCCTGTTCTTCCAGTTTTGCCAGAATCTCCTGCATGGTGACAGGCTTTTGGCTGGTTGTCTCAGACAGCATTTTCTGCAGATACAGTATTTTTCCTTTTTGATTACATGATTTCGCCATAATTATCCTCTTACAAATCTGTGGTATATATAGTCATTTGCTTCTTTTTCCTGACTGTCATCTAACGGTGTAAGTTCTGTTTCTTTTCCGTACTTTCTTTCCAGCGCATGTTGAATAAGCCAGTCTGCAAGCTGCGGATTCTTCGGAAGTAACGGTCCATGCAGATAAGTCCCTATCACATTCTTATATACTACGCCTTCATAGCCTGACTTACCGTCATTTCCTGCACCGTAAAGTACTTTTCCCAGTGGTTTGTTATTATTAATGCAGGTTCTTCCTCCATGATTCTCAAATCCAACGATCGGCATATCAAACAGCTCACTTTGCAGAACGATATTCTGGATCAGACGGCCTTCGCCCTGCTCTGTATACAAGTCTACCAGGTCCAGTCCTTTCATGTTTCCCTGATCTGTTTTGTAATACTTCCCAAGTAACTGATAGCCACCGCAGATTGCAATGACAACGCCGTTATCTTCCACATAAGCCTTAAAATCCGGTTGGATTTTCTGTAGCTTCTCACATACGATCATCTGTTCTCTGTCCGAACCGCCACCCAGAAGTACGATATCAAGCTTCGAGAAATCTATTTTATCATCCAGCTCAAACGGTATGGTCTCAGCCTCAATCCCACGCCACTGGCATCTCTTCATCAGACACTGGATATTACCTCTGTCACCGTAAAGATTCAGAAGATCCGGATATAAATGTCCTATTGTAATTTTCATTATTTCTCGCCCTCCAGTCTCTTCAGAATATTTCTGGTACTGAATAATGCTGTATAGTTTACCAGCACATACAGATTCCCCACTCCGTCCTCTACTCTGTCGCGGATTGCTTTCTCAACATCGCCCTCGAGGACAGACGGGATATCCACATATTTCAGCCGCAGACGCATATCCTGACAGCGGATACCGCTTACAGTAATAGATTTCACTGAATCATTTCCGAGAAGATCAAAGTCAACATCCCAGAGCCAGGAAATATCTGTTCCATCCTGAGCATTATCATTGATCGCAATAATAATGTCCTTCGGTGCCTGATCCTGCATCACTGCGGAAATATTCTGATTAAATCCCGCCGGATTCTTGGCAAGATTTAAGGTTACTCCTGTTCCCTTAATGCGAAACTGCTCCATACGTCCGTTTTCCGGATTAAATCTGCGGAGCATATCCCCGAAATGCTCTCCCGCAAATCCCGCAGTCCTCACTCCCGCATAAGCTGCCAGTATATTATACACATTATAAAATCCCTTATAATTTGCTACAATGTGTTTTCCTTCTACACAAAAGCTGAGCTGGTCGCCTACCTTTACATCCTCCGCATCAAAATCCGGCTTCGGTCTTGCAAATCCGCATTTTGGACAATAATAATCTCCCAGCTGGCTGTAATGATAGAAACGATATTCCAGTTTTTCACCGCATCGCTTACAGAAACGTCCTTCCCTGATTTCATTTGCCGCAGATTTGATCACCGGTTTACTGATACCATAAGTTACATATGGATTCCCGGAATCCATGGCAAGATATGCGGATAATGCATCATCACCGTTTACAATAATCTGCATCTTCGGAACCTTGCGCATCATTTCTTCCAGAATGTTCATAGTGATATCAATCTCTCCGTATCTGTCAAGCTGGTCGCGGAAAAGATTTGTCAGAAGCATATAGTCCGGTTTGATTCTCGGAAAAATATGTCTGGTGGATGCTTCATCGGCCTCAATGCATGCATAGTCCGCATCAATTTTACCATTCCATTTCGAAGCCAGCACAAATGCGGCAACAACTCCATTGAGCATATTGGAACCTGTATGGTTACAGACTACTTTCTGTCCTTCCGCTTCCAGTGCCGCACAGAGCATATTGTTGGTAGTTGTCTTTCCATTTGTACCGCAGGTTGCAAAAATAGCCTTTCGTACCTGTGAGGAAAGCTGTTCCAGAATGTCCGGACAGATCTTAATCGCCACTTTTCCTGCCCAGGTCACACCCTGTCTTCCCATTTTCTTACATACGTATCCTACAAATTTTGCTGCACAGACAGCAATCATTACTCTTATTTTCATTGTGTATGATAATTTCCTTTATAAATATAATCTTTGTTATTGCCGCTTATTTGTTTCAACTCACAGTCGGTAATTTCACAGAGTCTGACGTGTCAACAACATACTGACTGTGGTTTGCCTCATGTCAGTGGGAGATACCGATTTCTCTCCGCCCGCCACTGCCGTTCATTTTCTTATTTGCAATTCATCTACCACCTATAGAGGAGGGAGAATTCTTGCTATATCCTGTTAAAATTCTTTTTGCTCCTGATATCTTTACCCTTATTCATTCCGGAACAGCTATAGCTATAATAATCCTCTATGATCATTTCATAATGCCGGCAGAACAACTCAGTTAAACATAGTATCCTGCAAATAGTCTGAGCATACACCTGCCGCACCCTCTTGCATATAATATTGTGCTTCCTTCAGGTCATTCACAGTATAAATATATAACCTGATCCCTTTTTTGTCAAAAATCTCCTGCACATCCTCTGACCAGTATTTATAATAGACTGTAGCTGCCTGAATATTTTTTTCTTTACAGAATGCTGCAATCTCAGTCAGTTCTTCTGTAGAATATTCCTGCCATAAGGAATAAATATATCCAGGAAAATCATACAGCAGTGCTGTTCCGGCAAACATTGCCTGATTATAGATTTCCGGTATGATCTGTCCCATCACATCCGGAACACCTGCCGCTTCTGCAAGTTCGATATAATCAGCATAGTCCTCCACCGTCTTCTGATAATTACGGAGAGAATACTGTTTGGAATCCAGCATCACAAAAGCGTCCGGATAATCACTCAGCAGAACCAGCAGATCTTCAAATGTTATAGGCGTATATTTTCCATAAATGGGCCGGGATAAGAATTCCTCTGAGGACAGAACTTTCTTTTCATCGCCTTCCCATTGTCCAAGAGACTGATACCAGCTATGGCGGCACACCCATACATTGTCAGATGTCTTCACAAGATCAACTTCAAACAACCTGCACCCCATCTGATAGCCTGCCAGAAAACTCTCTTTTGAATTCAGATAGGTTTTATCACCAATCCCTCCCAGTGCATGTGCGATCGTTTTATAATTTTCCCACTTAAATTCAGGTGTGGTGGCAGATATGGAATAAGCATCATTTCCCCACAGAAACAGTGTAACAGCCAGTAATTCCACCAACAACAAAAACATCCTGATGAAATAACCAAATCCTGATCGTTTCTTTTTCGTATTCTGCCTCAATTTTTCAATCTCCTGCCGGTCATTTGTATTCCTCGCTTATCTTTTGCTCTCGTATTTTGTAACAGTCCAATGTCTTATTTAACACTTCTTCATCAATATGGTTTTTATATACTCTACGATTTTACGCTATCTGGCTCAAATAATCAAGGGTAATAAACGGTTATGTTACAAGGAAGTGATTTCCTATAGCATAACAAAAAAAACTGCATATATACGGCATGAACACCATACATATGCAGTCTTATCATCGTCTGGACAAATATAAAATCGAAAATCTGGCTGGATTATACTAATTCGATCAGTACTTCCATTGCAGCATCGCCTTTACGCGGTCCGATCTTAACGATTCTTGTGTAACCACCGTTACGGTCAGCGTATTTTGGAGCGATCTCATCGAACATCTTAGCAACCATATCTACGTCTTTAGTGTTTTTCTTTCTTCCGGCACCCTTTGCAGGTACTTCTTTAACCGGGTAGAAAACTTTCATCATCTGACGACGAGCGTGAAGTCTGGAAGGAGCATCTTTCTTAATCTCTTTCTGTACTTCATCGTATACAGTTTTCTTCTTTCCGTCAACAACTTCTTTTACTCTCTTGCCTTCAGCATCTTTACGAGCAACTTTAGCAGTTACAGTAACAGTTTCGAAGTTATCTTTTTCACGAACAGCCATAGCTACAAGGCCTTCTGCGATTTTACGGATTTCTTTTGCTTTAGCTTCTGTAGTAACAATTTTTCCATGATATAAAAGGCTTGTTACCTGGCTTCTCAGTAATGCTTTTCTCTGGTCAGAAGTTCTGCTTAATTTTCTATATTTTGCCATTTAATTTTCCTCCATCTGTGGGACAGCCGGGCACGCTTGTTCGGTCTTACTGTCCGACTGCTTAGGCATCCCCACCGTATAATATCTCTTTGTTAACTGGTTATTGTTCCCTTAGAGAACCAATAACCTGATCAATTCTTACTCTTCTGCAGGCTGAAGCTGTAAGCCCAGCTCTTTCAGTTTCGCAAGAACTTCTTCTAATGATTTACGTCCAAGGTTACGAACCTTCATCATATCATCAGAAGTCTTGTTACATAATTCTTCAACTGTATTAATTCCGGCTCTCTTCAAGCAGTTATAGGAACGAACAGATAACTCAAGTTCATCAATGCTCATTTCCAGGACTTTTTCTTTCTCATTGTCTTCTTTCTCGATCATAACCTCAGCGGTCTTTGCATTCTCGGAAAGGTCAATGAAAAGGCTCAAGTGCTCGCTTAATACTTTTGCTGCAAGGCTTACCGCCTCATCCGGATCAAGTGTACCGTTTGTATACACATCCAGTGTCAGCTTATCATAATCGGTTACCTGACCAACACGTGTATTCTCTACAGTCATGTTGACTCTGTCTACCGGTGTATAGATAGCATCAACTGCAAGTACACCGATCGGCATATCATCAGATTTACCTTTATCAGCACTGATATATCCGCGGCCTTTTGTAATAGTAAGCTCCATAGCAAGTCTGCAGTCCTTGCCACCGTTTAAAGTAGCAATCACCTGATCCGGATTCATAATCTCGATATCCTGATCAGCCTGGATATCAGCTGCAGTTACAACACCTTTTCCTTCACATTCGATGTATGCTGTTTTCGGCTCATTGTCTGTGCTGTGGTTCTTAATAGCAAGGCTCTTCAGATTCATGATAATATCGCTCACGTCTTCTTTTACGCCCGGAATGGAGCTGAATTCGTGAAGCACACCATCAATTTTAACCTGGCTTACAGCTGCACCCGGCAGGGAAGACAGCATAATTCTTCTTAAAGAATTTCCAAGTGTAGTTCCATATCCTCTTTCCAGAGGCTCAACTACGAATCTGCCAAATTTTTTATCTTCAGATAATTCGGTAATCTCGATCTTAGGTTTATTAAAATCAAACACTATAGGGTTCCCTCCTTCTGGGTTAATAAAAGTTTGAGGGGTATTCATTCAAATACTACAATTCAGCGGAAGATAATAATCAACCACTGAATCGTATAAATAATAGAAATATTACCAGGTAATTTTCTATGATATAATCCTATGGATTATTTGGAGTACAACTCGACGATAAGCATCTCGTTTACAGGAACATCAATTGCTTCTCTGTTAGGAAGTTCTTTTACAGTTCCTTTTAAGTTCTCCTGATCTACATCGATCCATTCCGGAACAAGACGTCCGCCAGTTACTTCAAGGATACCTTTGTATCTTTCAGAACCTTTGGATTTTTCTCTGATCTCGATCTGATCACCGGCTTTTACAAGGTAGGAAGGAATGTTTACACATTTTCCGTTTACAAGTACATGCTTGTGGTCAACAATCTGACGAGCTTCTTTTCTTGTTCTTGCAAATCCCATACGGAATACTACATTGTCAAGTCTGCTCTCAAGAAGGATCATAAGGTTTGCACCAGTCTGTCCAGGCATTCTGTCAGCTTTGTCGTAGTAATTGTGGAAAGGTTTTTCCAGAACTCCGTAGATGAATTTTGCTTTCTGTTTTTCTCTTAACTGTAAACCATACTCAGACATTTTACGATTTGCACGTTTTAACTGTCTTGTGGATTTTTTATCAATTCCTAAATAAATCGGATCCAGGCCAAGGGATCTGCATCTTTTCAGAACAGGCACTCTATTTACTGCCATTTCTCAAATACCTCCTAATATTCTAAATCAATTAGACTCTTCTGCGTTTTGGTGGGCGGCAACCGTTGTGTGGTACCGGAGTTACGTCGCGGATGCTTGTTACTTCCAGTCCGCAAGCCTGAAGGGCACGGATTGCAGCTTCACGTCCAGAACCTGGTCCTTTTACCATAACATCTACAGTTTTCAAACCATGAATAAGTGCAGCTTTTGTTGCAGTCTCAGCTGCCATCTGTGCTGCATAAGGAGTAGATTTTCTTGAACCTCTAAATCCAAGACCACCAGCACTTGCCCATGAAAGAGCATTTCCTTCATTGTCAGTCAGAGTAACAATTGTATTGTTGAAAGAAGACTGAATATGTGCCTGTCCGTGTTCAACGTTTTTCTTGACACGACGTTTTGCAGTCGCTTTTTTAGTCACTTTAGCCATTTTAAAACTAACCTACACTTTCCTATTTATCAATCAAATATATGTTACAAGAAACACCATGTCCACTAAATTCATTTCCTCGCTTCGCTCGTCATTCATCAAGTGTCCATGCAAGCTTCCTCATAAGATCAGCCTACGCTTATCAGATGTTTAAAGCTTTATTTATTTCTTCTTATTAGCTACTGTTCTCTTAGGACCTTTACGTGTTCTGGCGTTGGTCTTAGTCTTCTGACCACGAACCGGAAGTCCTTTACGATGACGGATACCTCTGTAGCATCCGATTTCCTGCAGTCTCTTAATGTTGAGGGCGATTTCTCTACGAAGGTCACCTTCTACTGTCATTGTTTCATCAATAACTGCGCTGAGTCTCTTTACTTCGTCATCAGTCAGATCTCTGACACGTGTGTCAGGATTAACTTCTGCCTTTGCAAGGATCTTGTCTGCGCTTGGTCTACCAATACCATAAATGTAGGTAAGACCGATTTCAATACGTTTTTCTCTTGGTAAGTCTACACCAGCTATACGAGCCATGTACTGTTTCCTCCATCTTCTACTTTGAAAGTCCTTAATGCCTGTACATCACTTACCCTCGCAAATTCTCTCACTCAAGTAAGGTGAAATGGGATGTATCGGACACATCACTTCCTTATTTCTCAGTTCCTAATTGGGGTGCCTCGGTAAAACACCCAGCTGCAATTGGCGAAAAGCAGCCTTTCCGAATTACTGCGGCCAACGGGCCAACGTTGCCTCTCGGTATTAGGCAATACATGCTAAAACTATCTTAACAGTCTGAACAACCCTTCCGGGCGTCTCACACTGCAGCCGCACGTTATACAAACTTTAAACCGTCAATCAACCCTGACGCTGTTTGTGTTTTGGATTCTCACAGATTACTCTGATAGATCCTTTTCTTTTAATGATCTTGCATTTTTCGCAGATCGGCTTTACAGATGATCTTACTTTCACTGGAAATCCTCCTTCCGTAAATTCATTAAAATCTGCAGTTTTTTGAGCGCACAAATACAATATACTCACGCGTTCGGCTTATATATTATCACAGCAAAATATAAAATGCAAGCACTTTTTTGAATAAAATCACATTTTTTCATTTTCTCCCCCAATCATCCATTTATACTTCCCACTGCCAACATACAGCGTAGAAAAATAATTCATTTCATGTGCATTTGCAGGCATCTTAGATATTCTTAGCTCTCAGAAATCTGCGTTATGAGAAAATCAGGTCACTGTCTGAGCGAAGCGAGTTTGACCTGATTTCCTCATGCTTTTAGCAGATTTATGAAAGCTTAGAATATCTTAGATGCCGAAACCGCACATGAAATGAATTATTTTTCTACGCGTCCCCCTTTGCAGCACAAAAAAAGAGAACCAGATCCCTCCAGCTCTCTTTCTCATCACTGCACCAACTGCAGTCCAATATTTCTTACTTATCTCTCCAGATAATCCTGCCCTTAGACAGATCATACGGAGACAATTCAATCGTAACTTTATCTCCAGGAAGAATACGAATAAAATTCATACGTAACTTTCCACTGATATGTGCAAGCACCACATGTTTGTTCTCCAGTTCCACTTTAAACATCGCATTAGGCAGCTTTTCCAGAACAGTGCCTTCCACTTCGATTACATCTGCTTTTGACATTTTAAACCTCCTGTATGTCGTCCAATTATTTCGTAAGAGTCAGAATCTCCGGATCTCCGTCTGTAATAAGAATCGTATTCTCATAATGAGCAGAAAGAGAACCATCCATAGTTACAACAGTCCACTCATCATCCAACCATGCCACATCTGCACGTCCCAGATTGATCATAGGCTCTACAGCAAGTGTCATACCCGGCATCAGACGAACTCCTCTTCGCTTCTGCGGAAAATTCGGGATCTGCGGATCCTCATGAAGGTGAGTGCCGATTCCATGTCCAACCAGGTCGCGGACAATCCCATAATGATATTTGGCAGCATGAGCACCGATTGCCTTGGAAATATCATTCAGATGATTTCCCGCACGTGCGGCCTTGAGTCCCTCAAAGAAACACTCTCTGGTCACATCCATCAGCTTACGTGCCTGCGGTGAAACTTCACCGACAGCATAAGTCCTCGCTGCATCAGAATGATACCCCTTATAAATAAGACCGGCATCAATCTTTACAAGATCTCCCTCCTGAATGATCTTCTCTTCAGACGGGATCCCATGAACTACCTCATCATTCAGACTGATACAGAATGACGCCGGAAACCCTCCGTAGTTCAGGAAATTCGGGATGCATCCCAGATCACGTATCATCTGTTCTCCGATACGGTCAATCTCCTTTGTGCTCACTCCCGGTTTAATGTAAGGGATCAGACCATCATGCACTTTTTCAAGCAGATGACCTGCCTCCCTCATAAGTTCAATTTCATGTTCTGTCTTGATAGAAACCGACATTTTACCTCCAGATGGTGTTTAAAAACACCCAATTACTCTCCCAGGATGGCAACAATATCTGCAAATACTTCTTCAAGATCTTTTGTACCATCCACTGATTTTAAAATTCCCTCTTTAGTATAATAATCGATCAGCGGCTGTGTCTGCTCATGATATACGTTAAGACGTTTCTGAACTGTTTCAGGCTGGTCATCATCACGAAGCACCAGTTTCTCTCCACAGGTATCACAAACGCCCTCAACCTTCGGTGCTGCATGTACAACATGATAAGTAGCACCACATTTCAGGCAGGCACGTCTTCCGGACATACGGTTTACAATATTGGAATCCGGAACATCCACATCGATTGCATAATCAACTTTACTTCCCAGTTTGTTCAGAGCCTCTGTTAAGCACTCTGCCTGAGGAATTGTTCTTGGAAAACCATCCAGCACATAACCATTTGCTGCATCCGGCTGTTGTATTCTGTCCACAACCAGATCACAGGTCAGTTCATCAGGTACGAGAAGTCCCTGATCCATATAAGTTTTTGCTTTTTTACCCAGTTCTGTTCCATTTTTAATGTTTGCGCGGAAAATATCTCCGGTAGAAATATGCGGAATCTGATATTTCGCAGCAATTTTCTTCGCCTGAGTTCCTTTTCCTGCCCCCGGTGCACCCAACATAATGATTTTCATAAGTTATACCCTCCGTTTTCTTTTTTAGCAAATCAAGGCTGTGATGCCATGCACCACAACCTCTCATTTTTAATTGTTCAGAAAGCCTTTGTAATTACGTACGAGAAGCTGTGACTCAATCTGTTTCACAGTTTCGAGGATAACACCAACAATAATGATGATAGATGTACCACCGAATGAAACATTCGCTCCGAATACACCATTAAAGATGAACGGAATCACGCACACAATGATAAGACCTACTGCACCTATAAATATAATATAATTTAAGATATTAGTCAAATAGTCTGACGTAGGTTTTCCAGGACGAATACCCGGAATAAATCCACCCTGCTTTTTGATATTATCTGCAACTTCCAGAGGATTGAATGTAATGGAAGTGTAGAAATATGCAAAGAAAACACAAAGTACGATGTAAAGAACCAATCCCCATGTATACTGGAGCTGTTTCGGATTACACCAGTTATTGGAAGAAAGACCACGAATAATCTCACTTCCGATTCCTGTACCATTACCTTTTCCTGTTAACTGCGCAATGACAGCCGGGAAAGACATAATGGAGGATGCAAAGATTACCGGGATAACACCGGCGGTGTTAACCTTCAGCGGAATATTGGTGGACTGACCGCCCATCAGCTTTCTTCCAACCATTTTCTTGGAATACTGAACCGGAATTCTTCTCTCTGCTCCGTTAAGGATAAGTACCAGAACTACTACCAGAAGAATAACGGCTGCAATGATCAGTCCTGCAAGAGTACCCTTTGCAATCGTTTTTCCTTTAATAAAGTTCTCATACAGTAATGTCAGGTCGCTTGGTACTCTGGAAATGATATTAATGGTAAGTACGATGGAAATACCATTTCCAACGCCTTTTTCCGTAATACGCTCACCGAGCCACATCAGCATAGCTGAACCGGCTGTAAGGCAGGCAACAACTACAACACCTTTAAAGAAGTCCAGATTCGGAATCATACCCTGACGTCCGAATCCGATTGCCATTGCGATTGACTCAAATAAAGCAAGACCTACGGTCACATAACGTGTGATCGCAGTCATCTTCTTTCTTCCCTCTTCACCATCTCTCTGCATTTCTTCCAGTGCCGGAATTGCAATGGTAAGAAGCTGAATGATAATGGAAGATGTAATATATGGTGTGATGTTTAATGCGAAAATTGACATTCTTTCAAATGAACCACCGGTAAATGCATCAAAGAAATTGAATGCATCACCGGCATTGCTGCTGAACCACTGTTTGAAGAAATCACTGTCAACTCCCGGTACCGGAATCTGGCAGCCGATACGGATGATAAAAATCATCCATATCAGATACAACAGCTTGCGTCTCATTTCTTTCACTCTAAAAACATTTTTAAGAGTTTCAAACATTAGATCACCTCTACTGTACCACCAGCAGCTTCAATTTTTGATTTTGCAGTCTCGCTGACAGCATTTACTTTGACATTAAGTTTCTTTGTCAGCTCACCGTTTCCAAGAATTTTAACGCCATCAGCGATCTTGGAGATTGCACCGCTTGCAAGTAAGCTTTCTGCTGTAACTTCTGCACCATCTTCAAAACGGTTCAGTACGTCAACGTTGATTGCAATAATCTCTTTTGTATTTCTGTTTTTGAATCCTCTCTTAGGCAGACGTCTGTATAAAGGCATCTGACCACCTTCAAATCCCGGTTTCTTGTGACCGGAACGAGCTAACTGTCCTTTGTGTCCTTTACCGGCTGTTTTACCGTTTCCAGAACCATGTCCACGGCCTCTTCTGAAGTTATCGCTGTGCTTAGAACCTTCTGCTGGTCTTAAGTTTGATAATTCCATGTTGGCACCTCCTTATTATTATTTCAAATCTATAAGTTCAGATTGTATTGTGTCTGAATATGTTTCTGTATGCTCCTGCCATTCTCTGCGAATAACAGGTTCATATCAGATCCATATCAGAATTCTCTCTGGTTAAATCGCAATTAAGCTTCTTCAACCTTTACCAGGTGCTGTACCTGCTGAATCATTCCTCTTGTTGCTGCATTATCCGGCATTTCAACTGTTTTGTGCATTTTTGTAAGACCCATAGCTGCAACAGTTTTTTTGTGTTTCGGAACTGCACCAATAGGAGATTTTACTAATGTAACTTTTAATGTGTTTGCCATTTTTGTATTTCCTCCTTAAGCCAGAATCTCATCAACAGATTTTCCGCGAAGTCTAGCAACTTCTTCCGGAGTTTTTAACTGTCTTAAGCCTTCGATTGTTGCAAGAACAACGTTCTGTTTGTTTCTGGATCCCATACATTTTGTACGGATGTTTTTGATACCAGCTAACTCGATTACCGCACGGGCAGGACCGCCGGCGATAACTCCAGTACCTTCCGGAGCTCTCTTCAGAAGCATTTCAGCGCTTCCGTATTTTCCAACGAAGTCATGTGTAATAGAGTTGTTTTCGTCTCTTGCTACTGTTACTAATTTCTTAATAGCATCCTCTTTTCCTTTGCGGATCGCTTCAGGAATTTCGGCTGCTTTACCTAAACCTGCACCAACGTGTCCGTTGCCGTCACCTACAACAACTAAAGCTGTGAAACGGAAGTTACGACCACCTTTAACAACCTTGGTAACACGCTTGATTGATACTACTTTATCTTCTAATTCTAACTGACTAGCATCAATAAGATTACGTTTCATGTGTTTCGCTCCTCCTTATTAGAATTTCAGCCCAGCTTCTCTTGCTGCGTCTGCCAGTGCTTTAACTTTACCGTGGTAGATATAGCCTCCTCTGTCGAAAACAACGCTTTCGATGCCAGCTTCAACAGCTTTCTTACCAATAACGGTTCCTAAATGTGCAGCTGCTGCTACATCATCAGTGTTCTCTAACTCAGCTCTTACTTCTTTCTGAAGAGTAGAAGCAGATACTAAAGTTTTTCCTACAGTGTCATCAATGATCTGAGCATAAATATGCTTGTTGGAACGAAATACTGCTAAACGTGGTGTTGTTGCAGTTCCGTTTAAATGATGACGTAATCTTCTATGCTTATTCTCACGAATTTTCGCTCTAGATGCCTTATTTACCATTTTCTCACCCTCCTGAATTATTTCTTACCAGTCTTACCAACTTTACGTCTGATAACTTCATCAACATACTTAATACCTTTACCTTTGTATGGCTCAGGTCTTCTCTTGTCTCTGATCTCAGCTGCAAACTGGCCGACTTTTTCTTTGCTGATACCGGATACGATAATCTTGTTACCATCTACTTTGGTTTCGATTCCGTCTGGATCTTCCATTTCTACCGGATGAGAATATCCAAGGCTAAGCACAAGCTTTTTGCCCTGTTTTGCTGCTTTATAACCTACACCGTTAACTTCAAGCTCTTTTGTATAGCCTTCGCTTACACCAACAACCATGTTGTGGATCAAGCTTCTTGTTAAACCGTGAAGAGATTTCATTTTCTTTAAGTCGTTTGGTCTGGATACTACTACATGACCATCTTCGACTTTGATTTCCATTTCTGTAGGAAGTGCTCTTTCGAGAGTTCCTTTTGGTCCTTTTACAGTTACTACGTTGCCTTCAGCGACAGTTACTTCTACGCCTGCAGGAATAGCAACCGGAAGTCTACCAATTCGTGACATATGTTTGTCCTCCTTACTTAGATTATCGGAGAGGATGTTTCATCCTCTCTGTTTTCAGTTTGTTCTCTATAAAAAATCTTGGTTCAAATTACCAAACGAATGCTAATACTTCGCCGCCAACCTGAAGTTTACGAGCTTCTTTATCAGTAATAACACCTTTGTTTGTAGAAAGAATTGCGATTCCAAGTCCACCAAGAACTTTTGGAAGCTGATCCTTACCTGCGTAGATACGAAGACCAGGTTTGGAAATTCTCTTTAAACCAGTGATGATTTTTTCGTTTTTGTCTTCACCGTATTTCAGTGTGATATGAAGAGTTTTAACAACTCCATCTTCAACTAAATCATATTTTGCAATATATCCTTCATCAACAAGGATGTTAGCAATTGCAGTTTTCATTTTGGATGCCGGAACATCTACTGTGTCATGTTTTGCAGTGTTTGCGTTACGGATTCTTGTAAGCATATCTGCGATTGGATCGCTCATTGTCATGTTAGTTTCCTCCTGTTATTCAGACTTTACATGTGCATATATATTAATTGTTTACATTGTTACCTGTTTTATCATAAATCTCGTTTGGACATATGATCGGACTGATAAATCAGCCGATCGTTTATTTTATTTAAATCCGGTTCCTACCAGGAAGCCTTCTTAACACCCGGGATCTGTCCCTTGTAAGCTAATTCACGGAAGCAGATTCTGCAGATTCCGTACTTTCTTAAAACAGAATGTGGACGTCCACAAATATTGCAACGTGTATATTCTCTTGTGGAGAATTTCTGTTTACGCTGCTGTTTGATTTTCATTGCTGTTTTAGCCATGAATCGTTCCTCCTATTATTTTGCAAACGGCATATTGAATAATGTCAGTAATTCACGAGCTTCTTCATCAGTCTTAGCTGTAGTAACGAAGATGATGTCCATACCTCTTACTTTGTCAACTTTGTCATATTCAACTTCCGGGAAGATCAGCTGCTCTTTGATACCCAGAGCGTAGTTTCCACGACCATCGAATGCGTTCGGGTTAACACCACGGAAGTCACGTACACGAGGAAGTGCAAGGTTGATCAGACGATCAGCGAACTCGTACATTTTTTCTCCTCTTAATGTAACTTTACAACCGATCGGCATACCCTCTCTGATTTTAAAGTTAGCGACAGATTTTTTAGCTTTAGTAGCGATTGCTTTCTGTCCTGTGATAAGTTCCATATCTGCGATTGCAGCATCAAGAAGCTTAGCGTTTTCTTTGGCTTCACCAACACCCATATTGATTACGATCTTGTCGAGTTTTGGCACTTCCATAACATTTTTGTATCCAAATTTTTTGGTCATGGCATCCATGATCTCATTTTTGTACATTTCTTTTAATCTACTCACTTGTCATGCCTCCTCTCTTAATTAATCGATAACCTTACCGGTCTTTTTAGCAACGCGGACTTTTTTGTCGCCGTCCATCTGGAATCCTACTCTTGTAGCCTGTCCATCAACAACCAGCATAACGTTGGAGATGTGCAGTGGAGCTTCTTTTGTAATGATTCCGCCCTGCTGATTTGCAGCAGATGGTTTGCTGTGTTTTGTAACTTTGTTGATATTCTCAACAACAACGGTATTGTCTTTTGCGTTAACTGCAAGGACTTTACCCTCTTTGCCATTATCTTTACCAGCGATAACTTTTACAGTATCACCTTTTTTAATTTTCATAGCTGACATTAGGCACCCTCCTATAATACTTCCGGAGCTAAGGAAACGATCTTCATGAATTTCTTTTCACGAAGCTCTCTGGCAACTGGTCCAAAGATACGTGTTCCTCTCGGAGTTAAGTCGTCTTTAATGATTACGGCAGCATTTTCATCGAAACGGATGTAAGATCCGTCTTTACGACGAGCGCCTTTTTTAGTTCTAACTACAACAGCTTTTACAACGTCACCTTTTTTAACAACGCCGCCTGGTGTTGCATCTTTAACAGTAGCAACGATTGTATCGCCAATGCTTGCATATCTTCTTGTAGAGCCGCCCATAACACGAATACAAAGGATTTCTTTTGCACCAGTGTTGTCGGCAACTTTCAGTCTAGTTTCCTGCTGGATCATACTGGTTTCCTCCTTATTTAACTTTCTCTACGATTTCAACCAGTCTCCATCTTTTATCCTTGGATAACGGTCTGGTTTCCATAACTTTTACGGTATCACCGATATTGCACTCATTGTTTTCGTCATGAGCTTTTAATTTATATGTTCTCTTCACGATCTTTTTGTAAAGAGGATGTTTTACATGGTCTTCAATAGCAACTACAATGGTCTTGTCCATCTTATTGCTGACAACCTTACCCACGCGGGTTTTTCTCAGATTTCTTTCCACGATAGTTTCCTCCTATTATTTGGAAGCGTTAGCCTGCTCAGTAATTACTGTCTGGATTCTTGCAATGTTCTTGCGAACCTCTTTAATGCGGCTTGTATTCTCTAATTGATTAGTTGCATTCTGAAATCTCAGATTGAAAAGTTCTTTTTTAGCAGCTACTAATTCTTCATTTAATTCTGCAGCTGATTTTGCCTTTAAATCTTCCACGAATTTATTAATTTTCACTGTTATCACCGCCTTCTAAGTCTGCACGAGAAACGATTTTACATTTACATGGTAACTTGTGCATCGCAAGACGTAATGCTTCACGAGCGATTTCCTCGGAAACGCCTGCGATTTCGAACATTACACGTCCTGGCTTAACAACTGCTACCCAGTATTCGAGAGCACCTTTTCCGGAACCCATTCGTGTTTCTGCTGGTTTCGCTGTTACTGGTTTATCTGGGAAAATCTTGATCCAAACCTGACCACCACGTTTGATATAACGAGTCATAGCAACACGGGCTGCTTCGATCTGGTTGGAACGGATCCAACACGGTTCGGTTGCAACAAGTCCGAATTCACCATAATTGATCTTATTACCTCTAAGGGCTTTTCCTCTCATGGAGCCACGGAATTGTTTACGACGTTTTACTCTTTTTGGCATTAACATTATTTATCGCTCCCTTCCTTAGTTCCTTTTGTTGGAAGTACTTCGCCATTGTAGACCCAAGCTTTTACGCCAACTTTGCCGTATGTTGTGTCTGCTTCTGCGAATCCATAGTCAATATCTGCACGAAGTGTCTGAAGCGGGATAGTTCCTTCGCTGTAGAACTCTGTACGAGCCATATCAGCACCGCCAAGACGTCCGGATACGGATGTTTTGATACCTTTAGCTCCGGCCTTCATTGTTCTCTGCATTGTAGATTTCATAGCACGTCTGAAAGAGATACGGTTCTCAAGCTGAAGTGCGATATTCTCTGCTACTAACTGAGCGTCTTTGTCTGGTCTCTTTACTTCTTTGATATCTACGATAAGTTTCTTGTCTGTGAATTTCTTTAATTCAGCTTTAACTTTTTCAATCTCAGCTCCGCCTTTACCGATTACGATACCAGGTTTAGCTGTGTAGATGATGATCTTAACTCTGTCAGATGCTCTCTCGATCTCGATCTTGGAAACACCTGCGCTGTATAATTTCTTTTTAAGGAATGTTCTGATGTTGTAGTCTTCTACCAGGTAATCAGCGAAGTCTGCATCAGCATACCATCTTGAATCCCAATCCTTGATAACACCGACTCTAAGGCCATGTGGGTTAACTTTCTGTCCCATGCTTTTCCTCCTTATCTTTCATCCAGCACGATGGTGATATGGCTTGTTCTCTTCTCGATTCTGTAAGCTCTACCCTGTGCTCTTGGCTGAATTCTCTTCATTGTAGGTCCTTTATCTGCATAGCAGGCTGCAACGTAGAGGTTGTCTGCATTCATTCCGTTGTTGTTTTCAGCATTTGCAATTGCTGACTCAAGAAGTTTCTTGATAACGCTGGAAGCGTATCTTGGGTTGTATGTTAAGATACCAAGTGCTGTCTGCACATCTTTACCGCGGATTACATCTAACACGTAGCAGGCTTTCTGAACAGAAATTCTTGCATAAGATAATTTTGCAGACGGTCTTGTCTCTCTATTACTCTCATTTCTGGCTCTTTTTATCTGGCTTCTATGTCCCTTTGCCATTTTAAAGTGCCTCCTTTCCTCTTTCTCTCAATATCAGGTTAACCTGTCCGCTGTCTTGTGGGCAGCAGACAGAATATAAAGTCAAATACTAGCGAACACCGGATTTCTTTTCGTCTTTTCCGTGTCCTCTGTAAGTTCTGGTTGCAACGAACTCACCGAGTTTGTGGCCAACCATATCTTCTGTTACATATACCGGCACGTGTTTTCTTCCGTCATGGACAGCGATTGTGTGTCCTACGAAGGACGGGAAGATTGTAGAACGGCGTGACCAGGTTTTGATAACGGATTTGTCATTTGCAGCGTTTAATGCGTCTACTTTTTTAAGTAAGCTGGCATCTGCAAAAGGTCCTTTTTTCAGTGAACGAGACATGCTTAATCCTCCTTATTATTTCGATAATGCTTTTCCATCGCGTCTTCTTACGATGAGCTTGTTGGACGGTTTGTTTTTCTTTCTTGTCTTCAGACCAAGAGCAGGTTTTCCCCATGGAGTACATGGACCTGGACGACCGATACCGGTCTTTCCTTCACCACCACCATGTGGATGGTCATTCGGGTTCATTACGGAACCACGAACAGTAGGTCTGATACCCATGTTACGTTTACGTCCGGCTTTACCGATGTTAATCAGGTTGTGATCTCCGTTTCCGACAACGCCTACAGATGCGCGGCATACGATCGGAACCATTCTCATTTCACCAGATGGCAGACGCAGTGTTGCGTATTTGCCTTCTTTAGCCATTAACTGAGCGCCGTTTCCAGCAGAACGAACCATCTGTCCGCCCTTTCCAGGATGAAGCTCAATGTTGTGTACCATAGTACCAACCGGGATAAGCTCTAATGGTAAGCAGTTACCAACACGAACTTCTGCATCAGCTCCGTTCATAACTTTCTGACCTACTTTTAAGCCTTCCGGTGCAAGGATATATGCTTTCTCGCCATCTACATAAGAGATTAAAGCGATGTTTGCTGTTCTGTTTGGATCATACTCGATGGAAACTACTGTTGCAGGGATTCCATCTTTTCTTCTCTTGAAGTCGATGATTCTGTATTTTCTTCTGCTTCCGCCTCCGCGGTGTCTAACTGTAATCTTACCCTGGTTGTTACGTCCAGCGTTTTTCTTTAAAGACACGGTAAGAGATTTCTCTGGTGTAGATTTTGTGATCTCTGAGAAATCGGAACCAGTCATATGTCTTCTAGACGGTGTATATGGGTTATAACTTTTGATTCCCATTTTTGTTCTCCTTTCAAATTTGTCCTCACGCTTTTGAATGCGTATACTCGCGATAATCAGAGTGCCGAAGATTCATAAGAAGCAAAGCTTCCGAAGTGGCACTCGTACCGCATGGGCTATCAATTAAAGTCCTTCGAAGATTTCGATATCTTTGCTGTCTTCTGTCAGAGCTACGATAGCTTTTTTGGTTTTAGCAGTTGTTCCAACTGTCATACCACGGCGTTTTTTCTTTCCATCCATATTCATGGTGTTAACGCTCTTTACTTTTGTTCCTTCGAACATTTTCTCTACAGCTTCTTTAATCTGAGATTTGTTTGCTTCCGGATGAACTAAGAAAGTGTATTTCTTTTCAGCCATTGCATTCATAGATTTTTCTGTAATCACTGGTTTCTTGATTACGTCATAGTACTTGATATCAGCCATTATGCATATACCTCCTCGATGGATGCTACAGCATCTTTGGTTACGATTACGGTGTTGTGGTTCATAACATCGTATACGTTGATAGTACTTGGAGTTGCAGTCTGAACATCAGTGATGTTTCTTGCGGAAAGGATTACGTTCTTGTCATCTGTTGCTGTGATAACCAGAGCTTTCTCAGCTTTCAGGTTTGTAAGAACTTTCTGCATTTCCTTTGTCTTAACATCTGCTAATGTAAGAGCATCAACAACTACTAATTTATTGTCCTGAACTTTGGAAGTCAGAGCAGATTTTAAAGCAGCTCTTCTTTCTTTCTTGTTCATTTTTACTTCATAATCTCTTGGTACCGGAGCGAATACAACACCGCCGCCAGTCCACTGTGGTGCACGGATGGAACCCTGTCTAGCATGACCTGTTCCTTTCTGTCTCCACGGTTTTCTTCCGCCGCCGCTTACTTCAGAACGTGTTTTTGCTTTCTGAGTACCCTGGCGTTTATTTGCAAGCTGACGAACAACAGCAAGGTGAACAAGATGCTCATTGACTTCAACGCCGAATACTGCATCATTCAGGTCCATTGTTCCAACTTCATTGCCTTCCATATTATAAACAGTTACGTTTGCCATTTGTGTGCTCCTCCTTTCTTATTATAAGGACTTTACTGTCTCTTTGATAGTAACCAAAGATTTCTTAGGTCCTGGAACAGCACCTTTAACTAACAGTAAGTTATTTTCTGTATCTACGCGTACAATCTCAAGGTTCTGTACAGTAACCTGAACATTTCCCATATGACCTGGCATGTGTTTTCCTTTGAATACCTTGCTCGGATCAGAACAAGCACCATTGGAACCTGCATGACGGTGATATTTGGAACCGTGAGCCATAGGTCCTCTTGACTGACCATGTCTCTTGATCGCACCCTGGAAACCTTTACCTTTGGAAACAGCTGTTGCATCAATGTGATCGCCGTCTGCAAAGATATCAGCTTTAATTTCCTGTCCTACTGTATATTCAGCAGCGTTATCAAATCTGAACTCTTTAACGAATCTCTTTACTGCAACGCCAGCTTTGTCAAAGTGTCCTTTTTCCGGTTTGTTAACAAGGCTTTCTCTGATGTCTCCGAATCCAACCTGAACTGCTTCGTATCCATCGTTCTCTTCTGTCTTAACCTGAGTTACGACACAAGGACCAGCCTGTAAAACTGTTACCGGAATCAACTGGCCGTCTTCATTGAAGATCTGAGTCATTCCGACTTTAGTAGCTAAAATAGCTTTCTTCATTCTTTCTTCCTCCTTATAGCGGATTACCGATTACCGGCAATCATATAGTAAATAGCTTAATGCTTATAGCATTATCAAATTGGGGTTGATGACTAATTATTTAGTCTTCATCTTGATATCGATGTTAACACCTGCTGGCATTTCCAGTCTTGACAGAGCATCTACTGTCTTCTGTGTTGGTGTAAGGATATCGATCAGTCTCTTATGAGTTCTCTGTTCGAACTGTTCTCTGGAATCTTTGTATTTATGAACGGCTCTTAAGATTGTAACAACCTCTTTCTTAGTTGGAAGTGGAACCGGTCCGCTTACCATTGCTCCGTTCTTTTTAACAGTCTCGATGATTTTTGCTGCTGATGCATCTACTAACTGATGATCATAAGCCTTTAATGTGATTCTCATTACCTGATTTGCCATAAAAAAAGTCTCCTCCTATTCGTACTTTTCAAGCAGTACGACAAGCGGCGACTGTACACATCTCCGTGTGTGTCTTTCGATTTTTTACCACACACGCCATCCCTGAATGGTCTTCTGAACTTGTACAGTGACTTGTCGTCAGTTTTCAAACTTGACATTCGCTCCACGGAAAACCTGCCATCTCTGTGGCAGCAACCTCGCGCTTCATTGCTATCAATGTCACAACAATTGAGAGTATACACGACCTCTCAGAAAAATGCAAGTGTTTTTTTCACTTTTTTTGATATTTTTTTGTACTTGATTCCGTACAATTTTTTATTGAATTTGGGCTTGTATGTCGAAACAAAAAAGAATCAACTTGTCGTCAAGCGCCGTAGCCACCGCTACGCCTCATTCCTCCGCCTTGCAGCTGAAGAAATCATCCTGCGTCAATATAGCAGAAACTTAATTTTTGCTGTACTAGTGGCTTTATTATATAGAAACATTACGGAATAGTGAACGGCAAGGCCGATATCTGCAGGTCTGCTGACGCAGGACTTCACGATATGATGGAGATCGGATTGTCTGCAGTAAAAAGAACGTGTTCCTTCTATATTATATATAGGAAGAAACACGTTCTTTTCATCGTCATATTTTTTCAATCTCTTATTTTATTCTTCAGCAGTCTGTTTCTGCGGATAGACCGGCTTCTCATCCGCAATGATATCGGAATAATCAAATAATGTAACCTTTGTAACATCGTCTCTCACAATATCCGGCGCATCGCCCTGACTTCTGGCTGTCTCGGCAATCTGTGCTGCCGACCATGCCGGAATTACCATACGCCTGATTTCTTCCTGTGCGTTTCCTTCTGTTTCCTCTGCTTCTACCGGTTTTCTATCCGAAGCATTCATCATCTGTTTCAGCTGCTCTTTTACCTGAGGCACGATTACTTCTGTCTTTCCGGAAACAGGCTCCATATGTATATCACCTGCATCCGGTTTCGTCTGTACAGATTCTTCCTGCTTTACCGGTACATCCGCCGTAGCTGCTGCAATCTCTTTTCTGAGAAGTTCATGGGCTTCGCTTGTCGCAGTCTGAATTGTTTCCGGCTGCGCAGGCTTCACAGGTTCCAATTCATCTTCATAGATTTCATCCACAAAACCGCCTGTTTTAATTTTCTTTCGTTCCGGAGCCTTTCCTTTCCTGCGTGCCCTTTCCTCTTTCTTAATCTGGCGTTCCTCTTCTTTATAACGCTTCTCTCTTGCCTTCTCTTCTCTCTTAAGTTCCTTCTTGCTCTTAACATATCCGGGTTCTGTATCTGTTTCATCATAATCATCCTGCGGTTCTTTTTTCAGAAGTTCCGCAACTATATACAGAATTACCAGGAAAAGGACGGCAAGTCCGAGAATAATAAGTCCCTCAATGCTTTCTGTTGCAAGAAGGAGATATCCTGCATATCCTACTGTGATCACAACCTTCGGTATGTAATCCTTCACCTCAACGGCAACAGGTTCTGCATCTTTGTCACTGGAATCTATCACCTTAAAAATATGATTCTTTTTATCCATTTCCGCAATCATATAACGGTATGCTTTAGAATCAGTCTGATACAGAATAGAATCACCAACCGCTGCCTCTTTGATCTTTACCGGAATTGCATAAGTAACCGATCCCATGGGCAGATTCGTTTCTTTGCCGGAATCATCCATAATCTCTGTCGTAATTCCCAAAAACGGCGGAACTGCCAGCCCGACAACACAGACAATGGTGCATATCACTATAAAATGTACAATAAATTTCAGAAATTTTGACATTTGTTACGCTCCTCATTTCTACTCTTTTCGCTCATTATACCCTGTTTTATCTTTATGGTCAATCTAATGTTATTGTTATGGCAATGCAATTGATTGCTGTGTTACTGTTCACACGCCACTATCCCGCGAGGTGTTTTGGCATGAATATGCCAAAATCCCGAGACATACAAGCCAAAATTCCATTGCCGTAGGCAATCTGGAATGAATTTTGGCTACGTTACTGTGAACAAAGTGAACAGTAACATTGCTGTCGTATACACGACAAAACACATCCGAAAAGCGGTCTTCCCTTCCGGATGTGTTCTATCCTGAATACTATTTGATCACTGATTACTTAAGTACTGCTCAATACCTGCCATAGCAGCTTCCTCATCCTCACCATTTGCAGATAAAGTAATTTCTTCCCCTGCATCAAGCCCAAGCGTCATCATACCCATAATGCTCTTTGCATTCACGCGCTTCTTTCCAATCTCTACATAAATCTCACTGTTGAACTGACTAGCCACCTGTACCAACTGTGCCACCGGACGCGCTTCCAGACCTGTGGATAAATTGATGGTGATTGGTTTTTTGATCATAATAATTCTCCTCCTTGTTTCTCCCGCAGTTCGTCAGCCATTGCACTCAGCTTTCTCAGTCTGTGATTGACTCCCGATTTGCCCACCTGCGGGCTTAACATCATTCCTAATTCTTTTAGTGTAGCTTCCGGATACTGCATCCGAAGTTCAGCAACCTGTGCAAGTCCTTCATTAAGCTGCTCAAATCCTATTTTCTGCCGGACCAGCTTAATATCCTCCATCTGCTTGACGGCTGCATTTACGGTTTTATTAATATTCGCAGTTTCACAGTTTACTTTTCTGTTTACTGAATTTCTCATTTCCTTCAGTATACGGATGTTCTCCAGGTCCATCAATGCCACATTAGCTTCCATAACAGCAAGCATGTCAACAATCTGTGCACCTTCTTTCACATAGACCACATGTGATTTCTTACGCTGTACGATTTTGGCATCTACCGAAAAACTGCGGATGATCGTCTGTAGCTGCTCTGCTCTTTTTGCATCAGAACATACAATCTCAAAATGATACCCCTTCTCAGGATCACTGATTGAACCGGATGCTAAAAAAGCTCCCCTGATAAACGCCCGTTTGCAGCAATTCTGCTGTACCACCAGCATATCCGACAATACAAGCGTACCCTGGTCGATACTGTTCGTGACAAGCCGCAGTGCCTGAAAAATTACCTGGATCTCTTCGGGATCAGTTATTTCTATTGTATATACCTTCACCCGTTTCAGGTGACTGTTCTCACGTACAAATATCTTTGTTTCTATATTAAATGTTTTTTGCAATAATGTAAAGCACTTTCTTGCAACTGCTTCATTTTCCGTCTGGATTTTCAGTTTACTGTCCCCTGAAAAACATTCCATTTTCCCACAGGAACATAAAATCGCAGCCAGTTCTGCCATTTTGCAATGTCTGGCCAATCCAATCTGTCTGGAAAGTTCTTCCTTCACCATCCCTGAAAAAGACATCTCTCCTTTATCATCCTTCCTGTTTTCTGACCAGTCGGTCTTTCTGTGCATCTCTGTGTTCCAGCCTGAATCCGTATTTTGTATTTCCAGACAATCTGGAATAAAGTTCTCTTGCCAGCGTGACGGAACGATGCTTGCCGCCTGTACATCCAATTGCGATCACCAGATTTGTCTTTCCCTCTTTCACATAATTCGGAATAAGGAAATTGATCATATCTTCCAGCTTATCCGCAAATGCCCTGGCTATATCACAATCCATTACATAATTAAAAACCCTGTCATCCAGCCCTGTCAGCGGTCTGAGTTCGTCCACATAGTATGGATTCGGCAGGAAACGCACGTCAAACACGAGATCCGCATCTGCCGGTATTCCATATTTAAATCCAAATGACAGTACAGAAATCATCATATTGCAGAAATCCTGATTATCTACAAATATCCTGTCGATCTCCTGTTTCAGTTCTCTTGTCAGAAGATTGCTGGTATCAATGATATAATCCGCACGCTCTTTCAGAAAACGCATCTTCTCTCTTTCCATCCGGATTCCATCATCCACTCTTCCCCCCATTGCAAGAGGATGACTTCTGCGGGTTTCTTTATAACGTTTGACCAGAACACTGTCCTGCGCATCCAGAAACAGGATTTCAAAATCATACCCTGCCTTTTTCATTCTGTCCAGTACAATCTCCAGCTCATCCAGAGAACGCCCGCTTCTTGCATCGATCCCCAGTGCAACATTCTGCACATCTTCTCCATGTATCTCAGGCATCAGTGATGCAAATTTCTCCAGTAAAGGGATCGGCAGATTGTCTACACAAAAATACTTCGCATCCTCCAACATTTTCAATGCAGATGTTTTTCCTGCTCCCGATACTCCTGTAACTATTACAAAACGCATTTTCTATCTCCCGTCACTTCTTAATCTCATCTGTTGCTCATTGGTCTTTGGTCTTTGCACTCTGTTCACAGTACTTTTTCGATTCAGTCAGATCAAAATTTCCCAAGAAATTTCACTTCCGGTTCAAGAGTTACGCCAAACTGTTCTTTTACTTTATCCTGTACATCTCTGAGCAGTCTGCACACATCTGCTGCAGTTGCATTATCTTTATTGATCACAAACCCACAGTGCTTCTCGGAAACCTGTGCACCGCCTGTCTGGTATCCTCTCAGCCCTGCATCCATGATCAGCTTTCCGGCAAAATACCCTTCAGGACGTTTGAATGTGCTTCCCGCACTTGGAAATTCAAGAGGCTGTTTGCTTACTCTCTGTTCTGTCAGTTCTTTCATTCTTGCTTTTATGGCTTCCTGATTCCCCTGTTCAAGAACGATCACTGCGCTCAACACCAGATATCCTTTTGTTTTCACAAGACTTGTGCGATATCCCATTTCCAGCTTCTCTGCCGGAAGTACGAGAATTTCTCCTGCAGCTGTCATAACAGTTACTTCTTTCAGCACATCTTTCATTTCACCGCCATAGGCACCTGCATTCATGACAACTGCACCGCCTAATGTGCCGGGAATTCCTCCGGCGAACTCAAATCCTGTCAGCGACGCATTTTTGGCTGCCACCGCGATCTGTGACAGCAGAGCTCCTGCTGTTGCATGGATTTCATTTCCTTTTACTGTAATATCACCATAATTTCTGTAAAGCTGAATAATGACACCCCTGTATCCTTCATCGCTTACCAGAAGATTACTTCCATTTCCAAGAATAAAATATGGCAATTCTTCATTTTTGCATATCTTCAGAATCCCACTCAGTTCTTCCTCAGAAGACGGAAGCAAAAAGTAATCTGCCGGACCGCCAATCCGAAATGTGGTATGACGTTTCATGGGTTCATCCACTCTCACTTTCTCTTCTCCCAGCAGATCATTAAATTTCTCTATTATATTCTGATTCACAGATTTCATTCCTCAATCTTTCTATATTTATTATGATTTATTATGTTTCTTTTGACGTTTTCATTCTGTCGAATTTTCCGATCAGTTCCTGCAGCGTCAGATAATACAGTCATTATACTGTTACTGTTCACTCCGTTCTCAGTAACTTAACCAAAATTCATTCCAGATTGCCTGCGGCAATAGAATTTTGGCTTGTATGTCTCAGGATTTTAGCACATTGATGCAAAAATACCTCGCGGGATAGCGGTGTGTGAACAGTAACATTATACTATCTCTCTCTCCAAAAGTACAGTTATTCATACATTCTTTTGCTGCCGGATATATTACCAGAATTACTGTTCACTCTGTTCTCAGCAACAAATGAATGACAGTGTATATATTTTTATATTTCTGCCATAATACATATCACAGATATATCTGTCCGGTGCTTCACAATAACAGACTGCCGGACAGTTACCCGGAAACTTCTTTTGTTGTCGGCAGGATCGGAGGCACTTATGTTAGAGCAGATTTTTCTCGGATTTACAGGACTATGTTCCGGTTTTATTATTGCCGGAGGACTAACCGGTCTTATGATCGGCCTTTCTATTATTCCCAGATATGCAGGAATTACCCACACAGCAGATCATATATTGCTGTACGAAGACATCACATTCTGGGGAACCGAACTTGGAAACCTGTTCTTTCTTTTTCACTGGAATATCCGGTTCGGCACCCCGTTTCTGATTCTGTACGGGCTCTTTTCAGGGATTTTCCTTGGTGGATGGATCATGGCCCTGGCAGAGATGGCAGATATTTTCCCTATCTTTGCCAGAAGAAGCAGATTCCAGAGAGGTCTTTCTTTTACAATCCTGTGCATAGCCGCCGGCAAAACTGTCGGGGCACTGATTTACTATTATAACGGATGGCTGCCATAATTTCCAGCTAATCTTTAACATCAGTGCCAAAAAAGCAGCAATCGATTACTCTTTACTCCGTTCTCAGTAACCTGGTGTGCCAAAATTCCGGATTTTCAATCAGAAAGGTTTTATATTATGTCAGACAATAATCTCAGTCAGAAAAAACAGAAACAATATGAAGAATACGTAAAAGCAGTCACTCCTGTCCACAGCCTGCCACTGAATATGTGCAAAGCCTTTTTCACAGGCGGAGTCATCTGTGTTGTTGGACAGGTCATCTTAAATTACGCAGATAACCTTGGGCTGGACAAAGATACCGCCGGCTCCTGGTGTTCCCTTATCCTGATCCTTTTCAGTGTGATCCTCACAGGATGTAATCTTTATTCCAAAATCGGCAGATTCGGCGGTGCCGGAAGCCTTGTCCCGATCACCGGTTTTGCCAATTCCGTAGCTTCCTCTGCAATCGAATATAAGGCAGAAGGACAGGTATTCGGCATCGGATGCAAAATATTTACGATCGCAGGACCCGTAATTCTTTATGGAATCCTGAGTTCATGGATTCTCGGTGTGATTTATTATCTTTTTACAATGATCCCGTAACTATTCAGCATCCATATCCTGAGAGGTGTTTTTGCATAAGAATCATACAATTATACAAGGAGGTTTCCTATGAACAGACAAATGACCTGCGGTACATCCAGCATTTCATTTCAAAATCCTGTCTTTGTTCAGAGCTGTGCTTCTGTTGTCAGCCGGAAAGAAGGAGAAGGGCCATTAGGCGCATACTTTGATACCATATGTGAAGATCCCATGTTTGGAACAGATACCTGGGAAGCTGCAGAAAGCACTCTGCAAAAACAGGCCGCTCTGCTGGCAATCAAAAAAAACGGCCTCACCTGTTCCGATATACAGCTTCTTTTTGCAGGCGACCTGCTGGCTCAGACATCAGCCTCTTCTTTCGGAACCGCTGATCTGAAAATTCCTTTTTACGGTCTTTTCGGAGCATGCTCCACTATGGGAGAATCTCTTTCCCTTGGTTCAATGTGTATTGACGGCGGGTACGGAAAATATATCCTCTGCGCAACTTCCAGCCACTTTGCCAGCGCAGAAAAAGAATTTCGTTTTCCCCTGGGATATGGAAATCAAAGGCCCTTATCTGCTACCTGGACAGTCACCGGTGCCGGAGCCTGTATACTTGGATATGAACCGCCACCACGCCCGGACAACAAAACACTAAACACACTCCGTAACCGCAATATCTGTGCAGTTATAACAGGAATCACCACCGGAAGACTGATTGACTTTGGGTTCAGGGATTCCCTCAATATGGGAGCTTGCATGGCTCCTGCTGCCTGCGACACCATAGCCCGAAATCTTCAGGATTTTCACCGAAAACCATCCGATTATGATGCCATCTTCACCGGTGACCTGGGCATGGTAGGACAGACAATCCTGTTCGACCTTCTCACAGAAAAAGGATTTGATATCTCATCTGTCCATCAGGACTGCGGTATGCTGATCTATGATCCTCAGACTCAGGATACACATTCCGGTGGCAGTGGATGTGGATGTGCCGCCTCTGTTCTGGCAGGCTATATTCTTCCGGGTATTATACAGAAAAAATGGAAAAGGATTCTCTTTGTTCCCACAGGTGCCCTTCTGTCAAAGGTAAGCTTCAACGAGGGGGATCCAATTCCCGGTATCGCACACGCTGTTGTAATAGAACAGTACAGGGTTCCGGATATGATGTAGATACAGAAATTTTTTCAGGAGGAAAAATACATGGACTATTTTAATGCATTCTGGACAGGCGGACTGATCTGTGCCCTGGTACAGATTCTTCTGGACAGGACAAAGCTTATGCCCGGACGGATCATGGTACTTCTGGTATGTACAGGCTCTGTTTTAAGCGCTGTCGGAATCTATCAGCCATTTGCAGAATTTGCCGGAGCAGGCGCTTCTGTTCCCCTGCTTGGTTTTGGCAATATCCTGTGGAAAGGAATGAAAGAATCCATTGACAAAAACGGACTGATCGGACTCTTTATGGGAGGCTTTACCGCCTGCGCGGTGGGAGTCTCCGCAGCTTTGATCTTCTCTTATCTTGCAAGCCTGATCTTCAAGCCCAAAATGAAAGGATAACATACCATGAGTGATACTCTCTATTTACAGTTAGATCAGAATATCCAGATAAACCATCCACACATTTATCTTCAGGACATTGCAAAACTTTCCTGCAGCAACAGTAAAATCCTGAATCGGCTCCGGGTGATGCCGGTTATAAATCTTGACCCGAATAAACCAGGACGTTATGTAATGTCTGTCATGGATCTGATCTCCGAAATCAAAAAAAAAGAACCGGACCTTGAAATCAATAATATTGGAGAAGCCGACTTTATCATCACTTTTAAAAACAAACCCGGTTCCGGACTTGTCTGGCAGTGGTGCAAGATTATTTTCGTCGGTCTTTCCGCCTTTTTCGGTGCAGGTTTCTCTATCATGACATTTAATAACGATGTAGATGTCGGTGGTCTCTTCTCGCAGATCTATACCCAGGTCACAGGACAGACTTCCGGTCATTTTACTGTTCTTGAAATCACTTATTCCATAGGAATCGGACTTGGGGTACTTTTCTTCTTCAATCATTTCGGTCATATGAAAATAACAGATGATCCAACACCTATGCAGATACAGATGCGTCTGTACGAGGAAAATGTTAATAAAACTCTTATCAAAGACATTGACCGTACTTCCGAAAAGTGATATACTTCGATAGCCGAGTGTTCGAAACCTTCCACTCGTAAAACAAATACTAAAGGAGATAATCAAATATGAAAAACAAAGGTACTCAGTTTCTGACAGAAGCAGCAGTGATCGGAGCTATTTATGTGGTTCTGACTCTTTTATTCGCACCACTCAGCTATGGCGAAATTCAGATTCGCTTTTCGGAAGCACTGACCATCCTGCCATTCTTTACACCGGCTGCGATTCCGGGGTTATTTGTGGGATGTATCATTGCCAATCTCTTTGGCGGTGCCATTCCTGTAGACATTATTTTCGGAAGCATCGCAACACTGATCGGAGCAGTATTTACTTACAGACTCCGCAGCTGCAACCGTTTTCTTGCGCCGATCCCGCCGATTGTTTCCAATGCAGTCATCGTGCCATTCGTACTTCACTTCGGATACGGAGTAAATCTTCCGATTCCGCTTATGATGCTTACCGTAGGTATCGGAGAAGTAGTTTCCTGTGGTGTAGTAGGACTGATTCTTCAGACAGCCCTTCTGAAATACAAAAATGTGATCTTCAGATCACAGAGAACTGTATAACTTACGATATATAACAAAAAGGATATTATAGCAAAAAGAGTGTGCAATATTATAGTAATCCGCACACTCTTTTTGTTACTGTTCACTCCGTTCACAGTAACCTCTTTTTTATTTGCCTCTTCAGAGAATACTCCACCTTCTACAAGCGGTGAGTTAATTACTCCCATCTGCTTATACCTGCTTTTTAAGTTCCTTCAGAATCCGCTTTTCCATCCTTGACACTTGGACCTGGGAAATTCCCATCTCTGCCGCAATCTCTGTCTGCGTCATATCCTTAAAATATCTCATACCGATCAGCTGACGTTCTCTTGCATCCAGTTTTTTCAGGATTTCATCCAGAAAAATCCTGTTCAGTGCTGCATCCTGTCCATTTTCTTTTTCCTGGAGCCTGTCCATAAGCGAAATATCATTTCCATCTCCCTGATAGATAATTTTGTGCAAAGATTCCACTTCAGCTCCTGATTCCATCGACATCACCACTTCATCTACTGAAAGTTCTGTCGCTTTCGCAACTTCCTCCAGTATCGGTTCACGTCCCAGTTCTTTTTCCAGTGCTTCTCTCGCAGAATAAATTCTGGCACAGTTCTCTTTCAGGTTTCTGCTCACCTTAAGCATCCCGTCATCCCTCAGATAGCGTCTGATTTCACCTATGATCATGGGAACAGCATAAGTTGAAAACTTCACATCGTACGAAATATCAAAACGATCTATGGCTTTCAGTAGCCCAATGCTTCCTATCTGCACGATATCTTCCATTTCCACACTGCGCCCGGCAAATCTTTTCGCCATGCTGTACACAAGTCCTGCGTTTTCTTTAAATACAGTATCTCTTGCTTCTTTATCCCCCTGTTGTGACTTCATGATCAGAGCAAGAGTATGGTCCATTCCTACCTCCCGATCGTCTTTTTCATATGGACAACTGTTCCATATCCCACCTGTGATTCTACTGTTACCTCATCCATAAACGCTTCCATAAATGTAAATCCCATCCCGGAACGATCCTTCTCCGGCTTTGTTGTAAAAAGAGGCTCCATAGCTTTTGCAACGTCTCTGATCCCCACTCCCTTATCGATCACATCAACCCATAATTTCTGCCCTTCCCTTCTGCAGAAAATTTCTATCTTCTGCACCTGGCCTTCATAAGCATGAATAATACAGTTTGTCACAGCCTCTGACACAGCAGTTTTCAGATCTGCCACTTCCTCCAGAGTAGGATTCAGCTGTGTGCAGAAAGCTGCCGCCGCAACTCTTGCCAGCCCCTCATTCTCAGGTCTGCTGTCAAAAATAATTTTCATTTCATTGGTATTTTCCATAATAGTTTTCTTCCCCCTCTCTTTAGACTTCCCCACAGATTTCAACAAATTTATATACCCCTGACAGATGCAGCAGCTTTTCAATATAGGAATTTACTCCTGTAGCCTGTATACAGTCACCGCGCATCCCCATCATCCGGTATCTCCCCATGATCAGCCCTATCCCTGAACTGTCCATAAACGCTGTTCCTGAAAAATCAAATGTGATCGTTCGTATATATTTTTTCCGTATAATATCATCTGAATCTCTGCGTATCTCGTCTGTCACCATATGATCTACCTCTTTCGGTAAATGAATGATCAGGGAATTTCCCTGTATTTCAAATCTGTTCTCCATCATATCCCTCCTCACTTTTTGTCAGGCGAATGTTCGCAATCCACTTTGCAGTGTAGCTCTACATCAAATAACTGTTTATTGCTTTTCGCAGCCTTTTTCAGACACGCTCCAGGGAACTTACTTGATTCGGTAAAAAAAAGAGACACATGACTTCCATGCATCTCTTTTGTATCTTTACATCTTCTTATAATACTTCATGTCTTCTGCCACATCAAAATGAAAACCCGGTATCAGTATCCGGAATCGTCATAATCACCGGTGTCGTAACTTCCATCATCCGCCGAATCACCATCAGAATTATCGTAAGAACCATCATCATATTCCCCACTGTCGTAGGAACCATCGTCATAACTTCCATCTTCCGCTGAATCTGAAGAAGCATCTCCCTCTGCGCTGTCAGCACTGCCGGTTCCGTCTGCGACTTTCGCATCTGTAGTTCCTTCGATTCCGGTCGTACCTGTAGTGTTACAGATCGTATTATAAATTCCTTTCAGATCCGCAGGCAGCAAATCCGCATAAACATTCTGTATCTTCAATGCCGCTTCATCTGTATTCTGTTGCTGCAATGCTGAGTACGCCTCGATCAGAGCCTCATAACTGCTGCTTTTTTTCTTCTCTTCCTCTATCTGTTTGGAGGCCGCCTCAACTGTGTCTCCAGATTCCTGAGCCTGACTCTGTGCCTTGGTCAGCTCAGCTCCCTGACTGGACACTGCATCACTGTATTTCATAATCTGCTGATTCGCTTCCCTGTAGATTCCCTGACGTATGGCAGGAACAGCCAGAAGATAAAACGCCAGCAATCCTGCACAAAATCCGGCAACCAGTGTAAAAAACAGCGGAATCCTTCCTTTTTCTTTATACTGAGGAATCTGGATTGCCATATCATTCTCACTGCTGTCCACAGCTTTCCTGTTTCTTTTATTCTGACGTTCCAGACGTGTGGATACTCCTGTCTGTTCGTCAATCTCTCTCAAAAAACGAAGGGTTGTTGTATTTGTTTTATCAATCCGCGCGGCTTTCCTTAACGTCTTTCTTGCCTTGTTATATTCCTCCTCTTTCATCTGTACAAGTGCCAGAAGATGGTAACCTTTGATCAGTTTTGGATTCTGTATGAGAATCTTCTTCAGCCTGATCGCAGCCATATCCTCATGACCTTCCCTGCACAGGTTTAAGGCATCATTATACTTTCTGATCGTTTCATTGATTGCCTCAAGCTTATTGGAGTTCGCCTGCAGCTTGTTAATATATTCTGATGCCAGATTTCTGGATGGCTGAAGATTCTTACTGATCACCCATTCACTGAGTGCGGCAACCACCTCCCCTGTCTCAAAATATACCAGTCCAAGAAGATTTCTCGCCTGAATGTTATGCTTATTATAAATAAGACTCTGCTTCAGACAGTCAATCGCCCCTGAAAGATCGCGGACACTGGCTTTCTCAAGCCCCCGGTTGTAATACTGTCTGGAAAGGTAATCTACCTTTTTCTGGATCAGCACATTACATCCACATTTCGGGCAGTAATCCAGATCTTTGTCCACCAGAAATGCGCCACAATTCATACAATTCATGTGTATCTCCTTATTTTACCCGTCTGCCACTCTTGGCTTCGCGGAGAACTTCCTGAAGAATATCCAGGATATCCGTCAGTTCTCTCTCATAAATCGCACCCTCCGCATCTGCCACATCCAGACAAGGTTCAAATTTCTTCAGTTCCTCTTCATAATCTATCATTTCTTATTTCTCCTGATCACATCTTTAATCTCACCGACAAGATACAGGGAACCCACGCAGAAGAGCATTCCGTCATCCCCCTTTACTTCCAGTGCTCTACCAAAGGCTTTCTCAACATCCTCCACTACTTCCACAGAAGAAGCACCTGCTTCTGTAAAAAGCTTTGCAAATCTCTCAGCAGGAACCTTGCGATATCCGCCAACAGAGGTTACTACCACATGACGGAACGTGATCCTGCTGCAGATCGTATGTATCATATCTGTATAATCTTTGTCATCTACTGCTGAAAAAAGCAAAGTCAGCGGACATTCTTTCTGAAAATGTTCTGCTGTCTCTACAAATTTCTCTACCCCGTCCTCATTGTGAGCACCGTCCACGATCACACCCGGAAGCACTGTTTCCATTCTTCCCTGCCAGCGTGTTCCGGCAATTCCCACATGGATCTGATCCATAGATACAGAAATCACATTCTGCAGAACCTCAATCGTCTTTAATGCAAGTGCACTGTTCATCACCTGATACTTTGCAATAAACGGAATGGAGAAAACCATATCCTTATAATACTCATTCTGAAATGCAAAATCAATTCCCGCCGAAGTATTTCTGAGCACTTCTGTATCTGATCTCTTCACTTCATAAGCAGGGCTTCCCAGTTCTTCTGCTCTGGCACGGATCACTTCTGCTGCATCCGGGTCGTTTCCGTCATAGATTACCGGTACCCCCGGCACAATGATCCCGGCCTTTTCTCCTGCGATTTTGGCAACTGTATCTCCCAGATACTGCATATGATCCAGACTGATCGATGTGATCACACAGGCAACAGGATTCTCCACAGCAGTAGTCGCATCCATTCTTCCGCCCAGTCCTGTTTCCAGAGTCACATAATCAACACCTGCATCTGCAAAGATCACCATTCCCATCAGAAAAAGCATCTCAAAATAAGTCGGATGATAGCTGCCTTCTGCAACCAGTTCATCCGCAAGTACCTTTACTTTCTCAAAGGCCTTCAGGAAAGTATCATTATCAATATTCACCTCATTGATCTGGAAGCGTTCATTGATCTCCACCAGATGAGGAGAAGTAAATAATCCGCAGGAATATCCCGCCTCTCTCAGAACAGAGGTCAGAAACGCACATGTACTTCCCTTTCCATTAGTTCCTGCCACATGGATCACCTTAAACTTATCCTGAGGATTACCAAGTCTTCTCAGACATTCCTTTGTGTGATCCAGACTGTTCTTCTTTGTAAATTTCGGAGTTTCATCAATATAAGCAACTGCTTCTTCGTAATTCATAAAAAAATTCCACCACTTATCTATAATGTATTTAGTTACTCTAACATTATATAATAGTGGTGGAAGATGTCCAGTACCAATCGTAATATTTTATCCGACAAAATTATGGATTAATTTTCATTCGTACCGGCACTTTCTGTTAATTTCCATTTATTATTTGAATAAAGTGCATAGCAGGACCGGTCATAGCTCTTGCTCAGCGGTTTTCGCGTCGAACTGTTGCTTCGCTGGATCACCGCAAGCCTGTCGAAATCATTCAGCTCCGTACCTGTGATCATCAACGTAGTCGGATTGATATAGACCGTATCATACCATTCTCCGTTCAGCTTGATTTCACTGGACGGCGTAAATTCCGTTCCCTTAATGTAATATGTATGATCTGCCTCAGAGATACATTGAATGGAATCCAGAGTCACATCATAGATTCCCATACGCATTCTGGTACGCAGATAAGGACTTTCGCCGCTTTCCCCGTAGGAATATCTCTTTCCATAAAGGAGGTCATACTGCAGGGTTTCCAGATCCACCTGATAATTTCTGGTATTTCTTCTTGCCTGATGATAGCGGAAAACAGTTCCCTCATGGATTCCCACACGATCCATAACCTCTGCCGCCATCTGGTATGCTGCAAGATTTTCATTCTTTTTCTTAAGTCCGAAGTTATCCCACATCACATACTCTGTCTGGAACAGATACTTGTTCTTCAGGTCCTCCACAGTCAGTCCCATAGTCGGAAGGTGATCACCGTACATAACAAGTACCACATCCTCAGGATAATCTGCCAGCTTATCTGTCAGCTCTTTTACAAAATTATCCATCTCATGGATCTCATTTACGTAATATTCCCATTTATTGTTCTCTTCCTCAGTCGGTGCACCGGAAACTGTGATCTCAGGATCTTCCAGAATCTGCTCATCCGGATACGCACCATGTCCCTGTACAGAAATGGTATATACATAATCCGGTCCCTCAGTGGAGTCCAGACATTTCAGGATTTCATCTGTCAGAACCTCATCCTTTACCCAGCCATTTGGATTCTTCTCGTTCTCTCTTGCCATGTACTCTTCAGAAGTAAAAGTATCAAATCCGAGATTCGGGAAAATAGATCTTCTTCCATAGAAGTTTGCCTCATTATTATGAACCGCATGGGTGGTATAGCCCAGATTCTTCAGTACATAAGGTGCACTCTCACAGGTAGTCTCTCTCAGAATACTCTTATAAGGATATTCCCCGGGTCCAAAATAATGCATACTCATTCCTGTAATGGATTCAAACTCCGTATTGGCAGTACCTGCACCGACAGACGGAACCTTATAATATCCTGAAGAATATTCCTTCATCAGCTTACGGAAGGTCGGAATCGGGTCTTCTGAAATATCCAGATAATTAACCAGCGTAGGATCAAAGAATGATTCTAACTGCAAAAACAGAATATTCGGCCGCTTTTCTTCCTGCGTTTCCGGAAGATTCTTTTCCGTCTTCTCAATTCTTTTGATTTCTTTCTCAGAATAATCTCTCGGACAACTGATTCCCGTATTGAAAATCGTAGTTGCCAGACAATAAGGATATCCATAATCCTCATATGCAAAAGCAATATTTCCAAAGTAATTGGAAAGCACCCTCTTCTCCAGTGCCAGTTGTGTACTTCCTGCAAAAAGAGCAACAGCCAGCAGGATCAGAGGAATATTGTAGCGATATTTAATCTTTTTCTGATACTTCGGTCCTTTAATAAGCAGCATCAGCAGTAAAATAACAAGAATCCCAAACAGGATGCAGACTGCCACAACGCCTGCAACAGGCAGATATTTGTTGGCAATCTTCATTGCATCTGTGATCAGATGCAGATCCGGTCCTGTAAACGGTGTAACACGGTTGAGCAGGAGAACACCGTTAATAATGGCCAGTATCAGCCAGAACAACGTAACCAGTACTCTCCAGAATACTCTCCTGTGAAACAGATAAACAATTAGTGACGAGGTAAAAATGAATGCCGCATTATATGCAAAAACCAGAGGTCTCTGTGTCATATAATTCCAGGCTTCTATAAACGAGTGACGGCAGATTGCCTCCATAACAAAATATCCCGCTGCGCTGGCAAGTACATGGAGTAAAAGGGAGATTTTGTTACAAATCTTATACAATTTCATCTAAACACTCCCTTATTTCTTAAGCTGCTCTAACTGTCCTTTAACCTTATCCATCATTTCTTTATATTTCGCAAGTTTGTCTTTCTCCGCATCCACCTTGGCAGCAGGTGCCTTGTTTACGAAGTTTGGATTATTCAGCATACCTTCACATCTTGCGATCTCTTTTGTGAGACGTTCTGTTTCTTTTGTAAGACGTTCAATCTCTTTATCTTTGTCAATCAGGTCTTCCAACGGCATATATACAACCGCATTGGAAACAACTACTGAAACTGCATCTTCACTGATTCCGTTCTTGTCTGTCTGTACCAGAATCTCTTTTGCAAATGCAAGATTTACAAAGGATTTCTTGCTGTTCTCATACATTGCTGCTGTTTCAGCATCCTTTGCCACAATATGCAGGCTTGTCTTGCGGTTATTCGGAACATTCATCTCTGTTCTGGTATTACGGATACCTCTTACAACCTCTTTGAAGCCCTCGATTGCTTTCTCAGCATCCGGGAAGTTTCTCTCTTCTCTGTATACAGGCCATTCGGAGATCATAATAGACTCTTCTTCAGGAAGAAGTGTGCAGTAGATTTCCTCTGTGATAAACGGCATATACGGATGAAGAAGCTTCAGGCCTTCTGTCAGCGCTGTTCTTAATGTCCAGAGTGCATCATTTGCTGCCTTCGGATCTTCCTCTGCCTTCCACAGACGAACTTTAGCCATCTCAATATACCAGTCGCAGAGTTCATCCCACAGGAAGTCATAAACCTTCTGTACTGCAATACCAAGTTCATATTTTTCCATGTTCTCTGTAGCTTCGCGGATCACTGTATTTAAGTGAGACAGAATCCATTTATCCTCTGCACAGAGATCATTTAAGTTCTCCGGTTCTGTCACTGTCTTGCCTTCCAGGTTCATCATGATGAAACGGGAAGCATTCCAGATCTTGTTTGCGAAGTTACGGCTTGCTTCTACCTTTTCCCAGTAGAAACGCATATCATTTCCAGGTGCATTACCTGTCATCAGAGTAAGACGAAGAGCATCTGCGCCGTATTTATCAATAACTTCCAGAGGATCGATACCGTTTCCAAGAGACTTACTCATCTTACGTCCCTGAGAGTCACGTACCAGACCATGGATCAGTACATGATGGAACGGAACCTGATCAGTCTGCTCCAGAGCAGAGAATACCATACGGATAACCCAGAAGAAGATAATGTCATATCCTGTAACAAGTACATCTGTCGGATAGAAATATTCCAGTTCCGGTGTTTTCTCCGGCCAGCCAAGCGTGGAGAATGGCCATAATGCAGAACTGAACCAGGTATCCAGTGTATCCTCATCCTGATGAAGATGTGTACATCCGCATTTCGGGCATTTCTCAGGCATTTCTCTTGCAACTACTACTTCACCGCACTCATCACAGTAATAAGCCGGAATTCTGTGTCCCCACCATAACTGTCTGGAAATACACCAGTCGCGGATATTCTCAAGCCAGTGAAGATACGTCTTGTCAAAACGGGACGGAACGAATTTCAGATCTCCGTCATCCAGAGCTTTGATCGCAGCCTTTGCCATCTCGTCCATCTTTACAAACCACTGTGGCTTGATCATAGGCTCTACCGTTGTACCGCAGCGGTCATGAGTTCCAACGCTGTGGTTGTGAGGAACTACTTTTACCAGAAGTCCAAGTTCTTCCAAATCTGCTACCATTGCCTTACGTGCTTCGTAACGATCCATACCAGCGTATTTTCCGCCAAGCTCGTTGATGGTCGCATCGTCATTCATAATGTTGATCTCTTCCAGATTGTGACGGCGTCCAACCTCAAAGTCGTTAGGGTCATGGGCAGGTGTGATCTTTACACATCCTGTTCCGAATTCTTTGTCTACATATTCATCGGCGATCACCGGAATCTCTCTGTCTGTGAGAGGAAGCTTCAGCATCTTGCCGATGAGATCCTTGTAGCGCTCATCTTCCGGATTTACGGCAACAGCAGTATCACCCAGCAGGGTTTCCGGACGTGTAGTTGCAATCTCTACGAAACGTCCCTCTTCCCCTACGATCGGGTAATTAATGTGCCAGAAAAATCCATCCTGATCCTCATGCTCAACCTCTGCATCAGAGATGGAAGTCTGGCATACAGGACACCAGTTGATGATTCTGGAACCTTTGTAGATATAGCCTTTTTCATATAATTTGATAAATACTTCCTGTACTGCTTTGGAACATCCCTCATCCATTGTGAAACGTTCTCTCTCCCAGTCTGCGGAAGCACCCAGTTTCTTTAACTGATTGATGATCTTTCCGCCGTACTCCTCTTTCCATGCCCACGCATGTTTTAAGAATTCCTCACGGCCGATATCGTGTTTGTCGATACCTTCTTTTTTCAGCTTGTCGATAACCTTAACCTCTGTAGCAATTGCTGCATGGTCAGTTCCCGGCTGCCATAATGCTTCATAGCCCTGCATTCTCTTGAAACGGATCAGGATATCCTGCATGGTTTCATCCAGCGCATGTCCCATGTGAAGCTGGCCGGTTACGTTTGGCGGCGGCATAACAATGGTAAACGGTTTCTTGTCCGGATTTACTTTTGCATGGAAATATCCATTGTCCATCCATTTTGTGTAAAGACGCTCTTCGATTCCCTTAGGATCGTAAGTTTTTGCAAGTTCTTTGCTCATAATGTCCTCCTAATTATATATCTGAAACTAAAGTATCTACGGATTACTCCGTTATAAAGCAGTCACCCTGACAACCAAACAAATAAGCATACTGACTTCGCTTTCCGCATCCAGCCAGATAACTGTGTCATAAACTTATTCGATAAAAAACGCCCCTCACACGCATTATACGTGCAAAGGGCGACATAGATCGCGGTACCACCTTAGTTTGTCTCTCATTCCCTTAACGCGGGATACGTGAAAACCTACCATGCGCGTATATAACTCTGATATGATTCATACACACTCACTTCAGCCTCCCGGCTCCAAAGCTACCTTCAGCACTTCTGTTCCCGGGAAACCTTCCAGCTTATAAGCTTCCCTCTCTGTGGGGCATTACCGCCTACTCCTCTTTTTCACAGCCTTTTTCTGGATTCTACTATAATGAAAAAAGGCTTTCTTGTCAAGAACGTTTCTCCGGATTTCACAAATTTATCTGGTGTCATACGTATATTTTTCCCGCATTGTCGAACAAAATTTTATCAATAATATCCTTTGCATTATTTACGGAAAGATATCCGTCCTCTATTTTTTCTCTCAGAACACTGCACAGTGAAAAACGGAATGCAAGAAGGGAGCCATAACTTTCCTCTACTGTCCATGTATCACATCCCCAGCAGATTTTATCAATCTGGGACATCTCGATCAGCTGATGCATTACACGTTTTGATGCAGTGTAGGATAAGATTGGAAGCCAGGTCAGATCCGGATACAGATTCGGATATCCGTCTACTATGGAAAAGAGATCATCTACCCATGGAAAGCCGCAATGCAGCAGTACGAATTTTGTTTCCGGATTATTTTTTATCACATTGTTCAACTGCAATATATTCGTATCTATGACTTGTCCCATTCCTGTATGGCACTGCAATGGAAGTGACACTTCCGCCGCAATTTCACATATTTTCCAGAACAAATAGTCCTGAAAACATCTGATATCCTCCTGGGTTATATCCGACTCTTGTAAACGGAATACCCTTTCAGCCTGCTCCCGCGTCACTTTTTCAAAATGAAGACTACGCTCGTAGGCCATCGCTATTTTTAAGGCCACACAGCCCTCACTCTTTTTTTGTATGATCCACTTTCTGACCCACTCCACATAATCCTGTAAATTGTCCGGTAGCTCACCGAAGTTCTCTTCCAGTGATACACCGTCATGATTGCGAAGTCCTTTTTTATAGCCCAAAAAGAACAGATCCAGTCGAAAAGCAGGCGTAAACAGTTCCGGTCTTCCATTGTCAGAGCCCGGATTCCAGTAGGTATCTACGATTACTTTTTGATACTTACACTTATTTTTCAGCACATCCATGTAAAAGTCGGGATTTTGATGCGCTTTTCTGATCTGATCTGAAATCTGATTCCAGTTCTGAGCTGTGATCGGCTCCGATATTCCATACAACTCCCCGATTGCCTTTTGAAGCCAGACAAAATAAGATTTATATCGTGTTTTTTCCAGATATGCAGTTCTGCTTTCTGCTGTTGTCCCCGGAGTTACCTGCTGCCATTGTAAATACGTATTATTTATCAGCTTATCCAGATCAAAATCCACCATCGCCTGTTCCGGCAGATGATGTGAATGCGTGTTCCTGATTTTATGATCGGATATATAGCTCATTAATTCCTGCTCTATCTGATTTGCTGTTCCCATGATAATATTCCCCTTTCTTCCTCTTATCCATTCTATCCGTTTGACTACATATTTAAAAACCACAGAAAAACAATTTCTTCTTTTCCGCAATAAAGCGACAGATCGTTTATTCCACACTTTTCAGGGATTCTACCATATCAATCTTCTTTAATTTCTGATGCATAAACAGATTTACGATCATGGAGAATCCAATTGTCAGCAGTCCGCAGTACAGGAAACTGACAGGATTAATATTTCTTCCGAACATAACCGCATCCACTTCCACAGTACGGATAATATACCTGTGCAAAAAGATTCCGAATACAGCTCCTGCCAGCACGCCGATGAGAGTAAGGATAACATTCTCCCTGTACACATAGGCAGAAACCTCAGTATCATAGAATCCCAGCACCTTCAGAGTTGCCAGTTCTCTCTGGCGCTCCGTGATATTGACATTGTTCAGATTATACAGAACCACGAAAGCAAGCATTCCCGCAGAAATGATCAGCACTACAATTACCGTATCCAATGCCCCCAGCATTCTGTGAAGCTGAGCCTCCAGACTGCTGGTATAGCTGATGCTTAATGCAGCCGGGTGCTTCAGGATTTCATTTCCCACCTCAGATTCTGATTCTTTGTACTCCTCTTTTACCGTGAACACAGTTGCAGAATAGTTCGGCTTCTCCCCGAAGGTCTGTTCATAGACATTTCCTGTCATATAAATATAATGTCCCATGTAATTCTCTGTCACTGCTGCGATCTTTGTCTCATAATTTTTTCCATCCTTTGTGATGGTCATGGTATCCCCGACTTTCAGTCCTGTCAGGGTCGCCGTCTTCTCACTGATCACTGTACCTGCTTCCGTCAGCTTATATTTCTCTTTTGTCTTTCTGTCCTGAAGAGTTACATCCTTATTAAAGGTCTCAAGATTCTCAGGCACATAAACATATACGCTAATATTGGATTTATTTCTGGGAACACTCATCTTGGTAAACTGCACATGAGTATATCTCTCGATCTGACTGTTATTTTTCAGAAACTCATCCAGTTCCTGTCTCTCCTTATCTGTAGCATCCTCATCATCAATGATCGTTCCTGTGTAATGCTGAAGTTCCTGATACTGCCGTCTGGCAATATCCATAATGGAATCCCTGAGTCCAAAACCCACCAGCATCAGCGCCATACTTCCTGAAATACCGAAAATCGTCATAAAGAAACGTTTTTTATATCGGAAAAGGTTTCTCAGCGTAGATTTCCATGTAAAATTCAAATGCTTCCAGAAAAGCGGGATCCGTTCCAGCAGGATTCTCTTACCCTCTTTGGGAGCAGGAGGACGCATCAGTGATGCCGGAGTTTCCGCCAGTGCCCTGTAACAGGAGAAAATGGTGGCTCCGACGGTACACACAGTTGCCGCACCTGCTGCTATCATTGCAAATTTAAATTCATAACGGATCTGGATATTGTTCATCATTCCCTTGTACATAATGCCATACCCGTTAATAATAACCAAAGGCAGGATCTTCTCTCCGATCAGTATTCCCAGAATACTGCCTCCCACTGTGGCAAGAAAGGCATACAGCAGATATTTGGATGCAATTGCATACTTGCCGTATCCCAGAGCCTTCATTGTACCAATCTGGGTTCTCTGTTCTTCCACCATTCGTGTCATGGTAGTCAGACTTACCAGTGCAGCCACCAGGAAAAAGATAACAGGGAAAACCTGTCCGATACTTCTCATTCTGTCTGCATTATCCCCATAATCTGAATATTCCGGCAGATCATTGCGATCCGTTACCATCCATTCCGGCATACTGATATCATAGATCTCATCCTGGGCATCCTGAATCTTTTTCTCACCGTCTGTAATTTCTTTCTCTGCATCCCTCTTGCCGTCTTCGTATTCTTTTTTACCTTCTTCCAGATCCTTCTCAGCTTTTTTGATGTCCTTTCTGGAATCCTTCAGCTTCTGTTCGTTCTCTGAGATTTCCTTCTCTCCATCCCTCAGCTTCTGTTCATTGTCAGCAATCTCTTTCTCACCGGAAGCAAGCTTTCCTTCATTCTCCTGGATCTGTGCTTCTCCTGAAGCAAGTTCTGCCTCCTTCTCCTCTAACTGAGCCTGGCTGGAATTTAGTTTTGCTTTTGCAGCATCGATCTGTTCCTGTGCTGACTCAAGCTGGGCTTCTTTTTCCTGAATCTCTTTTCTGGCTGGTTCCAGCTTCTTCTCCTGAGCCTTCACCTCTTTCCATCCTGCATCAATCTTTGCCTGGGCATCGGGAAATGCGGCCTCCTGCTGGTTCAATTCTGCTTCCTTTGCATCAAGCTGGGCCAGTCCGCTCTCCACCTGGCTTAAACCACTCTCCAGTTCACTTCTTGCTGCTGCGATCTGGTTTCTGGATGCTTCCAGCTGGGCTGCCTGACTGTCCACCTGCTCCTGATAAGCGGAAACCTGTGCTGCCAGAGCCGCCAGGTCTTCCTCTGAATATACTCCCGAAGCTGCTGCTTCCTCATACTGTGCCTGTAATGCTGCAAGCTGACTTCTGGCATTCTCTAACTGAGCCTCTCCTTCGGAAAGCTGGGCCTCCTGCTGCTCAATCTGGGCAAGTCCCTGATTGCAGCTTTCCTTTTTGGCATTTAAGTCCTGTCTGGTTGCTGCAATCTGCTCTCTGCCTGACTGGATCTGCGCCTTTCCATTGTCAAGTTCCTGCTGGCTCTGGGTAAGCTGCGTCTTTGCATCCGCAATCTGCTTCTCACCAGCGCTTAACTGATTCTTGCCATCCTCAAGCTGTGCTTTTCCATCATCAAGCTTTGCCTGGTTCTCTGAAACCTCCGCCCATCCTGCATTCAGCTGTTCCTTTGCAGATGCGATCTGTGCTCTGCCACTGGCAAGCTGCTCTTTCGCACTGGCAAGCTGGGATCTGCCATCCTCTAATTCCTTCTTTGCATCTGCAAGCCGGGCTTTTCCGTCCTCCAGTTCCTTTTTTGCGTCTGCAAGCTTTTTCTTGCCATCCTTATATTCCTTCTTGCCGTCTTTTAACTTCTTTTTGCCGTCCTCCAGTTCCTGTCTGGCATCCGCAAGCTTCTCATTAGCTTCCTTCTTTCCGTCTTCAAGTTCCTGTCTGGCATCTGCAAGCTTGTCATTGGCTTCCTCTACAATCTCATCATATCTGACCTGACACCGTTCTGCCTCAATCCCCTCCACTCGCTCCTGCACTCGCTCTATCAGGGAATCATAAGCATCTGTATAGCTGATCAGATCCTGTGCCCCATGAGCCTGCACATAGATCTGTGTATAAACCTCCTGGTCAAAATCCTCAGGGAGCACATAGGCAAATCCATTAACCTCACCGGAACCAAGAGTAGAGTTTCCCCGGTTATAGGATATGTAAAGCGGACTCTCACCTAAACCCACAACTGTGTAATCTGTCTTTTTCAGCAGTTCGCTGTCTCCGCCCTCTTTCAGGGTAATCTGATCACCCACCTGATATCCATTGCTCTCAGCAAAAATACAGTCAAGGAAAATCTCTCCGCTTTTTTCCGGAGCTTTTCCCTCTGTCACTGAGATCCGGTTCATGGTTTGATCCACAGCTTCCACATGAAGTACCTTCTGCTTCTCGCCTTCTCCACACATTACATCTGTACCATAGGCGCCCTCTGCATTCTCAACTCCGTCCACCTGCTTAATGGCAGCTACATCATCCTCCGTCAGTCCCAGAGTTCCCATTACTTTGATATCCATAAGATTGGTTTCATCATAATAGGCATCACCTGAGAAGCGCATATCCGGTGACGACGCCTGTATTCCGGAAAAGAATGCAACTCCCAAAGCAACGATCATAAATATGGAAATAAACCTGGCCTTACTTTTTCGTATCTCCATCCAGAAATCTTTATGCATTGCTTTCATATTCATCACCTACCATTCAATCTCCTCTATGGGTGTAGGATGGTCATTCATCGTCATCCTGGAAACCTTTCCGTTCTTGATCTTGATCACACGGTCTGCCATAGGTGTCAGCGCCGAGTTATGGGTAATGACGATCACTGTCATTCCACGCTCCCTGCACATATCCTGCAAAAGCTTTAAGATTGCCTTACCAGTCTGGTAGTCCAGTGCACCTGTGGGCTCATCACACAGTAAGAGCTTGGGATTCTTCGCCAGTGCCCTGGCAATGGAAACTCTCTGCTGCTCACCACCGGAAAGCTGTGCCGGGAAATTGGTCAGTCTGTCCTTCAGTCCCACTTCCTCCAGAACCTCCCTGGCATCCAGCGGATTTTTACAGATCTGCAATGCCAGTTCTACGTTCTCCAGCGCTGTAAGATTAGGCACCAGATTATAGAACTGGAATACAAATCCAATATCATTTCTCCGATAACCGGTAAGCTGCCTGCTGTTATATCTGGCAATATTCCTTCCATCCACCAGAACTTCTCCGCTGGTAGCCTGATCCATACCCCCAAGAATGTTCAGCACTGTCGTCTTGCCCGCACCGCTGGGACCAACGATCACTACGAACTCTCCCTTGGCAATCTCAAAGCTGATCTCATCCACTGCAACGATCTTTACTTCTTTGGTTCCATATATCTTGGAAACCTTATCCAGTTTTACATATGCATCTGTCATCTCACTCATCCGCATTTCCCCTGTAATTTTATTTTTGCTACACCGGTAATTTTATTTTGTTACAATTATTAACGATTCTTTTGACCCCGATTTATTTCCGTATTTATTTACAGGCAGGTCAAATTCTGACCTGCCTGGTAGTCTTAATGGTTATATTTATTGTAACACATTATACCTGTAATTAAAAATAAAATATTCATAAAAAATCCAGATACTTCAAAACCGCCTGATCATCTCAGGCGGTTCATCATTTTAACCATGTGGCATATCTCCTTTCTTCTTATTTCGTGTACCAGAACATCTTATATCTTCTTTACCCGTTATTATTTTACATTAAGCTGATGACGAAAATATAAAAGTGGGACTAAACATACATCATCTGACCTCGAATCTTTATTTTTATTCTTACCTGATTTCCGCATGAAAGAAAAAAATCATGCTCATATACACACTTATGGTTTACAAATCACAAAAAGCAGCATCTTTATATAGTGAATTTGCAAATTCAAAAAATTTAAAGGAGGCAAAAATTATGCCAGGAACATTTAACGGAACAACTTTAACTATTTCAGCTACCCCCGTAGACGGTGCACTGATTCCCGATAAAAGTGCAACAAATGTAGCGGGAATTGCCATTGTGGGGTCAGATATGTATTGCGTAAAGACAACCGGTCTTAAAACTACATTACTCAAAACGACTGACTACATGGCAACAAAAGCAACTGCCGTAAAAAAAGATCTGAACTGGTTCGCTCTGGGACTTACCAAAATTGGAAATTATCTGTATATGCTTGCAGAAGACCATAAAGGTTACGGCGGTTCTACAACCATCGTAAAACTGGATACCAAAGGCAATCAGCTCGGTACGTACAGTATCAATGAAATTTGTCCAAAAGGCGCATTAGGTATCACTGCAGCTGACGGAACTAACGAGAAATTTATCATTATGCATTACGCTGACAAGAGCAATGCTGGGACATTAGCTTTCAGTGTTGTAGACTGGAAGGCTGCTGAAGCAGCAAGTACATTCACAGTTACTAACTCAGGTTTTGGTTATACCACACGGCTTCAGGATATTTACTATCACACTTCATTTGGATTATTTATCCTGACAAATAACACTTTTTCAACACTTCAGAACCGTATTCTGGTAGTTGATTATCATCTTACTGATGATAAAGGTAAAAAATACACTCCATGTTCGGTCATCAATGTAAATAAAACAGGTGAATATAAGCAGTACAACCTTGAATCAATCTGTATGAAAGCCAATCACCTTGTGCTTGCATCCAATGTTATAACATCTGATGGAACCGCAGAAGATAAATTCTCTGTGCTGGAAGGCATTACCTACTCCGGTAAAACCTATACTTTTGCATGCGGTTTTAAAGCAGGAGCCCGTGTACCTACCAAAGTAGATCCCAACTATGAAACAACTAATCTGGGATGTGTATCCTTTAACGGAAACAATACTCCATATTTTATAAAACAAAGTCAAGATAAAGTCGCTGTTCTTGGCTACTGTAAAAATTATATGAATACAAGCGCAGGTGTATCTCACTTTAAAACATTCACTGACGGTTTATTAGGTCATGCCAACGGTATGAGCTGTTTTAACGGAAAATTCTTTGTTGTCGCAGGAAATAACAAAGTGGTTGCTATCAGCAGTAACAAAGAGGATGAGGAAATAACATATACAGTAACTCCCAACGATAACGATAAATCATTTGCTCTTAAAGCAATTAATTATTTTTATGAGGCAAATACAGCTTTATTATTGTCCGTTGTTGACGGAACATTAAAGCTCTATAAATGTACATTTGAAAATGAAAAAAATGTAAAAGCCACTTATCTTTGTACACTGGTAAACGCCGGTCAGCCTACATCCCAGAATATTTTCTATCACAATAAATTAGGGCTTTTTGTCGGAACCAGTAATCCACATACTGTAAGTGGAGTAACGACTAAAATCACAACAAAAAACACCTTGCTTCATTATAATCTGAAAAAACTTGATGATAGCAAACTTTTATATCCGGATTTCGGATTTGTTACAGATATTCCTGCTAAAGATGCTCAGGGCCGCAAATATAACAGTTTTGAACTGGAATCAGTGGCTCTGGATCAAAATAATAAATTAATCGCTGTGTGCAATGTCAATGTCAAAGATGCTACCCACACCAGTGGTTTAGCATCCACTGACGGCTTCTTTCAGTATAATACGCTTGAATTTATTACAGCTTGATTTCGCTACATCAATAACAGCATAAATTTCCATTATAAAAAGCAGGCAGTTTTTCGCCTGCTTTTTATAATTCCAATTTTCTATTTAACAACAACTTTTTTATTATCTGACCATACGCCAAACTGTTTAATACCATTCAACAACGTATATGCATGCGCTTTCAAATAGTAAACTCCCGGTTTTATATTTTTAAAAGTAACTGTATTTTTCTTTTGATTTTTTAATACAATATTTTCTCCTGAATCTGCATTCTTAAGTACGCAATCAAACCCATCACTGTATTTTAAATTTCCAAACTGTGCGGTTACTGTTTTCTTTTTCCCGGTAATTTTTATTAATTTTATATTATCTTTATTTAGTTTAACAGGAGGCATACGCATTTCATTAGACCACCTGCTATAACTTTTTTTACCATTTTGAACAGTATAAGAACGGACTCTGGCAAATCCCATAGTCGGCACTTTTTTTAATATACAGGTTGTGTTTGCAGAATTTTTATTAGCTAATACCTTAGTACCATCATATATTTGATATTGATATCCATCTGCATTCTTTACTTTTCCGCTCAAATCAATTGTAACATAGATTTGTTTGTTTACTATATCTGAATCAACAGATTTTATATACGGACGATTTGTTTCTGGTTTTGAAGCAGTTCCCTCACTTACAAAAGGAATACCATTCATCTTACAGTAATAGTATGCATATGAATTTTTCTTTCCATGAACTGTTAGAGAATCACAATTTATGAACGCCTCAGCACCTATCTCAGTAACTGTTTCAGGTATATATAACGTTTTCAGTTTTCGACAGTCAGCAAATGCAAAAAAATCTATACTTTGAAGATTTTGGGGAAGTTTAACACTCGTCAGTTCACCGCAGTATATAAATGCACTTTGTCCAATTTTTTTCACATTATCAGAAAGTATTACCCTTTTAAGCTTTGGACATGTGCTAAAGGCAAAAACTGGAACAGTATCTACTGAAGCCATCCACTCTACTTCTTCTATATTCAAATTATCTTCAAAACAAAATTTTTCTACTTTAGAAACCGAAGGAAGAAGCATTATCTTCTTATAATCTCCAGTTGGGTATTCTCCATACACACGGCTCTCTGAAATTTTCAACTGTTCATACTTATTTTTACTTTCAATGGTTATCTGTGATTTCATAGCAGCTTCTGCTGAGACAGATGCAGAAATTGCTACACACGTTAAAGCAATCAACAATATTTTCTTTACTTTCTTTGACTTCATAGAATCTCCTCCAATCAATAATATTCATCTATTATCATAGTATATCACTAACTATAAAAGATCCTGTATTTCTGGTATTAAAAGTATTCTAATGACCCCGAACCAAAATGCAAATTTAAATTAATCTCCACAGTTTTGCAGCAACATATGTTCGCCTGTAGTCTGAAAGCCTTTTGTTTAGCAGCTGCCTTAATTTCCAGCCTGGAATAGCCCTAAAAGCATCTCGGGCTGGAAATTTACATGTTATTGGCACCTTGAATCTGTGCTTCAGTCATACACATATCATGTTCTTTCGCAAATTTAAGAGTTGCCTTTAACCCTTTGGTTTTTTCTCCTTTCAAACCTTCGAATGCTACTTTTACATCTATCATGTAGCAGTATTCTAAAAATCTTTTCAATGTCTTTTCCTTCTGGCTGTTCTTAAATAATAATTCCCGTACAGACATCATATCTTCATGATAGAGAAGAATAATGATATCTCCATACCTGACTGCAAAATAGTATTCCGTTAACATTTGATCACACCTCTTCAGATTTACTGTACAGGTACTGCATGATTTCTTCATAGCTCCGTCCACTCTGTGCTATAGCATCCAATAACTTTTTCTGGCGAAGTGCATCCCTCTTATCCAATAAATCTTTTAATGTTGCTGCCGCAGCATCATACCGATGCTTTGCTTTCACCAGATCCTTCTGTGCTTTTTCAATTTTAGTGTCCAGTAGTTCTGCGTTTATTTCACGTGCCATATTTACCGCCTTTCTTTCTGAATGTTTGATTTCTTAAGTGTATTACTGATCTCTCCGGCTCGATAAGTAATGTTTCCTTCATTCATCCCAAAAGCCTCTAAGATTTTTTTCTGCTTTGCTGTTACAGCATGGTCCAGCCGGTATACATTATCCGTCTGGCGTGTCATTTCAATCTTCTCAAGTTCCCTGATTGCTGCCGGA
>OBZC01000111.1_pt1 | contig 108401 bp, 105 predicted proteins | sample 1538231 | NCBI WGS metagenome assembly OBZC01 (sample SAMEA2580225, study PRJEB22360) | human gut metagenome | biome: human gut; feature: human-associated habitat; material: faeces | place: Denmark | collected 2008/2010 | reverse complement strand
ATTTAAAATGGGTATATACAGAAAAAGAAATGTCCACTAGATAGGTAGTAGTTTAGCGGAAGAAGGGTACAGAGAAGCTTGCTCCTGTCTCCTGTGCCCACGTTGAGGTGGAAGAAGGGTACAGAGAAGCTTGCTCCTGTCTTCTGTGCCCACGTTGAGGCGGAAGAAGGGTACAGACTAGCTTGTTTCTGTCTCCTGTGCCCACGCTGAGGCGAAAGAAGGGGCACAGGCGGAACTTGTCCGGTCTACGGCAGCCCTACGTTACGAGCCATGCACTCAATTCATAAATGTGTCGCAAAGGACGCTCCACATTTATTTCATTGACGGCTGTCGCCGTATAAAGTCAAAAACAAAAACAGCGACTTGTGAGCAAGCTCCCAGATCGCTGTTTTCGTTTTGACTTTGCATGGCTCGTAACTTTCAATTTACTCTGCCAGTTCTTCCCACTGTTCATATAATTTTTCCAACTGTTCCTGGCAGGCTGCCTGCTCTTTAGTCAGCTCCTGCAATTTTGCTACCTGGGTGCCGATGGAGGGATCGGACATTTCGGTGTCGATCTCGGAGATGCGGGTTTCCAGCTCGGCAATCTTTTCCTCGCATTTTTTCAGGTCGTTTTCTTTCTTGCGGAGTCTCGCCTGTTCTTCCTTCTGTGCTTTCCAGTCCAATTTGACTTCGGATTCTGCAGCCTTAGCAGCAACACCACTATCTGCATCAGCATTCTGCGGTGCATTAGCCTCTATGGCAGCCATTACGGTGTCGTGCTTTTCCAGATAGTAGTCATAATTTCCAACATAACTTACGAATTGTCCCTCTGTCAGATCCAGGATCCTGTGGGCGGTACGGTTGATGAAGTAACGGTCGTGGGAGACATACAATATGGTCCCTTCGTAACCGTTCAGGGCATCCTCCAGAATCTCCTTGGACATGATATCTAAGTGGTTCGTCGGCTCATCCAGGATGAGGAAGTTCGCGTTGGAGAGTACCAGCTTGGCGAGAGACACGCGTCCGCGTTCACCGCCGCTCAGATCACTGATGCGCTTGAACACATCCTCACCGGTGAAGAGGAAAGCCGCCAGTACATTGCGGATCTGGGTATTGTTCAGGTAGGGATAATCGTCCGAGATCTCTTCAAACAATGTCTTCTCGCTGTGGAGCACATGATGCTCCTGATCGTAATAGCCGATCTCAACATTGGAACCTAGGCGGAAAGTGCCCTGATCTGCGGGGACGAGACCATTTAAGATCTTAAGCAAAGTGGTCTTGCCGCTGCCATTATCACCGATGATCGCCACATGCTCGCCGCGCTTGATCTCGAAATTGACATCGGTAAAAAGCTTATGGGAGTCAAAGCTTTTGGACAGATGCTCCACAGTCAGCACATCATTGCCACTTAAGATCCGGGGCATCAGTGTCAGCTTCATATCTGTGCGGACTTCGGAGGGTTTTTCGATGACCTCAATCTTGTCCAGCATTTTCTCCCGGCTTTCCGCCCGCTTGATGGACTTTTCCCGGTTGAAGGACTTTAATTTTTCAATGACTTCTTCCTGATGCTTGATCTCACGCTGCTGGTTCATATAGGCATTCCAGGCAGCAACGCGCAGCTGTTCCTTTTTTACGGCATAATCGGAGTAATTCCCCATAAAGGTCGTAGCCTTGGATTGATCGATCTCGATGACTTTCCCGGCAATCCGGTCCAGGAAATACCGGTCGTGGGAGACGATGAGAACGGCTCCCTTGTAATTCAACAGATAAGTCTCTAACCAGGCGATGGAGTTCATATCTAAGTGGTTGGTCGGCTCGTCTAAGATGATCAGATCCGGATTTTGTAACAGGAGTCGGCCTAACGCCACCCGGGTCTTTTGACCGCCGGAGAGTGTGGCAACCGGCTTGGAGAATTCATCTTCGGTAAAGCCCAGTCCCTTTAACACTCCGACCAGCTCACTGCGGTAGAGATAGCCGCCGCCGGTCTCGAAAGCGTGGGTGAGAGAGGTGTACTGCTTCATCAGGTCTTCCAGAGCGTCCCCATCAGCATGCTTCATATTGTTTTCGCATTCCCGGATCTTTTCCTCCAGGCGCAACAGATCCGCCTTGACGGATAACAGTTCCTCGTAAATGGTGTGAGAGGTGTCCACGGTGCTGTTTTGGGCGAGATACCCAAGTGTCTTGTCTTTCGCCAGAACCACCTGTCCGTCATCGGGAGTCATTTCTCCTACGATGATGCGGAGCAGCGTTGTTTTTCCGGCACCGTTGATGCCCACAATGGCAGCTTTTTCATGATCCTCTATATGAAAAGAGACATTTTTTAATACTTGATTTTCCACAAATGCTTTTGAAATATTCTGACAAGATAATATCATGGTAGTAAGTATCCTTTATTTCCAGCCCACACAGAACGGACTTTTTAAATTTTATTGTAACGAAAAGAAGAAAACATGTCAATTCATTGACAAGTTTTTAACATATGGTGTATACTTAAATAATCGGAGGTGAAAGTATTGGAAGCAAAAGGAATTTCACAGGCTGTGATCGGCAGACTGCCCAGATACTTTCGATATTTGGGGGAACTTAAGGATGAAGGTGTGGAACGAATCTCTTCGCAGGAACTTTCCGGACTGATGAAAGTGACCGCATCCCAGATACGTCAGGATTTCAATAATTTTGGTGGTTTCGGTCAGCAGGGATACGGATATAATGTAGAATATCTGTACCGTGAGATCGGTAAGATATTAGGACTGGATAAGCAGCACAATTTCGTTATTATCGGAGCCGGTAACCTGGGCAGAGCCCTGGGTAATTATTTGAACTTCGAGCGTCGTGGTTTTATTTTCAAGGGAATGTTCGATGCGAACCCGGAGCTTGTGGGGAAAGATGTCCGTGGTGTGAAGGTTATGCCCATGGAGCAGCTGGAATCTTTTATCCGGGAGAATGACATTGATATTGCAGTACTGACGATTCCCAAGACCAGTGCCGTAGAAGTGGCTGACAAGCTGGTGGCGAACGGGATCCGCGCCATCTGGAACTTTGCGCATGTGGATCTGAACGTTCCGGAGGGAATACAGGTGGAGAATGTACATCTGTCAGACAGTTTAATGAAACTTTCGTATAACATTAACCGTTACAGTTCAGATATAAAATAATGAGCCTCAGGGAAAAACAAGCGGCTGCGAAGCGGGATGAAGAGTGCGATAGCACGAATTCGTGAGCTTACGAGAGAGTAAGGCATAAAGGGAGTGATATTATGGGCAACGATAACGCAGGAGAAAATGCGAAGAACCGGCAGGAAGCTTTTAAAAGTGCACTTGTTGGGAAACATTTGCCCGTACTCACCCTGGATAATAAGTGGTACAAGCTGCTGAATAAGACTGGTTCTGTTCCGTTGAAAGAGACGGAGGATGCTCTGAATCAGCTGTTAAAAAGACAGGGAAAGCTGAATACGGAGTCGAAGGAAATCCGTAATCTGAAAAAGAAGCTGATGAAAGAGATCGTTCCCATGGTGAACGAAGCGGATCAGCAGGGTGAGAACAGCAAGCTGAACAGGCAGATCGAAGAACATAAGCGACTGATCGAAGAATGTAATGAGAAGCTGGAAGCTTATGAAGATGAGCTGAAAGACATCCCCCAGGAGATCGAAAGATTAAATCTTCAGCTTATGATGTTTACTATGGAGTGCTGCTATGATATTATGAAGGATAATGACAAACAGATCAATGATACTGCGGAGTGGGTGAGTGCTATTCGCATTGAACTGAAAAAACGTCTGATCGAGAAACAGCAGATGGAGCAGCAGAATCAGGAAATCTATAACTACATGCATGACATCTTTGGTGCAGAGGTGGTCAATCTGTTTGACATGAAATATAATCCGGAGCAAAAATAGTATGAAATATCTGGTAACTGCACAGGAAATGAAGCATTACGATAAGAATACCATAGAGTACCTCGGCATACCGGGGCCGGTCCTGATGGAGAGAGCGGCTCTGGCAGCGGAGGATTTTATAAAAGAGCGCTTTGATGCCGTGAAAGAACGGACGAAAGTGCTCATTTTTGCTGGTATGGGGAACAATGGCGGCGATGGCCTGGCGTTAGCAAGACTTCTTGCGGCGGACGGATACGCAGTCGCGGTAAAATGCGTGGGAGATATGCAGAGAGCTACCAAGCAGTGGAAATCGCAGTGGCAGACTTTGCAACATTTTCCGGTGAAGACAGACAGTAATATTGCGGTGGATGAATATAATGTAATTGTAGACGCCCTCTTCGGCGTGGGATTAAGCCGCCCTGTGGAGGGAAACTATGCGGATGCCGTAAAAGAGATGAACAAGGCAGAGGGATTTAAGCTGGCACTGGATGTGCCAAGCGGTATCTGCTCAGATACCGGCAGAGTGCTGGGTTGTGCATTCCTGGCGGATGCCACAGTTACCTTTGGTTTCTGTAAGAGAGGACTGGTACTGTATCCCGGTGCGGAATACGCCGGAGAAGTCCGGACTGCGAATGTGGGGATCGGACAGGAGAGCTTCTTAGGACAGGAACCAGAAATGTACACTTATGAGAAAGGCTCCGTACAGTTACTTAAGAGAAACGCTGCGGGGAACAAGGGAACCTTCGGCAAAGCACTGCTTGTTGCAGGAAGTAACGGCATGGCGGGTGCAGCCATTTTGGCGGCGAAAGCAGCCTATCGTACCGGAGCCGGCATGGTAAAGGTGATTACCGCGGAAGAGAACAGACAGATCATACAGCAGGGGATTCCGGAAGCGTTGTACGGCTCCTGCAGACAGCTGACAGAGAGCTTAGACTGGGCGGATGTCATCGCCATTGGTCCCGGCATCGGCAGAGAAGAACAGGCACTGCAATGTCTGAAGACCGTGGTGGAGAGAAGCAGGAAGCCGCTGGTGCTGGATGCAGATGCCCTAAACCTCCTGGCAGAGGAGAACGGCAGGATGCTGGCAGAAGAACTGCGCGTTCAGGGTGCGGAAGGCAGAGTGATCCTTCTGACACCTCACGTGGGGGAATTGTCAAGACTGCTAAAACGGACGACCTCAGAGTGCAAGGACGACCTCCCCGCATGTGCGAAAATACTGGCCAAACGATTTCATGCCGTAGCAGTTGCCAAGGATGCGAGGACTGTGGTATGTAAGGAACAGGGAGCCTGTTATCTGAATACCACGGGCAACAGCGGAATGGCTACGGCAGGCAGCGGAGATGTGCTGACCGGCGTGATCCTGGGATTGCTGGCGCAGGGAATGGATGCCCCGGAGGCTGCGACCTGTGGCGTATATCTGCACGGCATGGCAGGAGATCTGGCGGCCGGACTTCATACCGAATATGGTGTGATGGCGGGAGATATCGCCGAATGTCTGATGAAAAATCAAAATAAGAAAGCGTGAAAATATGACGAGAGAACTGCAGGAAAAATTAGAGTCCTATCAACGGGTATGGGCGGAAGTGGATCTGGATGCCATCTGGGAAAATATGGTCCATATGAAAGAAAACATTGCGGAGAACACGAAAATACTGGCAGTCATTAAGACGGACGGATATGGTCATGGTGGTGTCCCCATCGCTAAAATGTTAGAGCAGCTGGATTTCATGTTCGGCTATGCAGCAGCTACTTATGAAGAGGCACATGTACTCAGAGAAGCAGGCGTGAAGAAACCGATCCTGATCCTGGGATATACTTTTCCCTATTGCTACGAAGAACTGATCCGGGAGGAGATCCGTCCGGCAGTCTACCGCAGGGATACGGTGGAAGAGCTGGCCGCAGCAGCGGCAAAGGTCGGAAAGAAGGCAAAGGTTCATATCAAGGTAGATACCGGCATGGGCAGAATCGGCATTACGCCGGATGAGGAAGGACTGGAGTTCGTCAGATTCCTTATAGAGCATCCGGAGCTGGAGGTGGAGGGTATTTTTACCCATTTTGCCAAATCCGATGAGGCGGATAAGACTTCGGCGAATCATCAGCTGGAGCTTTTTCAGGATTTTATTGACAAAATACAGACAGAACTGGGGATTACTATTCCCGTCAAACACTGCTCCAACAGTGCTGCAATCTTGGAAATGCCTCAGGCGAATATGGATATGGTCCGTGCGGGAATCACGACCTACGGTCTGTATCCTTCCGAAGAAGTAAGTAAAGACACTGTACCCCTGCGGGCCTCCATGTCTCTCTACAGCCATATTGTATACTGTAAGACGATTCATGCGGGACAGAGTGTCAGCTACGGTGGGCTGTTTACAGCACAGAAGGACACCAGAGTAGCCACGATCCCCGTGGGTTACGGAGACGGCTATCCCAGAAGCCTGTCCGGAAGAGGCTATGTACTGATCCATGGGAAGAAAGCACCGATCCTCGGAAGAGTCTGTATGGATCAGTTCATGGTGGATATTTCGGAGATCCCGGAAGCAATGGATGGCGACAAAGTAACGCTTCTCGGTATGGACGGCACAGAACGGATCACAGCGGAAGAACTTGGAGAACTTTCCGGCAGATTTAATTATGAATTTGTCTGTGATCTGGGGAAAAGAATTCCCAGGGTCTACATACAGCATGGTGAGATTACAGAAGTAAGAGACTATTTTGAAAATTTCTGACGGATCAAAAGTGTTCGTATAACTCCGTAAGAATCGGCAATACTTATCCTAAATCGCTGATATAAGGAGTAGAAATGAGAAGAGGAGATGTCTATTACGCGGATCTGCGGCCGGTGATCGGCTCGGAACAGGGCGGGATCAGACCGGTGCTCATCATCCAGAATGATGTTGGCAACAAACACAGTCCTACCGTGATCTGCGCTGCAATCACCTCAAAGATGAATAAGGCGAAGCTGCCTACACACATTGAATTAAATGCCCGTCTTTATGATATGGATAAGGATTCGGTAGTGCTTCTGGAACAACTGCGCACCATTGACAAGAAGAGATTAAAGGATAAAGTATGTCATCTCGACGGTGACATTATGCGGAGAGTGAACCGGGCACTGAAGGTAAGTCTGGAACTGGATACATAGTCTGATACCCTGCGTATCCAGAGGATATATAAAAGAATTAAAATACGAAAGGATGAAATGAACGATGGATATCAGTGGGCCTGTGGCCATATTTCTCTTTTTCCTGCTGCTATTGGTAGATATGTTTTTTTATGGATTTGATGCTGCCATTGACAACCTCAATGAAAAAGAGATCTTACATAAAGCAGAGGAAGAAAAGGATCGCCGGTCGGTGCGGCTTTCTGAGATGGTCAGCCGTCCGGGGATCTATATCAATACGGTACAGTTAGTCATTACGCTGATCAATATTCTAATGGGTGCCTTTTACCTGAATATCTGGCTGCAGACGATCGACGACGGCCTGCATGTGATCAATGTCGGCGGATTGTCGCTTCAAAATGTTCCCACGGGAGTGATCTCCGGGATTGCAACGGTATTGTCTTTTGTTGCCATGATTTATATTCTGCTGACCTTCGGAGTACTGATCCCGAGAAAAATGGCATCCAGAAAACCGGAAAAGTGGGCATATGCCTGCATTGATCCGATCTTTTGGATTACGAGACTCTTATCTCCTTTGACGGGGCTGGTAAATCTGACTGCAAAAGGAATATTATTCCTCTTTGGTGTCCGCAATAACACAGATGAAAATGATGTGACCGAGGAAGAGATCATCAACATGGTACAGGAAGGTCATGAGCAGGGTGTCATCCAGGCAAGTGAAGCAGAGATGATCTCAAATATTTTTGAATACGGGGACAAGGAAGCCCAGGACATCATGACGCACCGCGGAAGTATCGTAGCTATCGACGGCGAGACAAAGTTAAAGGATGCCATTGCTTCCATGCTGGGAGGTAAGAACAGCCGCTATCCGGTGTATGAAGAGAATATTGACCATATCATCGGTATCTTACATCTGAAGGATGCCATGAGGTTCCACATCAGCGATGACAAGCTGGATGTGCCCATTGCGAAGCTGGATGGGTTGCTCAGAGAGCCTTATTTTGTGCCTCAGACAAAAAATATTGATGAACTGTTCAAAGAGATGCAGTCCCAAAAACTTCAGATGGTCATTGTTGTAGACGAATACGGTCAGACCGACGGCTTGATCGCCATGGAGGACATCCTGGAGGAGATCGTCGGCAATATCATGGATGAATACGATGAAGACCAGGAATATATCAAGAACCGCGGTAAAGGCGAATATGTCATGGAAGGTAAGACACCGCTTAAGGAAGTGGAAGAGCTTTTAGACATTACCTTTGATGAGGAGGAATTCGAGACGTTAAACGGCTTTTTGATCTCCAGACTGGACAGAATCCCGGAGCCGGACGAGCAGTTTGATGTGGACTATAAGGGATATAATTTCAAGATCCTTTCCGTGGTCAAAAAAATGATCGGAAGTGTCCTCGTCAAAAAGCTTCCGGAGATAAAAACACAGGAGAATGCAGAAGACGGACAATCAGTGCTTGAAGAAAAACAAAAATAATGCTATGATAAAAAAAGCGTTATTGCGCAGGAGTTGCGCATACAAAGAGAAAGAAACTTTAAATTCAAAGGAGTAATAAAGATGTCAGGACATTCTAAATTTGCTAATATTAAGCATAAAAAAGAGAAAAACGATGCAGCAAAGGGTAAGATTTTCACTATTATCGGACGTGAAATTGCAGTTGCTGTAAAAGAGGGCGGTCCCGATCCTGCCAACAACTTTAAGCTGGCAACCGTTATTGCCAAAGCTAAGGCGAACAACATGCCCAATGATACTATTGACCGCGGTATTAAAAAGGCAGCCGGCGATGTAGGCAATGTAAACTACAAGTACGTGACTTACGAAGGTTACGGTCCCAACGGTATCGCCATCATCGTAGATGCACTTACCGACAATACCAACCGTACCGCTGCAAATGTCAGAAGCGCATTCACCAAGGGACAGGGTAACGTAGGTACTCCCGGATGCGTATCCTTTATGTTCGATAAAAAGGGTCAGATCATCGTGGACAAGGAAGAGTGTGATATGGAAGCGGATGATCTGATGATGACAGCACTGGATGCCGGTGCGGAAGACTTCTCCGAAGAGGAGGACAGCTTCGAGATCCTGACCGATCCCGATAATTTCGAAGAGGTACGTAAAGCACTGGAGGATGCCGGAATCCCTATGATCAGTGCGGAAGTCACCATGATTCCTCAGAATTATGTAACTCTGACCGATGAGACTGCCGTGAAGAATTTACAGAGAACACTGGATCTGTTAGAAGACGATGATGACGTTCAGGCAGTATATCACAACTGGGACGAATAAATCGAAAGGGTAGGGGCAGTATGGAAAAACTTGCTATTGTAGTTCCTTGTTATAATGAGGAAGAGGTATTGAAGATTGCTTCCGAAGCACTGAGGGGTGTGCTGGATGATCTGATCCACAAGGGGAAGATTGCGGAAGACAGTTTTATTCTGTTTGTAAATGATGGCAGTAAGGATCGCACCTGGGAGCTGATCGAAGAAGAACATAAAGCGCATCCGGTACAGGTATGTGGCGTGAAGCTGGCAGGCAATGTGGGCCATCAGTTCGCACTGACCGCCGGACTGATCACGGCAATGGATCTGTCCGATGTGACGGTTTCCATCGATGCGGATTTACAGGATGATGTGGCCGTGATCGAAGAGATGATCGATAAGTTCCATAATGGCTGTGACATCGTATACGGTGTCCGCAAGGAACGTAAGACCGATACTTTTTTCAAACGTACCACCGCACAGGGCTTCTATAAGGTTATGGAGATGATGGGCGTTAAGACGGTTTACAATCATGCGGATTTCCGCCTGATGTCCAAGCGTGCGGTAGAACAGTTCTCCAAATATCAGGAGACGAACCTGTTCTTAAGAGGCATGATGCCTCTGATCGGATACCAGACCGACTGTGTCTACTATGACCGTAAGGAAAGAGTCGCAGGAGAGTCCAAGTATCCGCTGAAGAAAATGCTGGCACTGGCATTTAATGGAATCTCTTCTTTCAGTGTCAAGCCGATCAGCATGATTTTGGGAGCCGGCATGATCATTGTATTTTTAAGCATTCTGGCTGCGATCTATGCATTGATCTCTTATTGTACCGGACATGTGGTACCGGGCTGGACTTCCCTGATCCTATCCATCTGGTTCTTAGGCGGCATTCAGCTTATGGCCATCGGACTGGTAGGTCAGTATATTGGTAAGATTTACATTGAGGTAAAACATCGTCCCAGATATAACATCGAAAAGGTACTGAAATAATGAATTATAAAAAAGGCATTTTAAGTGTTGTATTGTGGTTCATTTATGCAATCATAGCGGGCACCGGACTGGTAGGCACGACAATGGTCATGCTGCCGGAGGGCGGTTCCCGCCCGATCGGCCTTGTTATCGCAGGCGTATGGCTTGCGGTGACGGGGCTGGTTGTTTTTCTGTTACATAGATGCCTGCAGGCGAAATGGACACAAAGCGCTGAAAACTCCGGACAGATGAAGCTGATCATCGAAGGAGTGATTGCAGTAGCTCTGATTGCTGTGGGAATCGTACTTCGTGTAAGAGAAATTATGCTGTATGATATCTCCGGGGAGGGTGGTAACATCTGGTTTGACGCGGTAAAGGTCACAGAGACCACGCGGATCCCTCAGGTGGTGCATGGTGCAGTATATTTTTATTTGCAGGTACTTCACGGTCTGCTTGTGTTTTTAGGTAATAAAATGACGGCGGCACTGGTACTGCAGCTGGTATTGCAGATTCTGACCGGAATCTTTTTATATTTTGCAGTACGAAAATTGACCGGTACGGTGGCTGCTGTGGTGGCTCTTGGATACTGGATGCTGTGTCCTGCTCTGTCGGGAACGATGATTTTAGGCCCGGAACCGTTATATCAGTTGTTGTGGATGATCGGCCTGTGTGTATGCGTGGAAGCATTGGATAGTTTCAGACAACGGGGAGACACTCCCGGTATCCATTCTGTAGGCGGATTTTTCTTAGGTGGCATTGCCATAGGAATTCTTGCTTACCTGGATGTGACGGGTCTGCTTTTGCTACTCGTAGTGTTTTCCGTGCTTTTTCTGGAGACAAAGCAGCCGGTAAAATGGATGCGCAGAATCGGTGCAGGAGTGTTAGGTCTGTTCGGTACTGCAGTGGCATTTTTTGCCTGCATTGCTCTGGACGCTTTGGGCAGTGGGAAGCAGATGGAGAATGTGCTTCTGGCATGGTGGAAAGTCTTTTCCCCCGGGAAATTCACATGGATTGCTCTCTATGAACAGCCGAACCTCTACACTTATGTGCCTTATCAGGTGGTAGCAGCCATTATGGTTACGATCCTTGCAAGCGGTGTATTCAGTTACTGGTGCAGGATAAAATGCGAAAGACAGTCCGTGTGGCTTGCACAGGTGTTAGCACTTGGAATCTTAAGTGGTTACGGAATGTTAAGTGAGGACATGCCGGGATTTACGCTTTTGTATCTGCTGCTGGCCATAGTTGCCGGTGCAGGAATACAGGCGATTCTGCCGTACGAAATGGAACGACTGCGGGATGCTGGCGGGATGCCGTCTGAGACTGCTCAAGCGGTCCCCGTAGGAGCGGTTCCCCGAAAGCACAGACTGAAAGTACAGGATCTGGAGACTGAGGATCTGCCGGAGGAAGAGACGGCACCGGCAGCGGAAGAGGTTACGGAGACAGACAAAATACAATTTATCGAAAATCCCCTGCCTCTGCCGAAAAAGCATGTGCCTAAGGTGTTGGATTATAAGCTTGGTGATAATGTCGGCGATTATGATTATCCGGTAGCGGATGATGACGATTTTGATCATTAAAATAATAAAAACAGGACATACTAAAAGACGATACTAAGGTAAGATGCCTTTGTGTCGTCTTTTTTGTTTTTATATTTCAAAAATCATAAATCATTGAAACAGGGAGGGCACAGACCGTGCAGAATCATAAAAAAAACGATCAGAACAGGAACGAAGCACCGAAGACCGAAGCACCGAAGACCGAAGCACCAAAGACCGAAGCGGAAGAGCACAGAGATGAACGGATTGAAAAAACAGGGCAGCTGACATTGTCAGATGAAGTTTCCGGAAAAAAGATTCATCTGCTGACCATCATCGGTGAGATCGAGGGTCATGAAAATCTCTCAGGCAATTCCAAGACCACAAAATACGAACACATTCTTCCACAGCTGGCAGCAATCGAAGACAGTGAGGAGATCGGAGGTGTTCTGGTGTTATTAAATACCATGGGTGGGGATGTGGAAGCGGGACTGGCTATTGCGGAGATGTTAGCCTCCTTAAGCAAGCCCACGGTATCTTTGGTGCTGGGCGGCAGTCATTCCATCGGTGTACCCATTGCGGTGAGTTGTAAGTATTCTTTTATTGTACCGACAGGGACTATGGTGATTCATCCGGTACGGATGAACGGCATGGTGATCGGTGTGCCCCAGACATTTGAATATTTTAAGCTGATCCAGGACAGGATCACGGGATTTGTGTGCAGACATTGCAAGATCAGCAGACAGAAGCTGGAAGATCTTATGATGGAAACCGGTTTCCTCACAAAAGATGTGGGAAGCATTCTGGTGGGGGAAGAAGCGGTAAACACAGGTATTATCGATGAAGTAGGCGGTATTGACCGGGCAATCGGCAAACTTAGGGAGATGATCGGGGATGATCAGGTGCAATAGAAAAAAGGATGACAAGGCAGTGGAAAAATGATATACTTCTAATTATGACTATTATGCTAACGTAAAAGAATAGCATCGAAGATACGATTTTACGAATGTGGTTCTGAATAGTTATATTAGTATTAACATTAAAGTTAGGGGTATGATGACATGGCATCTTCATCAGGCAAAAGAACATCATCTTCCGGCAGGACAAGAAAAAGCACGACAAGCAGCCGCAGCAGGCAGGCGCAGAGATCTGCACAGGACAGTGAACTTTTTCACGAGATCGGTCTGATCGTCCTGTTTGTTGCGATGTTGATATTATTTTGTTGCAATTTTGGTATTATCGGTCCGGTTGGCAATGCGATCAGCGGGGTCTTATTTGGCATCTTCGGATTTACTGCGTATATAGCGCCCATCGTAATATTTCTGGCGGTGGCTTTCTGGTTCGCCAATGAGGGGAACCCTACCGCAGTCCGAAAAGTGATCGCCGGTGCCGTATTGTTTTTAATGATCGGCGTGGTATGCGATCTGATCGCGAAGACTGCCGGCTCCATGGAACAGTACGATATCAAACTGTTATATACGAACTGCAGCACCGGTAAAAAGGGCGGCGGTATTCTGGCAGGCAGTATCTGTTATCTTCTGTTACAGTATCTGGAGACCGTAGGAACAGTGCTGGTAGTGCTTTTATGTTCAGTGATCAGCCTGATCCTGGTAACAGAGCGATCCTTCTTAAACAGTATGCGTAACGGTGGCGACAGGATCCGTGAACTGTCCAGAGAGGATGCAGCGCGCAGACGGGAAAATGCCGAAATCCGCAGGCAGGAGCAGGAAGAGCGTACTTCCCAGAGAGAGGAAGCCCGCCGCATTCGTGAAGAGGAACGCCGGATCCGTGAGGAAGAGCGAAGACTCCGCGCCGAGGAGAAAGAGAACGAACAGATTCTGAATGCTGTCCCCCGCAGAGAGAAAAAAGTGACCGGAGTCATGATGGATACCTCCTTGAAAAAGCAGGATACACAGCCTGCCGGCAGACGGGACGATATCCATGAGATCGTATACGAAGAGGATGCACAGGAAGCTCCCGCGGTGGAAGAGACCCGGGTGACTTCCAGTGATTTTGATAAAATCAATGTGACGGATATACATCAGGTGACCATGCAGGAAGCGTCAGACGATGTTTCCTACGAAGATATTCCGGTGGAGGAAGTGAGCAGTGCAGCTACGTTTAAGAAGCCTTTTGAACGCAGAGAATCCTGGCAGGAGGAAGCGGCACTTCTGACACCCCAGGCAGAATCTATCCGGATCCATAAGGAAGACATTCCGGAGCCTGAAAATACACCTGTGGAATCCGGGTGGCCTGACCAGGGAATGCAGCAGATGCAGCCGGAACAGGACCCCTATGAGGCACCATCCGTTAGTCGCATACGCCCGAATATCACAGCACCGGAGCCTCCTAAGGGGAATTCCCTTGCAGAAGACCAGATACATAAGGATATTGCGAAAGCGTCCAAACAGCCCCCCGCAGAATACCGTATCCCTCCTTTGAGCCTGTTACAGAAGGGAAAGGCTGCCACGGGAGATTCTTCCAGAGAATTAAAAGAGACTGCCATGCGCTTACAGCAGACACTGAATACTTTCGGTGTGAAGGTAACGATCACCGATATCAGTCAGGGACCCAGTGTTACCCGGTATGAATTACAACCGGAGCAGGGTGTGAAGGTATCCAAGATCGTAGGTCTGGCAGATGATATCAAATTGAATCTGGCAGCCACGGATATACGTATCGAGGCACCGATCCCCGGCAAAGCTGCCATCGGTATCGAAGTCCCGAACAAAGAAAATATGACTGTGGCACTCCGTGATCTTTTAGAAAGTAAGGAATTCAAGGAATTCAATTCCAACATTGCTTTTGCAGTAGGTAAGGATATTGCTGGCAAGACGGTAGTGGCAGATATTGCCAAGATGCCCCATATGCTGATCGCCGGAGCTACCGGTTCCGGTAAATCCGTATGTATCAATACCCTGATCATGGGTATTTTGTACAAGGCACATCCGGATGATGTAAAGCTGATCATGGTAGATCCGAAGGTCGTAGAACTGAGTGTGTATAACGGTATTCCTCATCTGCTGATCCCGGTAGTGACAGATCCTAAGAAGGCATCTGCCGCATTACACTGGGGAGTCAGTGAAATGGAAGACCGTTACCGGAAGTTCGCGGATTATAATGTCCGTGATCTGAAGGGCTATAATAAAAAGATTGAGACCATGTCTGTTCCCGAGGGCGAGGAACGACCTAAGAAGATGCCGCAGATCGTTATTATCGTGGACGAGCTGGCGGATCTGATGATGGTATGTCCCGGTGAAGTGGAGGAATCCATCTGTCGTCTTGCACAGTTGGCAAGAGCGGCAGGAATCCATCTGATCATTGCTACACAAAGACCCAGCGTGGATGTTATCACCGGTCTGATCAAGGCAAACATGCCCAGCCGTGTGGCGTTCTCCGTATCCAGTGGCGTAGATTCCCGTACGATCCTTGACATGAACGGTGCAGAGAAGCTGCTTGGTAAAGGCGATATGCTGTTCTACCCTCAGGGCTATTCCAAACCGGCCCGTGTACAGGGAGCTTTCGTATCGGATAAGGAAGTATCCGATGTGGTGGATTATTTGAAAAATCAGACCCTTGGCAATGTCTATAACAGCTATGCCGAGGATATCGAAGAGAAGATCAAAAATATTGGTTCGTCGGGTGGATCTTCCGGAAGTGGATCCGGTGGAGGCAACGACAGAGACGAATATTTTGAGGAAGCCGCACGTTTTATTATTGATAAAGACAAGGCCAGCATCGGTATGTTACAGCGTGTGCTTAAAATCGGCTTTAACCGTGCCGCAAGGATCATGGACCAACTGTGTGAATACGGCGTGGTCGGTGAGGAAGAAGGCACAAAGCCCAGAAAGGTACTTATGAGTATGGAACAGTTCGAGCAACTGTTGGAGGAGATCTGACAAAGAATCGGAACTGTCTGAATAAACGGAGGGAAAAAGGACATGAAAACAGATATTGAAATCGCACAGGAAGCGGTAATGGAGCCCATTACCAAGGTCGCCGGAAGTCTGGGAATCGATGCAGACGATCTGGAACTTTACGGAAAATACAAGGCAAAGCTTTCCGAAGAATTTTTAACTAAGATTCAGGACCGTCCCAACGGAAAACTGATTCTGGTAACAGCCATCAACCCTACACCTGCGGGAGAGGGCAAGACCACGACTACGGTCGGTCTGGGGGAAGCATTCGGCAGAATGGGCAAAAAAGCTGTGATTGCGCTCAGAGAGCCGTCCTTAGGCCCCTGCTTCGGCATCAAGGGTGGAGCTGCCGGCGGCGGTTACGCACAGGTAGTACCCATGGATGAACTGAATCTGCATTTTACCGGTGATTTTCATGCCATCACATCTGCCAATAATCTGTTGGCAGCTCTTTTGGACAACCATATCCAGCAGGGGAATGAACTGGGGATTGATACCAGACAGATCGTCTGGAAGCGTTGCGAAGATATGAATGACAGAGTCCTTCGTAATATCGTGGTAGGACTGGGGAACAAGACAGACGGTTTCGTCAGAGAGGATCATTTTGTCATTACCGTAGCCAGTGAGATCATGGCAATCCTGTGTCTTGCAGACGATATGAAGGATCTGAAGGAACGTCTTTCCAAGATCGTTGTAGCTTATAACTATCAGGGAGAACCGGTGACCGCAGGACAGTTAAAGGCGGTCGGCGCTATGGCAGCCTTGTTAAAGGATGCGATCAAACCCAACCTGATCCAGACCTTAGAACATACTCCGGCACTGGTACATGGTGGTCCTTTTGCTAACATCGCTCATGGATGTAACTCCGTAAGAGCCACCAAGGCAGCCATGAAGATGGCAGATTATTGCATCACGGAAGCAGGCTTCGGTGCCGATCTGGGTGCTGAAAAATTCTTCGACATCAAGTGCCGTAAGGCGGGTCTTACTCCCGATGCCGTAGTACTGGTTGCGACTATCCGCGCACTGAAATATAACGGCGGCGTTGCGAAAGCCGATCTGGGCGCAGAGAACCTGGAAGCATTGAAAAAGGGTATCGTGAACCTGGAGAAACATATTGAAAATCTGCAGAAATACGGTGTACCAGTAGTGGTTACCCTGAATTCTTTTATTACAGACAGAGAGGCAGAGACCGCTTACGTCAGGGAATTCTGTGAGACAAGAGGCTGTGAGTTCGCTCTCTCCGAAGTATGGGAGAAGGGCGGCGAGGGCGGCATCGCTTTAGCCAAAAAGGTATTAAAAGCATTAGAAAAAGAGAATCATTTCCATGTATTATATGAGGATGAATTATCTCTTCAGGATAAGATCACAAAGATCGCCAGAGAGATCTACGGAGCAGACAGTGTGAACTTTGCACCGGCGGCAGCAAAACAGTTAAAGCGCCTGACAGAGCTGGGCTTCGGCAACTTGCCGGTATGTATGGCGAAGAATCAGTATTCCCTGTCGGATGATCCCACGCTGTTAGGAAGACCCTCCGGCTTTGAATTAAACGTAAGAGAAGCTTATGTATCTGCCGGTGCCGGTTTTGTCGTAGTGCTCACCGGTGCGGTCATGACCATGCCGGGACTGCCCAAGGCACCCGCTGCCTACAATATTGACGTGGATGACAATGGGAAGATCACCGGATTATTCTAGTAAGGAGGACAAGTGTCCCATGGCACAGTTAATAGACGGAAAAGCAATTTCCGCACAGATCAAAGAAGAAGTAAAAGAAAAAGTTGCTGCTTTAAAAGAGCAGGGGTGTGAAGTGGCTCTGGCAGTGATTCAGGTAGGAGCCGATCCAGCTTCTTCCGTATATGTTCGGAATAAGAAAAAAGCATGTGAATACGTGGGTGTTCGTTCTCTGGCGTATGAACTTCCGGAGGAGACGACAGAAGAAAAGCTGCTGGAGCTGATCCGCGAATTGAATGACAGAACGGATGTGAACGGCATTCTGGTGCAGCTGCCGTTACCCAAACACATCGATGAGGAAAAGGTACTGGATGCTATTTCTCCCTTAAAGGATGTGGACGGCTTCCATCCGCAGAATGTCGGTGCTCTCTGTATCGGCAAGCCAGGTTTCGTGTCCTGTACCCCGGCGGGAGTGATCCAGCTTCTGAAGAGATCCGGAATTGAAATCGCCGGAAAAGAATGTGTGGTGATCGGCAGAAGCAATATCGTCGGCAAGCCCATGGCACTGCTTTTGCTTCGGGAGAACGGTACGGTGACAATTGCTCACAGCCGGACGAAGGACCTGAAAGAAGTGACAAAGAGAGCGGATATTCTGGTGGTGGCTGTCGGCAGACCAAAGATGATCACAGCAGAATATGTAAAGGAGGGTGCTGTTGTTATTGATGTGGGAATTCACCGCAATGCAGAGAACAAATTGTGCGGCGATGTGGATTTTGACAGCGTAGAACCGCTATGCAGCGCCATCACTCCGGTCCCCGGAGGGGTAGGACCCATGACCATAGCCATGCTGATGAACAACTGTCTGGAATCTGTAGCTTTGCAGACAGCAAGAGGATAATTGTATGAAATGTCCGAATTGCGGAGCAGATATGGAGGAAGGAAAACTTTACTGCGAACATTGCGGTGAAGACATCCATATCGTACCTGATTTTGAACCGGAAATTGAATACAATATGGCACAGACGCTGAACAATATCGCAAAAGAGATGGCACCGGATACGGAGCCGGAGGAGACAGATTCTTCCACAGATACCGCGGAACTTCAGGACTGGGATGAACCTACGGATGAACCTTTGGCACATCCGTTCCGTTGGAAATTTATCGTGCTTTTACTGGTGCTTACAATGGTGGCGGTGGTATGTACGGGGGCCGGAATCTCTTATTCCCATTATCATTCCGTAGAATACCAGACGAAATGCGCAAGGAATTATGTGGCAGAGGGAGAATACGACCAGGCAGTTACTTGTTACAACCGTGCATTGGAACTGGATCCCGATAATATTACACTTAAATTCGAACTGGCGGATATCTATTTTCAGAAGAATAACAAGATGGAATATGAATATCTGCTACGGGAGATCGTGACGGATGGAAAGGCAACTTCCGAACAGTTAGAGAGCGCCTATGGGAAACTGATCGCCATTTACGCGGCCAGAGAAGATTATAAGACCATTAATGATCTGTTGCAGAATTGCGGGAATGTCAATATTATGAGCAAGTACCAGAGCTATATGGCAATGGAACCGGAATTCAGCTTACAGGAGGGGTATTACACCAGCATCCAGCCGTTGAAGCTGACTACCTTCGGGACCGGCAGTATTTATTACACCATGGACGGCAGCGAGCCGGGGGAGAACAGCTCTCTGTATACGGCACCGATTCTGTTAGAAAGTGGCGACTACTGTATCAAAGCGGTGTATATCAATGAGAATGACATCAGCAGCAAAGTGGTAACCAAAAACTATCACATTGAAATTGAACAGTTAAGTACACCGGATGTAACGGCAGTCAGTGGAGATTATGAATTTCCGATCAATATTGAAGTAACAGACGGGGAAGATGTCTATTACACGACGGATGGTACGGATCCGACACAGAATTCGACTGTATATGATGGACCGATTCCCATGCCCCTTGGTAAATCCGTATTCCGTTTTATCCGGATCGCGGAAGGCCGTAAGAGTGAGATCGTGGAGAGAAGCTATAATCTGGTCATGAACACAGAGTTTACCCCGGAAGAAGCGGTGCAAAAGATTGTGGAATACGCACTGCTAAGCGGTAAAATACAGGACGAATCCGGTAGCTTTGATGAATCCGGTGCTGTGTATCTGTACCAGTATCAATATGTGACCAATATTAATAAGATTGATGATTTTTATGTAATCGCGGAGATTTACAGAGGAGCTGACGGTACAGTTACCAGAACAGGCAATCTGTTCGCGGTCAATGCCTATACCAGAGAGCTCTGGAAGCTCCAGACGGACGAGAGTGGCCGCCGTTATACACTGGTGGCTGTTTCAGCTATATAAATTCTATTAATCCTAACAGAAGGGACGGAAAAGAGAAATGTATAAGATCGTAAAAAAACAGGAGCTGACAACCAACATCTATCTGATGGAGGTAGAAGCAAACAGAGTGGCAAAGACCTGTGAACCCGGTCAGTTTGTCATCGTAAGAATGGACAGTGAGGGAGAGCGTATTCCTCTGACCATCTGTGATTACAACAGAGAAAAAGGAACCGTGACCATTGTGTTCCAGACCGTAGGTGCCGGTACGAAACTCATGGCACAGTTGGAAGAAGGAGAATACTTCCATGACTTCGTAGGACCTTTAGGATGTCCTTCCGAGCTGGTAGAACAGCCTCTGGACGAAGTAAAGGCAAAGAAGATCCTCTTCGTAGCAGGTGGCGTCGGTGCAGCTCCGGTATATCCTCAGGTGAAATGGCTGCATGAGCATGGAATTGCTGCCGATGTTATCGTAGGAAGCAAGACCAAAGATCTGCTGATCCTGGAAAAAGAGATGGAAGCGGTTGCCGGCAATCTTTATGTGACCACCGATGACGGATCCTACGGAAGAAGTGGTATGGTAACTCAGACCATCAAAGATCTGGTAGCGGAAGGCAAAAAGTACGATCTGTGCATCGCTATCGGCCCCATGATCATGATGAAATTCGTATGTCTCCTGACCAAGGAACTGGAGATTCCCACCGTAGTCAGCCTGAACCCCATTATGGTCGATGGAACGGGAATGTGCGGTGCCTGTCGTGTCACTGTTGGCGGCAAGGTAAAATTCGCCTGCGTAGACGGTCCCGAATTCGACGGACACGAAGTAAACTTTGATGAGGCAATGAGACGTCAGCAGATATACAAGACAGCTGAGGGACGTGCAATGTTAGCCCTGGAAGAGGGAGATACCCATCACGGCGGCTGCGGCAACTGCCAGTAGTTCTACTGCAAACGTGTGAAGATGATAAATCAGAAAGGCATGGTTAAATAAAATGGATGTATTAAAAAGAATTCCTGTCAGAGAGCAGGATGCAAAGGAACGTGCTACCAACTTCAAAGAGGTGTGTCTCGGATATAACAAAGAAGAAGCAATGGAAGAGGCTTCCCGCTGCATTAACTGTAAAAATGCACAGTGTGTAAAGGGCTGTCCCGTAGCGATCCAGATCCCTCAGTTCATTGAACAGGTGAAGAACGGCAATATTGAAGAAGCATATCGTATCATCAGTGAATCCAGCGCACTTCCCGCTGTCTGCGGTCGTGTATGCCCCCAGGAAAGCCAGTGCGAGGGAAAATGTATCCGTGGTTTCAAGGGGGATCCCATCTCTATCGGTAAGCTGGAGCGTTTCGTAGCTGACTGGGCAAGAGAGAACGGTATCAAACCCACACCTGCAGCACAGAAGAACGGTAAAAAGGTAGCTGTCATCGGTTCCGGCCCCGCAGGTCTGACCTGTGCCGGAGATCTGGCAAAAATGGGATATGATGTAACCATCTTCGAGGCACTGCATGAGGCAGGCGGTGTACTGGTATACGGTATCCCCGAGTTCCGTCTTCCCAAGAGTGGCGTTGTGGCAAAAGAGATCGAGAATGTAAAATCTCTCGGTGTTCATATTGAAACCAACGTAGTGGTAGGCAAATCCGTGACCATCGATCAGTTGATGGACGAAGAGGGCTTCCAGGCCGTATTTATCGGTTCCGGTGCAGGACTTCCGAAGTTCATGGGTATCCCCGGCGAGAATGCCAACGGTGTATTCTCTGCCAATGAGTACCTGACCAGAAGCAATCTGATGAAGGCGTTTGATCCCGATTCCAGAACACCTATCATGCATGGTAAGAAGGTAGCTGTGGTAGGCGGCGGTAACGTGGCTATGGATGCTGCAAGAACCGCACTTCGTCTGGGTGCAGAGGTACATATTGTATACCGCAGAAGCGAAGAGGAGCTCCCTGCCAGAGTGGAAGAAGTACATCATGCAAAAGAAGAAGGCATCATTTTTGATCTGCTGACCAATCCTACCGAGATCCTGTCCGATGATAAGGGCTGGGTGACCGGCATGAAGTGCATCCGTATGGAACTGGGCGAGCCCGATGAGAGCGGCAGACGTCGTCCCGTGGAAGTACCCGGATCCGAATTCGTGATGGAGTTAGATACCGTGATCATGTCTTTAGGAACCTCCCCGAATCCTCTGATCTCTTCTACCACCAGGGGACTGGATACCAATAAGTGGAAGTGCATCATTGCGGATGAAAATAACGGCAAGACCACCAAGGAAGGTGTCTATGCCGGTGGAGATGCGGTAACAGGAGCAGCTACCGTTATTCTGGCGATGGGAGCAGGAAAGGCTGCTGCCAAGGGTATTGACGAATATCTGAGTGTAAAATAATTACCCCGCATCCGGTCACTGGACCGGACAGAATGGAGGCTTACATGGTAAGACATATTGTTATGTGGAGCCTGGAAGGTAATCTGACCTCCCAGGAGAAGAGAGCAGCCACCGAGAAGATCAAGGCACTTTTAGAGCCCATTAAAGAAAAAGTACCCGGTGCCGTGAAGGTGGAAGTAATCATAAATGGACTGGACAGCAGCAACCGGGATGTGGCACTGATCTCTGATTTTACAGATACAGAGGCACTGGCGGCATATCAGGTGCATCCGGATCATCTGGCAGCAAAAGAATATATTGGATCCGTGGCAGGAGGAAGAGCCTGCCTGGATTACGAATATTAAGGATGGTGTTAGCATATGGCATGGTGTCCGAAATGTAAAAATGAATATCGGGAAGGGATCACCGTATGTCCCGATTGCGGAGAAACACTGGTAAGTGAGGAAGAATTGACGGACTTTACTTCCGTGCTGTTCGGTGAACAGGATGAGATGGAGAAGTTAAAAGACTTCCTTACATACAATGGCGTGGAAAAAAGTAAACTTGTCTATGATGAGACAGAGCAGGTCTATGAACTGTTTGTAGATGCAAAGGACGAGAAAAAGGCGAAGACCATCGCCAGAGTTTTCTTAGAGCAGCAGGAAAAGGAACGCAAGGAGAATGCCGCAGAGGAAGAAGCAGCGGTAGACGAATTCCTGATGCCGGACGGAGATGAAGCATCGGAAGAAAAGCCAAATTCTGTGGAACTATTGAAAGCTGCATCCACGCAGGGCGGGCTGACCTATATGAACAGTGGTGCCAAAGCAGAGGAAAACAGATCCTCTGCCTGGGTATTGTTAATTGTGGGTGTTTTGGGAATACTGGTGATGGCCCTTGGAATTGCAGGAGCACTACCCTTTAACATCGGGAACCCATACATGTTCTACGGGGTCATGAGTGCTGTATTTATCCTCTTCATTGTTATGGGCGTGGTGTCCATGCGTAATGCAAAGCTTTTCGAGAAAAAGGCAGAGTCCGAGAACTCTCTGGTAGATACCTTGCTTAAATGGAGCGAGGAAAACCTGACTACGGAAAAAATCGACGCGCAGATCGAAAATGCAGCAGATACTCCCGAAGAAGCCCTGTATTATAAGAGATTTGAAGTCATCCGCAACCAGATAAACCATCAGTTCATGAATCTGGACCAGCAGATGCTGGAGAATCTCATTGACACGAAGATCTACGAACAGATATTCCCGGATACTGACGGAGCAGAGGAAGAATGATCAAAATATCCATCATATGTGTAGGGAAGATCAAGGAGAAATTTTTCCGTGATGCCATTGACGAATACAGCAAACGGCTGAGTCGTTACACGAAGTTGAACATTATCGAAGTGGCGGATGAGATGACACCGGATGGAGCAAGCACTGTTCTGGAAGATCAGATCCGTGAAAAAGAGGGAGCCCGCATTCTTGCAAAGTTGCCCCAGGATGCTCTGATCGTGACACTGGAGATCGCCGGCAAAAATTATTCTTCCGAAGAATTTGCAGCATGGATCGAGGACTGCAGTGTCCGTGGAAAAAGCCACATCTGCTTTGTCATCGGTGGCTCCTTAGGACTGCACAATAGCGTCTGCAAAAGGGCGGATCTGGCACTCAGCTTTTCCAAAATGACATTCCCGCACCAGCTTATGCGTGTGATCCTGTGCGAACAGATCTATCGGGCGTTCCGGATCATTCAGCACGAGCCTTACCATAAGTAAAAGTTTTGTAACTATTTTAAACAAGAGTGACGAAAATATGACAAAAAAACAACGTGCATTAGAAATCATAGAACGTCTGAAAAAAGAATACCCGGATGCCGGATGCACTTTGGATTACGATCAGGCATGGAAGCTGCTTGTCAGCGTCCGCCTGGCGGCCCAGTGTACCGATGCCCGGGTAAATATCGTAGTGGAGAAGCTTTATGAGAAATTTCCGGATGTGGATGCCCTGGCGGATGCTCCGGTGGAAGAGATCGAGGCAATCGTAAAGCCCTGCGGCTTAGGTCACAGCAAGGCGAGAGATATCAGCGCCTGCATGAAGATCCTTAGGGATAAATATCAGGGGAAAGTGCCGGATGACTTTGACGAGCTGCTGTCTCTGCCGGGAGTGGGCAGGAAAAGTGCCAATCTGGTCATGGGGGATGTCTTCGGTAAGCCCGCCATCGTGACGGACACTCACTGTATCCGACTGGTGAACCGTATGGGACTGGTAGACGGTATCAAGGAGCCTGCCAAGGTGGAAAAGGAACTGTGGAAGATCATTCCGCCCAAGGAAGGCAGTGACTTCTGCCACAGACTGGTATATCACGGAAGAGAGGTATGTACTGCCAGAACCCATCCCTATTGCGAGAAATGTTGTATCAGTGATATCTGTAAAAAAGTCGGTGTATAAGAGTTGGTGGTAATGTTGCCGCAGACAGGAGGAAGCCTATGAGAATGTATGACATCATCATGAAAAAGAGAAACGGCGGAGAGTTATCCAAAGAAGAGATCCGCTTTTTTATTGAAGGCTACACAAAGGGAGAGATACCGGATTACCAGGTGTCTGCTCTGATGATGGCAATTTATTTTCAGAAGATGACGGAGCGGGAGACTTACGAACTGACCATGGCCATGGCACATAGCGGGGAGATGCTGAATCTGTCCAAAATCCACGGCTGTAAGGTAGACAAACACAGTACCGGCGGCGTGGGTGACAAGACTTCTCTGGCTCTGACTCCCATGGTGGCTGCCTGCGGGATCCCTGTGGCTAAGATGAGCGGCAGAGGACTGGGGCACACCGGAGGAACCATTGACAAGTTAGAGAGCTTCCCCGGATTTACCACAGCACTTACCGCAGACCGCTTTATTGAAAATGTCAATAAGATCGGGATCGCCATTATGGGACAGACGAAAGATCTGGCACCGGCAGATAAAAAGCTGTATGCCCTGCGGGATGTGACGGCCACCGTGGACAATATGTCCCTGATTGCCAGCTCCATCATGAGCAAGAAGCTGGCAGCCGGTGCGGATGCCATTGTGCTGGATGTCAAGACCGGCAGCGGTGCTTTTATGAAGAGTCAGGACGATGCATTTGCCCTGGCGGAAGAAATGGTCAAGATCGGTAAAAATGCAGGCAGAAAAACCATTGCCGTAATCTCGGATATGGATCAGCCGCTGGGGCGTGCTGTGGGAAACGCTCTGGAAGTAAAAGAAGCCATTGCCACCCTGCGGGGAGAAGGACCGGAGGATTTTAGAGAACTCTGCATGGTACTGGGCAGTCAGATGTTGCTTGCCGGTGGCAAGGTGGAGAATGCCGAAGAGGCAAGAGGAATGCTTATTAAAGTCATCGAAGACGGCAGTGCCTTACGGAAATTGGAACAGTTCGTGGAAGCCCAGGGTGGTGACCCGTTGGCAGTAACGAACCCCGAACTCCTTCCTAAGGCATCGATGGTAGTGCCTGTCTGTGCGGACAGAGACGGTTTCGTGGGAAGAATCGCCTGCGAGGACATCGGCATCTGTTCCCTGCTGTTGGGCGGAGGAAGAGAGACCAAGGAAAGTACGATCGACCTGTCAGTAGGTATCGTATTAGAGAAGAAAAAGGGAGATGCTGTGAAAAAAGGCGAGGTTCTCGGGTATCTTCATGCCAATGACGAACAACGTCTGAAAGCGGCAAAGGAGAAATTCTTAAATGCTTACTGCATTACCGACAGCTGCCCCCAAAAGGAGCCTCTGATCAAGGGGATTTTGCAGTAACATATTTCGGTGCTCTTCGTCATATAGTTTTATATGAAAATGAGAAGAGCACAACAGCAAAAAGAAAAATGGATTGATTCCCTGCAGCTTCCCAAGGATGTCTGTATGGGAGCGCTGCGCGTGACACTTACCGGCAACTGTGAAGTCTGGATCGAGAATTACAGAGGGATTTTGGAGTATACCGGCGAACGGATCCTGCTGCAGGCGAAGACCTGTCAGGTGTGTCTGGAGGGAAGCCGGCTTTCCATCGACTATTATACCAATGAAGATATGAAGATCAGCGGAAATATCAGTACGCTGCGTTATTTATAGATCATTACTGGTAAACGGAGGTCGTCTGGAAATGACGGAATGGATCAAACGTCTGCAGGGATATGTGAAAATTCGTGTATGGGGATTTGCACCGCAGCGGTTTATCAATCTGTGCAGTAATAAGGGTGTATTACTGTGGAACATTGAAAAGCAGGATGATATTTATATGATGTGTGTCAGTCTGAAAGCTTTTTATCAGCTGCGTCCCATCGCCAGAAAAACAAAAGTAAGGGTAGTCATATCGGAAAGATGTGGACTACCTTTTTTAGTGCCCGGAATGCTTAAAAGAAAGGTATTTTTTGCAGGCTTTTTTCTGACAGCAGCGTTTTGGATTCTATCTTCTTTTTTCATATGGGATATCCGGGTCTCCGGAAATTTACAGGTGACGGAGGATGTTTTTTTAAAATTTCTGGAGCAGGAAGGCGTACATACCGGAATGCGGAAAAGCAATCTGGATATCGGAGAATTGGAAAAACAGATCCGCCGCAATTTTCCACAGGTCACCTGGACCTCCGGACGACTGGACGGAGTACGTCTTTTTATTGAACTGAAGGAAAATGATATGCCGGTTCCGGAAGAAACTGCTGCAGATCCTAAGACAGGCAGGGATCTGGTGGCACAATACGACGGTGTGATCACGGAGATGATCGTTCGAAGCGGTGTGCCCAAAGTAACCACCGGCAGTGAAGTAGCAAAGGGGGACATTCTGGTGGAAGGCAGGATCCCCATATATGCGGAGGATGGCGCCGTAAGGGAATACCGGCCGGTAGTATCGGACGCAGATATCCGGATGGAACACACCGGTACTTTCCAGGCGTATCTGCCGGCAGATTATATCCAAAAACAGTACACAGGGAGGGAAACACAGTATTATTTTATTCGCTTCGGCGACATAGAGTGGAGACCGAGGGCGGAGCCCGGGTATCTGCAATACGACAGCATCCTTGACACCTGTCCGGTAAAAGTACTGGAATATCTGCATGTTCCCTGCACACTGTGTAGGATCACTTATAGAGAGTATCAAAAAACAGAATATTCCTATACGACACAGGAAGCAAAAACTGTTTTACAGAAAAAAATATTGGACTTTCTCGAAAGTTTAGATGAAAAAGGGGTACAAATAATCTCGAAAGATGTTAAAATAGAAACAAAGTGCGCCGGATGGACTGCTCACGGAGAATTGACATTACGCGAGGCAGCGGGAGTGCTTACAGATTCCGTGCCGGAGATGGTCGAAGATCTGCGTACGGAAGATACTGATGGAAATGAGGAATAAGGCATAAATGGGTGTGACAACAATCAGTTTTGAGATGGATACGGAACAGATGCGTAAAATATTCGGCATGCAGGATGCCTATATCAAGAAACTGGAACAGGATTTTCAGGTGACTATCGTAGACCGTAACGGCAGCGTTGTGATCACCGGAGAGGAAGAGAATGCTTCGAAGGCATCCCGGGTATTGAAACAGTTGACTGCACTGTCGGATCATGGCAATGAGATCGAAGAACAGAGTGTGGATTATGCCATTGAAATGGGAAAAGAGGATCAGGAAGATAAACTGATGGAAATGGATGCGGACTGCATCTGTCACACCGTCAGCGGCAAACCGATCAAACCCAAGACCCTGGGACAGAAAGCTTATGTGGATGCCATCCGCAAGAATATGATCGTATTCGGACTGGGACCTGCCGGTACCGGTAAGACTTACCTGGCTATGGCAATGGCGATCACAGCATTTAAAAATAACGAGGTCAGCCGTATCATACTGACCAGACCTGCCATTGAAGCCGGTGAAAAGTTAGGATTTTTGCCCGGAGACCTGCAGAGTAAGGTAGACCCGTACCTGCGTCCGCTATATGACGCGCTGTACCAGATCATGGGTGCTGAGAGTTTTGCCAAAAATATGGAAAAGGGTCTGATAGAAGTGGCGCCTCTTGCTTATATGAGAGGTCGTACTCTGGACAATGCCTATATTATCCTGGATGAAGCGCAGAATACCACCCCGGCGCAGATGAAAATGTTCCTGACCCGTATCGGGTTTGGCTCCAAGGTGATCGTAACCGGTGACTCTTCCCAGAAGGATCTTCCCGTTGGAGCAAAGTCCGGTCTGGATGTGGCGACGAGAGTCCTTAAAAATATTGACGACATTGCTTTCTGTAATCTGACCAATAAGGATGTGGTTCGACATCCGTTGGTACAGAAGATCGTAAAAGCATACGATGATTATGAAGCCGGGAACAAAAGAAGCCCTAAGTTAAAGCATACGGACAAGGGAAAAAGATAAGTATGAAAACGGAAAACAAAAACGGTCTTTTGGTATTTCTGCTGCCGGAACTTCTGACAGTTTTGGCGGGAAGTGCCGGGGTTTACGGGCTGGGGATTATTGCCAGACAATTATCGGCGGAAAATGCATTGCGGGATGCGGTGATGACAGCGCTGGGATTTGCTGTGGCAGGTTTTTTCCTTCGAAGGGAGACCCTGGACGATCATTTGGATTATGATAATGCAGATCATCCGATCCGGTTTTGGATCGTGGTCTGGTGCTGCCTTTTGTTTTCTCTGGCATGCGTTTTTTTGCCGGCGGGAGGATGGCCGTTCCCTGCGGTGTTTGTAGTATTATCGTTATTTGGCAATCTCCCTGTGGGAATTCTGTTTTCCTCAGTGTTTTTAATGATTGCTGCGTTTGAAGGACAGTCTGCCGGCATTTTCTTTTTGTATTTTATCAGCGGTATTTTTGCAGCCTGTCTGTTTCAGCATCTGGAAGAGGAATTTTCCATTGTGATACCCTTATTTTTATCCCTGTTGTGTCTGCTTTTGTGTGAAACGGCCAATATTGTATTGCTGACCAATGAACATCTTACGTTGGAACAATTCCTGGTACCGGCGGCAAATTTGATCATCTCGGGAATCCTGCTTTTGGGAATATTGAAAATCTTCTCGGGAATGGTGGTCTACAAGGACAGAGTGCGGTATCTGGATCTGAATGACACGGAGAACCAGACGCTTTCCCAGTACCGGAAAACGGATCGTACAGAGTATTTTCTCTGTATACATACGGCGTATTTCTGCGAGCGTATTGCCGTCAAACTGGGAATGGACAAGGAGGCACTGAAGTGTGCGGGGCTATACCATAAAAAGTGCTGGGATCAGATGAAAAAGGAAGGCGTGGAATTCCCGAAAGGGGCTCGGACGATTCTGGAAGAATACAAAACGAACAAAAAATATCACCACAAAGAGACATTGGTATTGTATTGTTCCGATGCGATTGTCAGTGCGGTTTTGTTGCTGCTTCAAAAGGAGCCTGACAAGAAGCCGGATTATGACCAGGTCATTGATAAGATATTTGAACGCATCTGGCAGAAAGAAATCGTCAGTGAATGCGATATGACGCTGCATGACTGGAAACGGATGCAGAAGATATTTAAGGAGGAGAAACTGTATTATGACTTTTTACGTTGAAAATGAAACCGGGGAGAGCTTTTCCGAAGGGACAGAGGCGTTCCCTGTGGAGGATACGGTAGAAAAGGTAGCATGTGCTGTACTGGATATGGAAGGCTGCCCTTATGAGGTACAATTAAATGTTCTGCTCACCGATAACGACGGCATTCACGCATACAATAAGGAATACCGTAACATTGACAGGGAGACGGATGTGCTGTCTTTCCCCAATCTGGACTTTGACAGACCCGGTAATTTTGAGATCTCCGAAGACAGAGAGGCTGATTATTTTGATCCGGATACGGGAGAACTGATTCTGGGAGATATTATTATCTCCGTGGATCGCGTAAAGGAGCAGGCAGAGAGCTACGGACACAGCAGAAAAAGAGAATTTGCGTTCCTGGTAGCCCACAGTATGCTGCATCTGTGCGGATACGACCATATGGAAGAAGACGAAGCAAAGGTAATGGAGGCTAAGCAGGAGCAGGTTCTTTCATCCCTTGGAATTACAAGAGATTAAAAAGGGCGTGTAATACACGTATAGGTAACCGAAATGAATCAGGTAGAGGTAAAAAGAAAACAGATACAATTTTTCGCAGATGCTCTGGCGGTGATCAATGTCTGGATATTCGGAAGGAAACTTGGCAATAACGGGCTGGCTTATCTTACGGCGGCTTTGTTGGTGTTTGCATTTTTCTGGATCCTTACGGGGAAGAACATTCCTGACCGGATGGGGAAGCTTCTTCGCGGAAGAAGTGCCAAAGGACAATATAAAAATGTATCGAAAATGCGTAGAAATATGATGCTGTTCCAGATGGCTTTAGGACTTTTAGCGGCGTTATTTTGTGCAGCTGCTGGATATACGGTATTGGAAAAGGTATTTCGCATCCCCTACGGCAGTATGATCTTATGGATTCTTTGCCCTGCGTTATTTTTCAGATGCATTCAATCCGTGTTTCTCGGATGTTTTCAGGGGGAAGGATCGGAGATGCCCTCCGCTGTGTCTTGTGTGCTTCGTCAGGTATTTTACCTGGGACTTGGTCTTTTATTCTTAGAAATATTCGGCAATTACGGAGAAAAAGTAAGTCTTCTTCTGAAAAGGGATGATTTCACGGCAATGTACGGAGCCATGGGGGTGGCTTTGGGTATTCTGATCTCGGAGCTTTTAGTGACGCTGTTTTTATTCGTGATCTACCGGGGCAGCATATCGGGAAGAAGAGAGAACGAGAACGGGATGAAGGGAACCGACAGCTTTGCGGGGCAGATCGGATCTCTGTTTCCCGGAATCGGCGGAGATATTTTAAGACAGCTTCTTTTCCTGCTGCCGTTATGGCTGGGACTCATTCTGTTTCAGAGACAGTCGCAGGATATTTATGCATCTGCAGAACAATACGGAGTGTTTGCCGGAAGATATCTGGTGACGCTGCTTTTCCCCACGTCGATATTGTATGCGGGAATGCTGTCTTGTATTGCCAGGACCTGCGCTCATTTTAAGAAAAAAGAAGACCGGTTTGCAAAATCCGTGTTTCAGGCAGGTATGCAGGGTGTTTTCCTTCATGGAATGTTTTTTACCATAGTGACCGCTGTGTTGGCACTACCGATTGCTCAGACACTGGATAACACCGTCTCCACACAGCTGGCGGATATGTTCGCCAAAGGCTCCTCAATTATTTTGTGGCTGCTTTTGCTCCTGTATTGCTCGGAAATCCTGAAGATGACGGGAAAGGGTTATCTTGTCCTTGCAGGATACGGCATTATGGATATTGTTTTTGTGATAGTGGAAACAGTGCTTTTAAATCTGGACAATGCCGGAAGCTTAAGTATTGTGCTGGGCAGTGTCATAAGTATGGCATGCGGTGCCATGTTCTTATGTGTGATTGTCTGTCTGCAGATGAAGACCTGGCCGGACGCCCTGAGGAGTCTGGCAATCCCCGCCGGATGCAGTCTTGCCTGTGGTCTGCTGGCGTTTGGACTGGAGAAGATTCTGCTTCCTCATTTGGGAGCAGTGGTGACGGTACTATTGGAACTGGTGATTACGATTTTGCTATACTGGTTTTTACTTATTATGCTACGATGCTTTAAGGGATCTGATTTTTCCTATATTCCCGGCGGCCGGCTGATGCGTAAGCTTGGAAAAATGCTCCGGCTGATTTAAGACTTTTCCAAAGCGGGTTGACAAAATGTATATTTTCCAAAAAATAACTGATACTGATACAAAGAATGAAACATTGATACCATGGATGTGAGGCAGTATGAAATTTGTAAAACGTATCAGTTACTTTTTGGTGGTTCCGGTCTTTTTCCTGGGACTGGGCATATATCTCGGCGTCTGGGGAATCCATTTTTTCTATCCGGGTCTTTGGTATGATATGAATGATACAGCTAAGCCACCGTATGTTGTAGATGAGACAGTGACAGACGAAGAGGGTAATTTGCCACCAACGAGTGTGGCTGTGGCTTCTTCCGGGGAGACACTGTGTGCGGATACGGAATATGTGCTGGAAGAGACCGATATTCTCCGGGGGACTAGTGTTGAGACCTCCTGGAAGATTCCACACAAATATATCGGTATGGATCGGGAGAACTTTTTGGAGACCATGGATCTGTATGCCGAACATCCGCCACTTTCGGAGATTGAGCGGGGATTTGTGGGGCTGGAGGTATTGTCATTTTCCAGGGATAGAGTGGTGGTCCGCATGGATTACCGGTATGTGCAGCCCAGTGAAAGCTTTTATCTGGCGGTGACGGATCATGAAGTGGTGGTATATTTAGAGGACCGGACCACGGTATATATCAATACGGGAATTGCACTGGAGGATCTGCCGGAGACTTTGCAGCTGCAGATCATGGACATGCTGTTCGTCCCGGATGAAGAGACATTGTATGATTTTTTGGAGACTTATTCCTCTTAAATAAAGGTGAAGAAACAGATGAAGAAACAGATAGGTGTGATCGGCGGCGGAGCTGCCGGTATGATGGCAGCGATAACTGCTGCAAGAGAAGGCGCTAAGGTGACGATCTTCGAGCGCAATGACCGTGTAGGGAAGAAGATATTACAGACAGGAAACGGAAAGTGCAATCTGGGCAACCGGGCACTTTCTGTGGAATGTTATCACGGCACTGATCAGCAGTGGATCGGAAAGGCACTGGAACGGTTTGACACGGAAGATACGATCCGCTTCTTCCAAAGCATCGGGCTGATGGTAAAAGAAAAAAACGGATATCTCTATCCGGTCTGCGAACAGGCTGCTGCTGTATTGGATGTACTGCGGTATGAATTACAGGCGCTCGGCGTGGAGATTGTATTTTCGTGTAAGATTACAAAAGTAGAACGGATGGATTCCGGGAAGCTGCTTGTCAGTGACGGGGAAAAAGAGTGGATGTTGGATGCGGTGATTCTGACCTGCGGAGGTAAAGCAGCTCCTGCCACCGGATCGGATGGCAGTGGATTTAAGCTTGCGAAGAAGCTGGGACATACCTGCACACTTACGGTTCCGGCACTGGTGCAGCTGCGTTGTCAGGAAACGGATCTGCTAAAAGGTATCGCCGGGGTCCGGACGGACAGCGAGATCCGTTTCCTGTGTGACGGAGAGGAAATCAGCAGAGAGCGTGGAGAATTGCAGTTGACGGATTACGGTATCTCCGGCATTCCGGTATTCCAGTTAAGCAGCAGTGTGAACTACCGGCTCAGAGAACGCAGAGAATGTGTGGCACAGATTGATTTTCTGCCGGAATTGTCAAAAGAAGAATATCGTAAATTACAGGAGAACCGTAAGCTGCTTTTGGGAGACCGGACAGCGGAGGAATTTTTTACCGGTATAGTACATAAAAAGCTGACTTCGACACTGCTAAAGCTGGCGGGGATCCGTCTGGCAACGCCCATGCGGGAGATCCCGGAGGAGAAGATTCGCAATTTCTATGGGCTTTGCAGGAACTTCAGACTGCATATTACAGAGAGCAATCCCTACGAGAATGCACAGGTATCTGCAGGTGGAGTCGCAGTAACGGAAGTAAAAGAGACGATGGAATCCAAATACTGTGCCGGCGTCTATTTTGCGGGAGAGATCCTGGATGTGGACGGCAGATGCGGAGGTTACAATCTGCAATGGGCATGGAGCAGCGGATATCTGGCAGGATATCACGCAGCACAATAACAGGAGAAAAATGATTATGATCAGACTGAACCAGCTGAAGCTTCCGGTGAGTCATACCGAAGCGCAGCTTATGAGTAAGACGGCACAGATCTTACAGATTCCGGAAGCGGAGATCCTTGAAATTGAGATCGTAAGGCAGTCACTGGATGCCAGAAAAAAACCGGAGCTTTTCTACAGTTATAGCGTAAATGTGACGGTGAAAAGAGAGCAAAAAGTATATAAGGATGCGGTTCGCAGACTGGGAAAGGCAAATGTAGCGCTTGTAGAAAAGACAGAGTATCATTTCCCGGATGGCGGCACACAGCCGCAGAAACATCCTACTGTGATCATCGGTATGGGACCGGCAGGATTATTTTGTGCCTATTACCTGGCACAGCACGGATATGCACCGGTGATCTTAGAGCGCGGCGAAGACGTGGATACCAGACAGGCGGATGTGGAAGCGTTCTGGCAGACGGGAAGGTTAAAACCGGATTCCAATGTACAGTTCGGGGAAGGCGGCGCCGGAACTTTTTCCGATGGTAAATTAAATACACTGGTAAAGGATAAATACGGCAGAAATACGGAAGTGCTGAAAACCTTTGTTCGTCATGGCGCCGATCCTGCGATCGTTTACCAGGCAAAGCCCCATATCGGTACGGATGTCTTGAGCAGAGTCATAAAAAGCATGCGGGAAGAGATCCTGCGTCTGGGTGGGGAAGTCCGTTTTAAGAGTCAGGTGACAGAGATTAAAACGCAGAACGGGCAGGTCACCGGAGTCATCGTAAACGGCAGGGAAGAGATTCCCTGTGAGCAGGTGGTACTGGCTCCGGGACACAGTGCCAGAGATACTTTTGCCATGTTATATGAGAAAAATTTCCCCATGGCGTCGAAACCTTTTGCAGTTGGATTCCGCGTGGAGCATCCACAGAACCTGATCAATAGAAGCCAGTATGGCGCAGAACATGTGAAAGAGCTGGGGGCTGCTGCCTATAAAGTAACGGCGAAGACAAGTTGTGGCAGAGGTGTTTACTCTTTCTGTATGTGTCCCGGAGGCTATGTGGTCAATGCATCCTCGGAACCCGGGAGGCTTGCGGTCAACGGTATGAGTTACAGTGGCCGTGACGGAAAAAATGCAAACAGTGCCATTATTGTTGCGGTGACTCCCGCAGATTACGGCTCCGATCACCCGTTAGCGGGAATTGAATTCCAGCGAAGACTGGAGCAGAGAGCTTACGAACTGTGTGACGGAAAACTTCCGGTTCAAAGGTACGGAGACTTTAGGGAAAAGGTCACCGGAGAACTCCGTAAGATACAGAACGGACCTAAGGATGGCTTGTGGGACAACTTGGAACCGCAGTGCAAGGGAGCGTTTGCATGGGCGGATCTTACGGGGATCCTTCCCGGGGAGTGTAACCAGGCCTTCGTGGAAGGAATGGACAGCTTTGATAGGCAGATCCACGGTTTTGCATCCCAGACAGTGATCCTCACGGGAGTGGAGAGCCGGACTTCTTCCCCGGTGCGGATTGAGCGCGATGAAAATTTACAGTCCGGGATCCGTGGGTGTTACCCCTGTGGGGAAGGCGCCGGATATGCCGGAGGAATCACCTCTGCAGCGATGGACGGCATTCGTGTGGCGGAACAGATCGCATCACAGTTTGCTCCGTTACAGCGTTGACGTACGGAGCAAAATAGTATATTATGCAGATAATCCATAGTTTGTATGCAGAAAGGCAATCAACGTGAATAACATAAGGGAACAGATTAAGAACAAGAAAAGAATCGTTATTAAGATCGGTTCTTCTTCTTTACAGCATGCTGAGACAGGAGATCTGGATTACATCCGTCTGGAGAAGTTAGTCAGAGAACTCTGTGATATCAGTAATCAGGGGAAGGAAGTCGTGCTGGTGACTTCCGGCGCCATTGCAGTTGGTAAAAAAGCTGTAAATTTAAAAACGATAGAAGGAAAGACCCAGGCAGAAGCTATGGCAGTGAAACAGGCATGCTCCGCCATCGGTCAGGCGAGACTGATGATGGCTTATCAGAAGCTGTTTGCGGAGTACAATCATGTGGCAGCACAGATTTTGATGACAAAAAATACCATCGTGGACAATCTGAACCGTTACAATGCCCACAATACCTTTACCCAGCTGTTGAAAATGGGTGCGATCCCGGTCGTCAATGAAAATGATACCGTAGCAACCTACGAGATCGAGATCGGTGATAACGATACCCTGTCCGCTATTGTGGCGGCGCTGATCGATGCGGATCTTCTGATCCTTCTGTCGGATATCGACGGTCTCTACACCGATGATCCCAGACAGAACCCGGAGGCGGAATTTATCGAACAGGTGGATGAACTTACGGATGAATTCATGAATATGGGCAAGGCTACCACCGGCAGCAATGTAGGTACCGGAGGCATGAATACCAAAATGATCGCTGCGAAGATCGCCACCAGCTCCGATGTGGATATGATCATTGCCAACAGCAGAGACATCGGTGTGCTGCACCAGCTGTTAGAAGGGGAGAACGAAGGTACCCTGTTCGTGGCACACAGGGACGAAGCCTTTGACCTGCCGGGCTTTGTCGAAAATCTACATAAAAATTAATGATGAAGAGTCACACGACTATTTGTGACGTCTGCGGAATGGAGATTACTATGAATATGGATGAGAGAATAAAGCGCATTAATGAGCTTTATCATAAATCACAAAACGAAGGACTGACAGACGAGGAAAAGCTGGAACAGTCCATACTGCGACAGGAATATGTAGACAGTATCAAACGTAACATGAAAGCACAGTTAGACAACATTGAGATCGTCAGACCGGACGGCTCTGTTGAAAAATTAAAGCCGTCTTATAAAAAGAACAAAAAATAAAGAAAAATGATCAGAGAAGAAAAAAAGTTACTTCGTAAGGAAATATTATCCCGCAGGGATGCCCTGACAGAAGTCGAACGGGAGAGGGGAAAGTTGCTCATTACCGAACGGATCCTGGGGCATCAGTGGTATTATCTCTCCAACAGGATCCTTAGTTTTGTAAGCTACGGAAGTGAGATCTGTACCACGGAGATTTTAGAAAATGCCCTGCAGGATGGAAAAGAGGTTTATGTCCCTAAGGTGGAAGGACGGGAAATGCAATTTTACCGAATCCGGTCGCTTACGGAACTGAAGGAAGGCTATAAGGGAATCCGGGAACCGGAGGGAAATACGGAAAGCTATGTGTTCACTCCGGAAAATGCGGCAGGAAGCCTTTTTCTTATGCCGGGAAGTGTATTTGATCCCTTGGGTAATCGCTTAGGGTACGGCGGTGGATTTTATGACCGGTATCTGGCAGACAAAGAAGCCTTAAGACTGCGCAGCATCGCTGTGGGATTTCGGTGTCAGCAGGCAAAAGAGGTGCCGGTGGAAGAGACGGATATAAAGCCTTATCAGGTGATTTTGGTATAAACAAATGTTTTAGAAAGGCGAAGAAAAATGGCTGAGCTTTTAGAACTGGGGAAAAATGCCTGCGATGCAAAATATATATTGCAGAAGTTGACAACCGAAGAGAAAAATAAAGCATTGCAGACTGCGGCAAACAATTTGTGTGACAGACAGGAAGAAATCCTGTCCGCAAATGCAGTGGATCTGGAAAACGGCAGAAAAAACGGAATGAATCCAGGACTGTTAGATCGTTTAAAGCTTACCGCTGACAGAATCTCGCAGATTGCGGAGGGGCTTATGCAGATTGCAGTGCTCCCGGACTGCATCGGTGAGACCATGGAGCATTTCGAGCGTCCCAACGGACTAAAGATCGACAAGGTCAGAGTTCCGTTAGGTGTTATCGGTATTATCTATGAGGCACGCCCAAATGTCACCGCGGATGCCTTTGGTTTATGCTTTAAAACCGGTAACGCTGTGATCTTAAAGGGTGGCAGTGATGCCATTCATTCCAATATTGCAATCGTTAACATATTACAGGATGCACTGGAAGCCTGCGGAATGCCCCGGACTGCGGTGCAGTTGATTGAAAATACGGATCGCGCGGTTACCGCGCAGTTTATGAAAATGAAGGAATATGTGGATGTACTGATTCCCAGAGGCGGTGCGGGACTGATCCGCAGCGTGGTGGAGAACAGCACCATTCCCGTGATCGAGACCGGAACCGGTAATTGCCACGTCTACGTAGATCAGGACGCAGATGTGGATATGGCAGTAAAAATTCTGATGAATGCCAAGACCCAGAGGATCGGTGTCTGCAATGCCTGTGAGTCTCTGGTGGTACATCGGGCAATCCGTGACAGATTCCTTCCCAAAATGGCGGAGACCCTGAAGACAAAAAATGTGGAACTGCGGGGAGACGAAAGTACGTGTGAAATCCTGTCTGACTGTATTCCGGCAACGGAAGAAGATTACGGCACCGAGTATCTGGACTATATTTTATCCATTAAAACGGTCGACAGCGTGGACGAGGCGATTGCTCATATTAACCGCTATAATACGAAGCATTCCGAATGTATCGTGACAGAAAATGCGCAGACGGCGGAAAAGTTCTTAAACGAAGTGGATGCTGCCTGTGTCTATGTCAATGCATCCACACGTTTTACGGATGGATTTGAATTTGGATTTGGTGCCGAGATCGGCATCAGTACACAGAAACTGCACGCAAGAGGACCTATGGGTCTGAAGGAGCTGACCTCCTATAAATACAAGATCCACGGAAACGGTCAGATCCGTGGATAATGACCTGCGTATTCTCCGGATGTTTTGACCGGAAATAACTATAAGAGTAGAGGAGAGAGATTATGAAAGAAGTAAACGGAAGCATTTGGCACACCATGAGCACCCAGAGAGTCACTCCCACAGATTTTGTCTGTGTCATTGAGATCTCCAAGGGCAGTAAAAACAAGTATGAACTGGATAAGGAGACCGGCCTTCTGATCCTGGACCGTATCCTGCATACATCCACCCATTATCCCGCTAACTACGGATTCATTCCCAGAACCTACGGCGATGACGGTGACCCCCTGGATGTACTGTTATTATGTTCCGAGCCGGTACAGCCCATGACCCTGGTAAGAGCGTATCCTATCGGTGTGATCTCCATGCTTGACAACGGCAAAAACGATGAGAAGATCATTGCGGTTCCTTTCAATGATCCAAATTATAACTGCTACCATGATATTTCCGAGCTGCCCAGTCATGTGGTGGACGAGATGGAACATTTCTTCACAGTATATAAGGCACTGGAGAACAAGACCACCGCAGTCAATGAAAAGGGTAACAGAGAAGAAGCTATCGAAGTCATCAAGAAATGTCTCGATAACTACATTGATACCTTTATCAAGAGCTGGTAAATGCCGCGGCGTAAGAATATGGTGTTTTTTCATAGGAACTAATGAAAAAAAATGTCAAAACCCACTAGATTTTTTTAGGGAAATATGAGAGAATGAACACGACCATTATGATATTATTTTATCAATAGTATTATAAGTACATATTGAAAGGAGATTTCACATGATTTATTCAAAAGAAGTTGAAGAAATGTGTCCCGTTGCACAGGGCGTACATCATGGTTGTGCTCCCATTCCCGAAGAGGCAAAATGGGTGCAGGCAAAAGAAGTTAAGGATATTTCCGGTCTGACTCACGGTGTGGGCTGGTGTGCACCTCAGCAGGGTGCATGTAAGCTGACCCTGAACGTTAAGGAAGGCATCATCCAGGAGGCTCTGGTTGAGACCGTTGGATGTTCCGGTATGACCCACTCCGCAGCTATGGCTGCTGAGATCCTGCCCGGTCTGACCGTTATGGAAGCTTTAAATACTGACCTTGTATGTGATGCAATCAATACCGCTATGAGAGAGCTGTTCTTACAGATCGTATACGGTCGTACCCAGAGCGCATTCTCTGAGGAGGGTCTGCCTGTCGGTGCAGGTCTGGAAGATCTCGGTAAGGGCTTAAGAAGCCAGGTTGGTACTATGTACGGTACTCTGAAGAAGGGCCCCCGTTATCTGGAGATGGCAGAAGGTTATGTAACCGGTATCGCTCTGGACAAGGATGATCAGATCATCGGTTACCAGTTCGTTAACCTCGGCAAGATGACCGACTTCATCAAGAAGGGTGACGATGCCAACACTGCATGGGAAAAGGCTAAGGGCCAGTATGGTCGTGTAGATGATGCAGTTAAGATCATCGATCCCAGAAAACAATAAGATATAGGAGGACAGAAAAAATGGCTTTATTTGAATCATATGAAAGACGTATTGATAAGATTAACGCTGTATTGAACAGCTATGGTATCTCCTCTATCGAAGAAGCAGAGAAGATCACAAAAGATGCAGGTCTGGATGTATACGATCAGGTTAAGAAGATCCAGCCCATCTGTTTTGAAAATGCTTGCTGGGCTTACACCGTAGGCGCTGCAATCGCAATCAAAAAGGGCTGCAGAAAGGCATCTGAAGCAGCAGCAGCTATCGGTGAAGGCTTACAGTCATTCTGTATTCCCGGTTCCGTTGCTGATACCCGTAAGGTAGGTCTTGGCCATGGTAACCTGGGCAAGATGTTACTGGAAGAGGATACTGATTGCTTCTGTTTCCTGGCTGGACATGAGTCCTTCGCAGCAGCAGAGGGCGCGATCGGTATCGCAGAGAAGGCTAACAAAGTTCGTCAGAAGCCTTTACGTGTTATCCTGAACGGCCTTGGTAAGGATGCTGCAAAGATCATTTCTCGTATCAACGGATTTACCTTCGTAGAGACCTCTTATGATCCTTACACCAACACCGTTACCGAGGTAGAGAGAATCGCTTACTCCGAGGGACTTCGTGCTAAGGTTAACTGCTATGGCGCTAACAGCGTTCCCGAAGGTGTTGCTATCATGTGGAAGGAGAACGTAGACGTATCCATCACCGGTAACTCTACCAACCCTACCAGATTCCAGCATCCCGTAGCCGGTACTTACAAGAAGGAGAGACTCGAAGCTGGCAAGAAGTACTTCTCCGTTGCATCCGGCGGCGGTACCGGACGTACTCTGCATCCCGATAACATGGCTGCAGGCCCCGCTTCTTATGGTTTCACTGATACTCTGGGCCGTATGCACTCTGATGCGCAGTTCGCTGGTTCTTCCTCCGTACCTGCACACGTTGAGATGATGGGTCTGATCGGTATGGGTAATAACCCTATGGTAGGCGCTACCGTAGCTGTTGCAGTATCCATCGAGGAAGCTGCTAAGGCTGGCAAGTTCTAACTAAATCTGATTTTCAGAATTCTGAGACTCCCGATTTTTCGGGAGTCTTTTTTTCCATAAAAATCACTTTGCAATCGAACATACATTCTGTTATAATATAATGAGCCCAGGCTCATTAGCGAACGAATATCCTGCGAAGCAGGATGTAGAGTGTGAAGCAACGGTAAGCACCATAGGTGCGAATCATGATGTAATGAGCAACCGCAGCACAGAAAGGAGACATTTATGAAAACATCATCACATACATATATTGCTATGGATCTGAAGTCCTTTTATGCCTCCGTGGAGTGCGCAGACAGAGGCCTGGATCCTCTGAATACGAACCTGGTGGTGGCAGATGCCTCCAGGACGCAAAAGACCATCTGCCTGGCAGTATCTCCCTCCTTAAAAGCCTACGGAATCCCCGGAAGAGCCAGACTGTTCGAGGTGATCTCCAAGATAAGGGAAGTGAATGCCCTACGGAAAGTGCGGGCACCCGGAGGCAGTTTTTTAGGAAAAAGCACTTTTGCGGATGAATTACAGGAACATCCGGAACTGGAAGTGAGTTTTATCACGGCAACACCCCGGATGGCGAGATATCTGGAGTACAGTACACAGATCTATGATATTTACCTGAGATATCTTGCACCGGAGGATATACATGTCTATTCCATTGATGAAGTATTCCTGGATGTAACGCAGTATCTGAAGATCTACAAAATGACGGCGGAAGAACTGGCAACTACGATTGCCACAGAAATCCTTAAGAAAAAGGGACTGACCGTCACGGCGGGGATCGGAACAAATCTGTATCTGTGTAAGGTGGCAATGGATATTGTTGCCAAGCACATAGAACCGGATGCAAATGGCGTACGAATCGCAAAGCTGGATGAGATCAGCTATCGGGAACTGCTGTGGGACCATAAGCCGTTGACGGACTTCTGGCGGGTGGGCGCAGGATACCGTAAAAAGCTGGAAGCCGCCGGAATATTTACCATGGGAGATATCGCCCGTTGCTCTATCGGTGGAGTGGGTGATTACTATAATGAGGATCTACTGTATGGAATGTTTGGAATCAACGCGGAACTTCTGATCGATCATGCCTGGGGATACGAACCGGTGACCATGGATCTGATCAAATCCTACCGCCCGGAGACCAACTGTATCAGCGCCGGGCAGGTTCTGCATTGTGCTACGGATTTTACACAGACGAAGATCGTGGTTCGGGAGATGGCAGAGCAGCTGGTACTAGACCTGGTGGAGAAGAAACTGGTGACAGACCAGGTTGTTTTGACGGTGGGGTATGACATTGATAACTTGAAGATACCAGGGATTGCGGATCGTTATCACGGAGAGATCACCGTGGACCGTTACGGCAGAAGTGTACCGAAACACGCGCATGGCACCGGGAATCTTGGAAATATGACTGCATCCGCTGCCAGGATCACAGACACGATCATGGAACTATATGAACGGATCGTGGATCCCATGTTACTTGCCCGCAGGATCACACTGGTGGCAAATCATTTAAAAGAGGCAGACAGTGTGAAGGATGAGCCGGTCTATGAACAGCTGGATCTGTTTTCCGGCGGACTGTTGTCGGATGACACCAAAGAGAAGGACATGCAGAAGGAAAAGGAACATTTGGAAAAGGAAAAACATCTGCTGGAAGCCATGCTTAGCGTGAAATCCAAATACGGAAAAAATGCTATTTTAAGAGCCGCCGATCTTCAGGAGGGCGCTACCACGATAGACAGGAACCGCCAGATCGGCGGTCATAAGGCATGAATCAAATTTGAAATTTGATTCGCGATTCCTACGACGAAAGGAATCGTCTGCGGAATGGAGATTACTATGAACGAAAAATATAAAGACATGCTCCATCTTCCCCATCCGGTATCTGCGACACATCCTAGGATGTCACTGCCAAATCGTGCCGCCCAGTTTTCTCCTTTTGCGGCGCTTACGGGATACGACAATGCTCTGAGAGAGACCGCCAGACTGACGGATCGCTTTATAGAATTGGATGAGGACAGGAAACAGGAGATTGACAGACAACTCTATTATATTCACGAACATTTGACACAAAAGCTTCCTGTGAAGATCACTTATTTTGTACCGGATTTCCAAAAAGATGGAGGCAGTTACCGGACTCTGGAAGGTCATGTTCAGAAAATAAATGAAACAGCCGGGAAAATTTGCATGAACGACACGGAGATTCCGATAAATAAGATTTATCAGATAGATTTCACATGATTTTATAAAAATTGCACGTTATAACCTCTTATAATGTGAAAATAACACTGGTAAAATATACAAACATCTTGTATAATGTACAGTAATGGCTGAGAAAAAAGCTGGAAAATAAATGAGGGAGGAAGACCAAATGTACTTTTGTAAAAATTGCGGCGAGCCTTATATGACGGATGAAGCTGTAATGTGCGTAAAGTGTGGAGTAGCCAAAGGACAGGGCAATAATTACTGCCATAACTGTGGAAAGCCTTTAGCACCGGATGCAACAGTGTGTTTGAATTGTGGTGTTGCCAATAAGCAGGCACCGGCAGCGGATGCCAAATCCAAACTGGTGGCCGGACTGTTAGGTATTTTCCTGGGATCCTTCGGTGTACATAATTTCTATCTGGGTTATACCGGTAAGGCAGTTACCCAGTTGGTACTTACCATTGTAGGAATTCTTTTATGCTGTGTGGTTGTCGGCGTATTTCTTGTAATGGGTGTAGGTATCTGGGGACTGGTAGAGGGTATCATGATCCTGACCGGCAAAATCGACACCGACGGCAAGGGCAATCCGTTAGCGGATTAGAATAAGAAGTCTGAACAAGACAGAAAGAGGAAAAAATGGACGGACAGAACTTTGAAAATGAAAACAATGTTACAATAGACACTACGGCTGCAGAAACGGTTTCCGAAGCCGAAGTAACTCCGGCAGCAGAACCTGTACAGGAGACCCCCGTGGTAGAGCCCGTTAACAATTATCAGGACTATACCGCTAATGTACAGCCCCAGACAATTGTAGAAGCCCCTAAGGCTGAGAACAAGGAGACCAACGTACTGGCAATTGTAAGCCTGGTACTTGGTATTCTCTCTATCGTTCTCGGATGCTGTACCGGCTGGGTAGGAGCACTGTTCGGAGTCGGCGGTATCATCTGTGCTGTATTTGCCAACAAGCAGGGTAAGACCGGACTGGCAAAGGGCGGACTGATCTGCTCTATCGTAGGTATCGTGCTGGGAATTCTGATCACGATTCTTGCAGTAGTATTTTCCGTTGCAATGATCGGCAGCGGTGCATATGGTGCATACTAAAAAAGGCTGCCTGGAAGACTATCTCTATTTGACGGGATGGATATTCCTGGTACTTGGTTTGACGGGAAGCTTAGTATATCTCAAGGCTATCGTACCGATACTGGAAAATACAGGATATACCTGCATCGTCTATCGTCTGTTCGGAATCTATTGCCCCGGATGTGGCGGGACCAGAGCGTTAAGTGCCCTTCTTCAGGGACATTTCCTGGTATCAGCCTGGTATCATCCGCTTGTGATATATACGATCATCATTTTTGGAGGATTCATGATAAGCCAGACACTTGCCAGATTACATTTCAGCAGGGTAAAAGGCTGGCACTTTCATGAATGGCATCTGTATGCGGCGGTAGCGATCATGATCGGGAATTTTATTCTGAAAAATATTTTGCTTCTCGGCTTTCACATTTCACTTTGACTGTATTTGCATTTTTACATATACAGAATATTTTATCGCACACAAAGTGCAGAGGGAGAAAAAATGGATAAAAAAACTACGGGTATTGTTGCGTACATCACTTGGATTGGCTGGATCGTTGCTTTTTGCGCAGGTGACAAGGAGGGAGCTAAGTTCCATCTGAATCAGGCATTGGTTATTTTCTTAGCGCAGATCGTTGCAAGCGTTATCCGCGTTATTCCTTATGTAGGCGGCGTTGTAAGTACAATTCTGAGCATCTTCCTGTTCGTATGCTGGATCATGGGTCTGATCTATGCTTGTAAGGAAGAGGAGAAGGAAGTTCCCCTGCTCGGCCAGATCAAGATCTTAAAATAATAAGATGCCAGGGATTGTGAGAGTGCGCAGCACGGAGCAATCCGTAGGCATCAAAGTCGGAGGGTTTGTACCCGATATCATAACATAATAAAATTAAAAAATACCCCCGTGCATTGCACGGGGCTATTTTTACTCTGTGATTTGAAATTATTCAGCAGCAGTAGCTTCCACAGTGGCTTCTTCCGTCGTCAGATTGACATCCTCCGGCTGTTCACCGTGAAGGAAAGTGATGATGATCTGAATACGCTTGTAAGCTCTGGCGTAATTTTCCTTGGCATAATCGGCAGTCAGCTGATTATATCCGCCGTTGCTGAAAGCATCATGATAACTCTGCACGGCAGTGGTCATATATTCACTGGCTTCATCGGCCATACTTTCCAGATAATCAAATTCCGTAGGAAAATCCAATGCGGCGAAATCCTGAAAATCCTGATCCAACTGATCCAGGTATCCCAAAAGTTCATCGGCTGCATTATCGGATTCGGCATCCACATTGTTGATCGAGGTGTCAATGTCTGAGATCTCAGTACAAAATGCATCGATCTCCTCTCGAAACTGCGTCAGCTCGGGATCCTTTCCACAGGCGGTAAGAGCCATAGCGGTAAGAAGTCCCGCTGTAATAGCAAGTATTTTGTTTTTCAAGATATTTATCCCTCCAAATCATATAATCCATCTAAAAATTTATCATATTCTGCGGTTTTACGCAACCACATAATGTTAAAACGTCCCCTTTACGAATAAAAGGACAGTGTGGTATGATTAAAAGAATCAAGTAACAGGAAAAGAGAGCCATGACAAGAGAAGAATTTAGTACATTAAGTAAAGATCATATTTTATATTTGGACGGTGCCACCGGATCGAATCTGGTGAAAGCCGGAATGCCCTCCGGTGTTTGTCCGGAGCAGTGGATCCTGGAACATAGGGATGTTATGCTGAAGCTGCAGAAGGATTATGTACAGGCGGGTACCAATATTCTGTATGCACCTACTTTTACAGCTAACCGCGTCAAGCTGGCAGAATATCATCTGGAGAAAAATATGTCCGCCATGATCCACGAGCTGGTGGCAATCTCCAGGGAAGCAGCGGCGAGCAGCCCCGGACATACTGTGCTGGTAGCCGGAGATCTCACAATGACCGGTGAACAGTTAAAACCCATGGGCAAAATGGAACTGGAAGAGCTGATCGATATTTACAAGGAACAGATCCTTAGCATGGTGGATGCGGGAGTGGATCTGCTGGTAGTAGAGACTATGATGAGTCTGGCAGAGACCAGAGCGGCATTGATCGCTGCAAAAGAAGTCTGTGATCTGCCGGTGATCGCCACACTGACTTTTGAAGCAGACGGAAGAACACTATTCGGCACGGATGCGAAGACCGCAGCCATTGTACTGGAGAGCCTGGGTGCCAGCGCCATCGGTGCCAACTGTTCCACAGGACCTGCCCAGATGGAGAGCATTATCTCGGATATGGTAACCCATACCCGAATCCCCGTGATCGCAAAGCCAAATGCCGGACTTCCTTTTCTGGATGAAAACGGCAATACCTGCTACAACATGGAAGCAGAAGAATTCACAGAAGAGATGGAAGTACTGGTAAATGCCGGTGCTGCGATCTTAGGCGGCTGTTGCGGTACCACCCCGGAATTTATCAGACAGATCCATGACCGTTTTGGTACGGAGGCAAAGGTTACAGCAGTCAGACGACCGGAGGGCATCCGGTATCTGACCTCCGAACGTATTACCCACAGCTTTGGACTGGAGGATGGTTTTTTTGTTGTGGGAGAGCGCATCAATCCTACCGGGAAGAAGGCATTGCAGGCACAGCTTAAGGAAGGCAGTTTCGAGAAAGTAATCCAGTTCGCCGAAGAACAGGAAGCCTGCGGGGCAAAGGTACTGGATATCAATATGGGCATGAGCGGTATTAATGAAAAAGCCAGTATGCTGCGGGCACTGGAAGAGGTAAGCGGCGTGACGAACCTGCCGCTGTCACTGGATTCCAGCTATGTGGAGGTTTTGGAAGCAGCCCTTCGCCATTATCCGGGACGGGCTTTGGTCAATTCCGTCTCTCTGGAGACAGAGAAATTCGAAAAGCTTCTTCCTATCGTAGCAAAATACGGGGCAATGTTCATCCTGCTGCCGTTGTCAGATGCGGGATTGCCCAAGGATATTGATGAGAAAAAAGAAATCATTCATAAAATTTATGACAGAGCCACTTCCCTGGGAATGCATAAGGAAGATATCGTGGTAGACGGACTGGTGGCAACCGTGGGAGCTAACCCGAAAGCAGCATTGGAGACGTTGGAAACGATCCGCTACTGCAAGGCAAACGGATTTGCAACCATCTGCGGTCTGTCCAATATTTCTTTTGCCATGCCGGAGCGAAGCTTTGTAAACACGGCATTCTTAACACTGGCAATTCAGGCAGGACTAACCATGGCAATTGCTAATCCATCCCAGGAACTGTTAGTGAGCTGTGCGCTTGCGACAGATCTGTTACTGAACAAAGAAGAAGCGGCACTTCGATATATCGAGTATGCCGGCGGTGTCAGGGAACGAAGAGAAGCAAAAGAGGCGGAACTGGCAAGAAAGCTCTCCCTCTTGGAAAGTCAGGGGGCAGCAAGCGGTCAGACAAGTAATGCAGGCAGTGTGGAAAAATCGGCTGTCGAAAAAGATCCGCAGATCAATGAAATGCAGGACAAGTTAAAGACTGCTGTCCTTAAGGGTAACCGCAACGGCATCGTAAAGATTACGAAGGAGGCACTGGAAAGTGGGGAAAAGCCTGCGGAATTGTTGAATCAGGTATTACTTCCCGCCATTAATCAGGTGGGCGAATACTTCGATCAGGGGAAATACTTCCTGCCGCAGTTGATTGCCAGCGCCGAAGCCATGAAGAATTCCATTGAGGTACTGGAACCCCTGTTACAGACGGGCAGTGCCGGTGAAGAGATGCCGGTAGTGGTCATTGCTACCGTAGAAGGAGATATCCACGATATCGGCAAGAACCTGGTGGCTCTGATGCTTAAAAATCACGGTTTCCATGTGATCGATCTGGGGAAAGACGTGCCGCAGGCAAAGATTCTGGAGACGGCGAGGGAACACCATGCGGAGTTTATCGCTCTGTCTGCACTGATGACCACGACCATGCAGAGAATGCGGGAGATCGTAGCCGCAGCAAAACAGGAAGGTATCACCGCCAAGATCATTATCGGCGGAGCCGTGATCACCCAGGAATATGCAGATGAGATCGGAGCGGACGGCTATTCCAAGGATGCCGCGGATGCGGTGAAATTAGCAAAAAGTTTAATGGAGTAATAAAAAGTCAGAGTATACATAAAGGAGCGGAGCAAAATGATTGGAGCAGATGCGATTATTAAATGTCTCGAAGCCGAGGGGGTAAGCACGGTATTCGGATATCCAGGTGTTGCCATATGTCCTTTTTTCAACAGTATTTTGGATTCCGAAATCAGGACGGTGCTGATCCGGACGGAACAGAATGCTGCCCATGCCGCCAGCGGTGTGGCACGTATGACCGGCAGACCCGGTGTGTGTGCGGTGACTTCCGGACCGGGCGCTACGAATGTCATCACGGGCATTGCCACGGCATTTGCGGACAGTATTCCCTTGATCTGTATCACCGGTCAGGTAAACAGCGAACTGCTGGGCAGTGATGTGTTCCAGGAGGCGGATATCACCGGCGCAGTGGAATCTTTTGTTAAATACAGTTATCTGGTAAAAAATGTGAATGATATTCCCCGGGTATTCAAAGAGGCATTTTATATTGCAAATACCGGAAGAAAAGGTCCGGTATTGATCGATATTCCTATTGATATTCAGAATGCCGTTATCAAGAACTTCCATTATCCGGAAGAGGTAAATCTGCGTACTTATAAGCCCACGGTCAAGGGCCATGCCGTACAGATCAAAAAGGTTATCAAGGAGCTGGAGCGTGCAAAACGCCCTATCATCTGTGCCGGTGGAGGAGTATTACTTAGCGAGGCTGAAGAAGAGCTGCGCGGCTTCGCCGAAGAACATGGCATTCCCGTAGTATCCACCATGATGGGGATCGGTGTCATGCCTACCGAACATCCGCTCTATTACGGAATGGTGGGCAATAACGGTAAGTCTTACGCAAACCGTGCCATGAATGAATCCGATCTGCTGATCATGGTAGGAGCCAGAGTTGCGGATCGTGCGGTCAGCCAGCCGGATCTTATTACCCGGAACAAGATACTGGTACATATCGATGTGGATCCCGCGGAGATCGGTAAAAATGCCGGTCCTTCCATCCCGCTGGTAGGCGATGCCAAGCACATTTTCCAGGATTTCCAGAAGGAAGAATTTTGCTGCAACTATGGGGAATGGCTTACTACCTTAAATGAGTACCGTTCCACAATGGAGAAAAAGAGAACTCCGAATCCCGATTATGTGGATCCTGCGGCCTTTATTACAAAACTTTCCGAGAAAATGCAGGAGGATGGTGTGTATGTAGCGGATGTGGGACAGAACCAGATCTGGTCCTGCGGTTATCACATTGTGAAAAAGGGTAAATTTTTAACCTCTGGCGGAATGGGAACCATGGGGTATTCCATTCCGGCAGCCATGGGAGCCAAGACAGCAGCCATGGACAAACAGGTCATTGCCGTCTGCGGTGACGGTTCTTTCCAGATGTCCATGATGGAATTAGCTACTATAAGACAGCACAATATCCCGGTGAAGATCATTGTATTGAAGAACAATTATCTCGGCATGGTAAGAGAATATCAGCATTATACCTACAAGGATCACTATTCTGTGGTGGATCTGTCGGGAAGCCCTGATCTGGAGAAATTATCCGCAGCCTACGGCATCCCTTATCTGCGCCTGAATACGATGGAGCACGCAGATGAAGTACTGGATGCATTTTTAGCAGAAGATAACACGATGCTGTTAGAGTGTCTGATCGATCCCATGGATCTGGTAAAATAGCGAAGGGGGATGGATGTAAATGAAAAGAATATATTCCGTACTGGTAGAGAACCGTTCCGGTGTTCTGTGTAAGGTGGCCGGTCTGTTCTCCCGAAGATGTTTTAATATTGAAAGCCTTGCCGTTGGAGAGACCGATGACCATGCGGTATCCTGCATGACCATCGTAAGCTCCGGGGATGAACGCACCTTAGAGCAGATTGAAAAGCAGCTGAATAAGAAGCTGGATGTCATCAAAGTAAAGACTCTATCCCAGGAACAGTGTTATACCCGGGAATTGATGTTATTAAAGGTTAAATATAACAAGAATAATCGTAGGGATATTATAGAAATTTGTGACATTATGAAAACAGAGATCGTAGATATGTCAAAGCACTTCATGATGCTGCAGATTTGCGATGCTCCGGAGAAAATCGATACACTGATCAAGATGCTTCAGACGATCAGCATTGTGGAAGTAGCAAGAACCGGAACCCTGGCATTATCAAAATGCACCGAGAATGATGATTAAAATACATCAACCATAATGTTAAATTCAATAATTGACATTATACAGGCATCTTGCTATATTAAGAATACAGTTGCTGCTCCGGAAGGAGAGCAGTTGCAGAAATACGAAAGGTATGGTAGAGCATTCATGCAGAAGAGAGTATTTCAGCTGTTAGTTGACAACACATCCGGCGTACTGAGCCGTATTGCCGGTCTGTTTTCCAGACGCGGTTATAACATTGAAAGTATTACGGCAGGAGTAACGGCAGATCCCCGTTTTACCCGAATTACGATTGTGACTTCGGGCGACGATGATATCCTCGAACAGATCGAGAAGCAGGTAGGGAAGTTAGTAGATGTGCGTGATATCAAAGAACTGGATCCGGAGGACAGTGTGTACCGTGAACTGGTACTGGTCAAGGTTAAAGTGGATCCTGGGAAGCGTCTGGAGATCCGACAGGGAGTAGAGTTCCTTGCCAATAATTTCCGTGCGAAGATCATTGATGTCGGTGCGGAGAACCTGATCGTGGAATTTACCGGTAACCACAGCAAAGTGAATGCACTGATCCAGCGTTTTAATGAAGAATATGAGGTACTGGAGCTGGCGAGAACCGGTATTACGGGACTTGGCAGAGGTATTGAAAACGTTACTTATATCGAAGATTAATATTGAAAGATTAATATCGAAAGATCAAAGTTCTTATCAGTTAGCTCTAGGGTATATCCCTATCAGTTATAAATTTTATGTCTCATAACGGAGGAGAAGAAAATGGCTAAGATTTTTTATCAGGAAGATTGTAATCTCTCTTTATTAGAGGGTAAGACTATCGCAATTATCGGCTACGGCAGCCAGGGTCATGCACACGCACTGAACCTGAAGGATTCCGGATGTCATGTTATCATCGGTCTGTACGAGGGCTCCAAGTCCTGGGCAAAGGCTGAGGCACAGGGATTTGAAGTATTTACCGCTGCAGAAGCTGCAAAGCGTGCTGACATCATCATGATCCTGATCAACGATGAGAAGCAGGCAGATCTGTACAAGAATGACATCGAGCCCAATCTGGAAGAGGGCAATATGCTGATGTTCGCTCATGGTTTCAATATTCATTTCGGATGTATCGTACCTCCCAAGAACGTTGATGTTACCATGATCGCTCCCAAGGGACCCGGACATACTGTAAGAAGTGAGTACCAGGCCGGTAAGGGTGTTCCCTGCCTGATCGCTGTAGAGCAGGATGCAACCGGTAAGGCTCAGGATCTGGCACTGGCTTATGCACTGGGTATCGGCGGCGCAAGAGCAGGTGTTCTGGAGACCACTTTCAGAACCGAGACTGAGACCGATCTGTTCGGTGAACAGGCTGTTCTGTGCGGTGGCGTATGTGCTCTGATGCAGGCTGGTTTCGAGACACTGGTTGAGGCTGGTTACGATCCCAGAAATGCATACTTCGAGTGTATCCATGAGATGAAACTGATCGTAGATCTGATCTACCAGAGTGGTTTCGCAGGCATGAGATATTCCATCTCCAATACCGCTGAGTATGGTGACTACATCACCGGCCCCAAGCTGATCACCGAGGAGACCAAGAAGACCATGAAGAAGATCCTGTCCGATATTCAGGACGGTACTTTCGCTAAGGAGTTCCTGTTAGATATGTCTCCCGCAGGCAAGCAGGTTCACTTCAAGGCTATGAGAAAGCTGGCTTCCGAGCATCCTTCAGAGAAGGTCGGCGAAGAGATCCGTAAGCTTTACAGCTGGAATAATGAGAACGATAAGCTGATCAACAACTAATCGATCGTAAAAATACAATGCTATGAAAAGGGCTGTGTGAGGAATGTAAAAGTTCTGACACAGCCTTTTTTTGGCAAAAAAGCAGTTGTTTATAGGTAAAAACCGCAAAAATAAACTGGAAAACACATATTAATTGCGCTAAAATGAAGTAAAAAAACAAATGGGAAAGGTATCCTGTAAACATGAAAGACTTTGAAGCAAAAACATCTCCGAAAAAAAAGATGGACACCGAGAGCTGGTTTATCGAATGCTACCGGAAGAATCAGGGGCATCCCCTGCGGACACTGGTGCATCTGTATAAGGGGAATTATCATAAATTTGTCATGGCAGTGATCTGCTTTTTCGCAAAACATGCCTGTGTCTGGGTACTGCCCATTATCACAGCGAATATTATTAACGATGTGACGGCACACAATCCGGATACTTTCCGGAATATTATATTTTACAGTATTCTGGAAGCAGGACTGATCCTGCTTAATATTCCCATGAATTATCTGTACACTTCCTATAAAAGCCTGGCGACCCGCTATGCGGAGACAGGACTTCGGAAAGCACTGATCCGGAAATTACAGCAGCTGTCCATTTCCTATCATGTAGAGACCCAGTCCGGACGACTACAGTCCAAGATCATGCGTGATGTGGAAGCGGTGGAAGGTCTTTCCACACAGCTATTTTTAAGTATTTTAAATATTGCCCTGAATATCGGAGTGGCACTGGTGGTCACTATCAGTAAGAGCCGCATCGTATTCGTATTTTTCCTGTTGACCACACCGGTGGCGGCAATTACCATGGTTACCTTCCGGAATATTATGAAGAAGAGAAATACGGAGTTCCGTAAGGAAATGGAAGAGACCTCTGCCAGAGTCATGGAAATGGTGGAACTGGTACCCGTGACCAGGGCCCATGCCCTGGAGGATGAAGAAGTATCTAAAATGAGCGGGCAGTTGTTTGCTGTGGCGGAGAAAGGATATAAGCTGGATCTGATCCAGGCACTGTTTGGCTCGGTAGGCTGGGCGGTATTCCAGATCTTTCAGGTGATCTGTCTGGCATTTACCGGATATCTTGCCATCGGCGGGAAGATCCAGGCCGGTGATATCACACTGTATCAGAGTTATTTTGCTACGGTGGTCAATCAGGTATCCTCTATTGTTACCCTGCTGCCTACTATTGCAAAAGGTATCGAATCCGTGAATTCCATCGGTGAGGTATTGCTGTCTGAGGACGTCGAAGACAACGAAGGCAAGGAAAAACTGGAGCAGGTAACCGGCACTTTTGACTTTGAGGATGTATGCTTCCATTACAAAAATAATGAGCATAACGTATTGAACCACTTAAATCTTCATGTGAAAGCGGGAGAGACCATTGCGCTGGTAGGCGAGTCCGGTGCCGGAAAATCCACGATCTTAAACCTGGTCATTGGTTTTCATCAGGCAGAGAGTGGAAAAGTCCTGATCGACGGCAAAGATTTAAGCAAAATCGATCTTAGAACATACAGAAAGCATTTAGCGGTGGTACCCCAGACATCCATTCTGTTCTCCGGAACGATCCGCGACAATATTACCTACGGCTGTGAAAATGTCTCAGAGGAAGAATTACAGAATGTGATCAAGGCCGCGAATCTGTCAGACCTGATCGCATCCCTTCCAAAAGGTCTCGACACTATGGTGGGAGAACACGGTGGCAAGTTATCCGGCGGCCAGAGACAGCGTATTTCCATTGCCAGAGCACTGATCCGGAATCCGAAGGTGATCGTGCTGGATGAAGCAACCTCGGCATTAGACAGTATCTCCGAAAAGCTGATCCAGCAGGCGTTAAACAATCTGACGGAGGGGCGGACGACATTTATTGTGGCGCACAGACTGTCCACGATCCGGGATGCTGACAGAATCGCTGTAATCGCCGACGGACATTGTTCGGAATACGGTACCTATGACGAGCTGATGGCTCTGAAGGGAGAGTTCTACCAGTTAAAACAGATCCAGAGTTAAAACCACTTGAAACATATGTTCGGCTATGGTATGATAAACATATCGTAGCCGAATTTTACGTGCTATTATTTTGCATGCCAGGAAAGACGAGGATTTAACATACATGTTTGCATATGTGAATGGCTTTTTGGAAGATGTTACGGTAGATAACGCGGTGATCGATGTCAACGGCTTCGGAATCAATGTCCGGATCTCTGCGGATACGGCATCGAGACTTCCCGGAATCGGAGAGCAGGTTCGGCTCTATACATATACCTATGTGAAGGAAGACGCCTTTTTATTATATGGTTTTCTCTCCCGGAGCGATCTGGAGATGTTCAGGCTCTGTATTACGGTCAGCGGTATCGGACCTAAGGGAGCGCTCGCTATATTATCCGTTATGGATGCGGATTCTCTGCGTTTCGCCATTATGTCCGGGGATGCCAGGGCGATATCGAAGGCACCGGGTGTAGGCGCCAGAACAGCGCAGCGGCTGATCCTGGAATTAAAGGACAAGATATCCATTGACGATACTCTGATTTCCAGAGAGATTGCAGCAGGCGGCGCGGAAGGCATCCTGACCGCAGGAAGTCTGCATATTGACAGTGAGAAGAAAAAGGAAGCTGTGGAAGCCCTGGTGGCGTTGGGCTACGGACAGTCTGAGAGCTTAAAGGCTGTCAATGCCATTGAAGATGTGGAGAACATAGATTCCGGAGCAATCTTAAAGGCTGCCCTGAAAAAATTGTTTTAAGGAATGAGATCAACGACTATGCCCAGAAGAATGATAGAGACAAATATCACGGAAGAAGATATTAAGCTGGAAGGCTCCTTACGTCCCCAGACGCTGGACGATTATATCGGTCAGTCCAAGATAAAGGAGAACCTGAAGGTCTATATTACTGCTGCAAAGCAGCGTGGGGATGCACTGGATCATGTGCTGTTCTACGGACCGCCCGGACTTGGTAAGACCACCCTTGCCGGGATCATTGCCAATGAAATGGGAGTCCATATGAAGGTGACCAGCGGACCGGCGATCGAGAAGCCGGGAGAGATGGCTGCCATCTTAAATAATCTGGAAGAAGGAGACCTGCTGTTCGTGGATGAGATACATCGTCTGAATCGTCAGGTGGAGGAAGTATTGTATCCCGCCATGGAAGATTATTGTATTGACATCATGATCGGTAAGGGCTCCAGTGCCAGGTCCGTCCGTCTGGAATTGCCAAAGTTCACGCTGGTAGGAGCGACAACCCGGGCAGGACTTTTGACGGCACCTCTGCGGGATCGTTTTGGAATGATCCATCATCTGGAATTCTATACCATAGAGGAATTGCAGCAGATCATCATGCACTCAGCAGGGATCCTGGATGTGGAGATCGAACCTGCCGGAGCAAAAGAGATGGCTAGGCGAAGCCGTGGAACGCCCAGACTTGCCAACCGTATCCTGAAGCGTGTCCGTGATTTCGCGCAGGTCAAATACGACGGAGTCATTACAGAAGAGGTAGCCAGAACCGCACTGGATCTTATGGATGTGGACAAGATGGGCTTAGATCATATCGACAGGAATATCCTTGTGACGATCATCGAGAAATTTAACGGTGGACCTGTGGGACTGGATACCCTGGCAGCTGCCATCGGAGAAGATGCCGGCACCATAGAAGATGTCTATGAGCCTTATCTGATCAAGAATGGGTTCCTGAACAGAACGCCCAAGGGACGCACGGTAACGGATCTGACCTACAAGCACCTGGGACTGAAACTTTAACGGAGACAACGGAGACAATCGGGCAATTTTTTACTTGCCACTCTATATAATCTGATATATAATAAATGTTGTATTATATTTTTTAACAGACGGCACATATTGTGTTTTCAAGAGATTGTAAGAGGGGTGTTTAAGATGTCTCCGAAGACAGATACCGAAGTGATCATAGGCGGTAAGGTATTTACCTTAAGCGGCTATGAGAGTGAAGAATACATGCAGAAAATCGCTTCCTATATCAATAACAAGATCAACGAATATGGGAAGATAGACAGCTTTCGCAGACAGCCTTTGGACAGGCAAAATGTTCTGCTGCAGCTGAACATCGCTGATGATTATTTTAAAGCAAAGAAGCAGATATCTATCCTCGAAGAAGAACTTCAGGGAAAAGAAAAGGAATTATACGATCTGAAGCATGAACTGATCTCCGCACAGATCAAATTGGAAAATGCAGAGAAGCAGGGAAAAGAACTTCAGAAGCAGCTGAATGAAGATGCCAAAAAAATTGTTCGTCTGGAGACAGAACTAAAAGACAAGTAAATTGATAGCTGTCCGTTTTTCGGGCAGCTATTTGCAATAGAGGACGTTTATGAGTGCAATGAAGGAAGTAGAATTGCTGGCGCCAGCCGGGAATACGGAAGCATTTTACGGTGCGATCCATGCCGGTGCGGATGCTGTATATCTGGGAGGAAATCGTTTCGGAGCCAGAGCCTATGCGGAGAATTTTTCCGAAGAGGAACTGGTTGCATGTATCCGGTATGCACATCTTTTCGGAAGAAAAGTATATCTTACGGTAAATACGCTGGTAAAAGAATCCGAATTTTCAGAAATATATGAATATTTGGAGCCTTATTACCGGGCAGGACTGGATGGTGTTATTATCCAGGATATGGGTGTATTTTCATTTATCCGGGAGAATTTTCCGGGCATGGAATTGCATGGGAGCACGCAGATGACAATTACCGGGGAATACGGTGCAGAATTTTTGAAGGAACAAGGGGCATGCCGTGTAGTACCTGCCAGAGAACTTAGCCTTAAGGAGATCCGCAGGATCAAGGAAGCCACCGGTATGGAGATCGAGTGCTTTATTCACGGAGCCATGTGTTATTGTTATTCAGGACAGTGTCTGTTCAGCAGTATTTTAGGAGGCAGAAGCGGTAATCGCGGACGCTGCGCGCAGCCCTGCCGTCTGCCTTACAGCAGTAAGGGACAGAAGGAATGCTATCCCTTAAGCCTGAAGGATATGTGTACCATAGAATCTATCCCTGAACTTCTGACGGCGGGAATCGATTCTTTTAAGATCGAGGGCCGCATGAAAAAAGCGGAATATGCCGCCGGAGTTACGGCAATTTATCGTAAATATATTGATCGGTATTACAAGAATCCGGAGAAAACTCTGAAGATTTCCAAAGAAGATATGCATGCACTGTCCTGTCTGTACATCCGCAGCGAGCGTCAGGACGGTTATTATCATAAGCATAACGGCAAAGAGATGGTGACTCTGAACAGTCCGGCATACAGCGGAAGCGATGAAAGGCTGCTGGAACACATCCGTAAGGAACATTTATCGAAACGTCTTACACTTCCGGTACGGATGACGGCCCGGTTTATTACCGGGGAAGAGGCGAGTCTGACCATATCCTACGGCGATATCCACATCACATTAGAAGGCAATCCTGTGCAGGAAGCTTCCAGACAACCGATTTCGGAAGAAAATGTTATAAAACAGTTAAGCAAGTTAGGAGACAGCTCTTTCTCTCTGGACGGAAGTATAGAAGTCGAACTGAGTGGGAATGCATTCTATCCGTTAAAGGCTATCAATGAGCTCCGCAGAAGAGGCATTGCTCTTCTGGAAGAGAAAATAATTCTGGCTAACGGTTTTTGCTATGAGAGAGTAGAACTGCAACGTGAGGTGCAGCATAAGACTGGAATGGCAGACAGAGCCCAGGAGTCTCCTCAAGAGTCTTCTATAGGAAAGAAATTTTCAATCCTATTGCAGACACAAGAGCAGTGGAGAGGATTTTGCAGATCGGTATTTGGGAACGGTAACGGAGAACCGACGGCTAGAATCAGGTTGTATCTGGATGCGGATCTGTTGTTACAGGATCCGGAAGCCGGAGCGGAAATGCTGAAAAAAGCTTCTGAAAAACAAATTCCCTGTGAGATCGTACTGCCTAAGATCCTGCGCCTAAGGGATGAGCAGTATTTAAAGAAGCTGTACGACTTTGTAAGAGAGAATGCGTCATATTTTCAGGGATTCCTGGCTGGCAGCCTGGAGCATATAGGACTGCTCCAGCAATGGGCATTGCCCGGGAAAAAGATCATCGGAGATCACAGCCTCTATCTGTGGAACGTGGAAGGAAGAGATTTCTGGATGCAGTATCTGGATGGCTTCTGCCTGCCACTTGAGCTTACGGCAGCGGAACAGAAGAAGATGATAGATCCTGCGATTCCCACAGAGAAGGTGATCTACGGCAGGATTCCTATGATGGTTACCGCTAACTGTGTGACACAGACCTTGGACAGATGTAGGAAAGGGGAAGGCGGGCGTATCCTGGAACTGACCGACCGGTATCATAAGAGATTTCCGGTAATGCGCAATTGTACCCATTGCTTTAATGTGATCTACAACAGTGTACCTTTATCTCTGCATAAGGAAGCGGACAGACAGATCGTTGTGGGGAGGCTGGATTTTACCACAGAGACAGAGGATGAGACTTTGCAGATCCTGAATTATTACGGCGGTGCGCGCAAGGAGCTTCCCTATGTGGAATATACCACCGGCCACGAAAAACGTGGCGTAGAATAGACAGAAAGGTATTTTGCTGCATGCAGGAATACGTAATTGAATTATCCAAATATTTCATAGCCTTTTTTATGGTTTTATATACAGCAAGCTGTTTTTATACATTTCGATATCCGACGGGCGAACATCACAAGGGGATTTTTATCCTGCAGGATGTGCTGATGTTTCTGGTACAGGTATTATGTTTCCTGGATCTGTCACTTACCGGCGGAGATTTTCAATACCTGTTTTTCTTCGCATTTATCCTGATCTTTTTATTTGCAACGATCACGATGGTATCACTGATCTACGAGAATATTAACCGGCTTTTGCTGAATAATATGTGTATGCTTTTGGGAATCGGACTCTGTATGGTATCCCGGCTGTCTTTTGACAAGGCAATACGGCAGTATGTGATCGTGCTGGTATCTCTGATTTTCTCACTACTGATACCGTATCTGCTTGGGAAAATTCATTTTTTCAAAAAAATCACCTGGCTGTATGCCACATTGGGAATCGCACTGCTTGGTACTGTGCTGATCCTTGGCGAAGTGACCCATGGGTCCAAGATCTCTTTTTCCCTGGGAGGAATTACGTTCCAACCCTCGGAATTTGTGAAAATATTGTTTCTGTTTTTCCTGGCGGGAGCTTTATGGGAGAATGTATCCTTCCAGAGAGTGGTCCTGACTGCCATCATTGCCGGTGCACATGTGGTGATCCTGGTGGTATCCAAGGACCTGGGAAGTGCGTTGATCTTCTTCGTGGGATTTGTGTTCGTGGTATTTGCGGCAACACGCAATTATCTGTATCTGTTTGCGGGAATCGTAGGCGGAGGTGCAGCTTCGTATCTTGCTTACCAACTGTTTGATCACGTGAGGATCCGTGTGCTGGCATGGCAGGATCCCTGGAAATATATTGACAATAAAGGATATCAGATTACTCAGTCGCTGTTTGCCATCGGCAGCGGAAGCTGGTTCGGCATGGGGCTGTTAAAGGGGAACCCGACAGCAATTCCCTATGTGGAAGCGGATTTTATCTTTTCTTCCATCTGTGAGGAACTGGGTGTGATCTTCGGTATGTGCCTGATCCTGATCTGTGTCAGCAGCTTCTTTGAAATGATTCGGATCGCGGTGAGGATTCATGACAGATTTTATCAGCTTGTCGTATACGGCATCGGCATTATGTATATTTTCCAGATTTTCCTGACCATCGGCGGCGGTACGAAATTCATTCCGCTGACCGGTGTGACACTTCCTTTTATCAGTTATGGAGGAAGTTCGGTGATGACAACAATGATCATGTTTTTCATCATCCAGGGAATTTATATCCGACTGCAGAAGGAAGGAGAGCGCAGAGGTGGAAAATAATAAGACGCAAAATAAATCCCCGAAAAAGACACCTGACAATAAGCGCAGAGGGAACCAGCGGGAGATCTGGCTGTCAGCAGGAGGGATCGGAGTCCTGTTTTTATGTCTCATGGTCTATCTGGGACATTTCGTGGCAACCAGCGAACAGGATATGATCAATAACAGCTACAATTCCAGACAACAGATTCTGCTGTCCAGGAACTACCGAGGGTCTATTTACTCCAGGGATGGGGAAGTGCTGGCGGAGACCATCCTGAACGAGGAGGAAGAAGAGACCAGAAATTATCCCTATAAGAATCTGTTTGCGCACATTGTCGGTTATTCCACCCAGGGCAGAATGGGAGTGGAAGCACTGGCGAATTATTATCTGATCAACACAAATACTTCTCTGACCAACAAGGTCAAAAACGATACTGCCGGGAAAAAGAACCCAGGAGATAATGTTTATACTACACTTGACGTGAAGGTCCAACAGGTAGCAAACGATCAACTGGATATTTACCGTGGCGCCATCATTGTGACAGAAGTATCTACCGGTAAGATCATTGCCATGGTGTCTCATCCTGACTTTGATCCGAATTCCATTGCTGAGATCTGGGATGACCTGGTGGACAATGATTCCAGCACCGTACTTCTGAATCGTGCAACCCAGGGCTTATATCCACCCGGTTCCACTTTCAAAATAGTTACTGCATTGGAATATATCAGGGAAAATCCGGATACCTACCAGAATTACTCTTATAACTGTAACGGTTCTTTCCGGCTGGGAGACAGTAAGATCAGCTGTTACCACGGTTCCAGCCACGGGCAGGTGGATTTTAAGAAGTCCTTTGCCAAATCCTGCAACTCTTCCTTTGCAAATATCGGAATGAGTCTGGACAGAGAGGCGTTTCAGGAGACTTTAAATGATCTGCTGTTTAATAAAGACCTGCCGTTAACTTTAAATTACGCCAAAAGTTCGGCACTGGTCTCCGAAAGTACCCCGTCCGCTGAAATGATGCAGACCTCCATCGGCCAGGGAAAAACACAGATCACCCCCATGCATCTGAACATGATCACCTGTGCGATAGCAAATGACGGAACCCTTATGAAGCCTTATGTGATCGACCGTGTAGAGAATGATGAGGGAACTGTTATCAAAAACTTTAAAGCCTCGGAGTATGGAAGACTGATGTCGGAAGACGAAGCGGCGATTTTACGTCAGCTGATGACAGATGTGGTACAGGAAGGTACGGCGTCCAAGCTAAAAGGACTAAGCTATACAGCGGCAGGTAAGACCGGTTCTGCGGAATATAATAACGTCAAGGGAGACAGCCATGCCTGGTTTACCGGTTTCGCTCCGGCGGAGGATCCGGAAGTCTGCGTTACCATCATCGTGGAAGGCGCCGGAAGCGGCGGTGATTATGCAGTACCTATTGCAAGACGGATCTTTGATGCGTACTTTAGCGAAAAGCAGTAAGATCGGAGGATAAAATAAGATGATAGAGGCAACCAGCTGTGGCGGAGTGGTGATTTTCCGCGGCAAAATATTATTACTCTATAAAAATATTAAAAACAAATACGAAGGATGGGTTCTGCCTAAGGGAACCGTTGAGCCCGGAGAAACCCACGAAGAGACTGCGTTGCGGGAAGTCCTGGAAGAAAGTGGTTCCAAAGCTTTTATCGTAGATTATGTGGGAAGAAGTGAATATTCTTTTACTGTACCGGACGATGTGGTGGAGAAAGAGGTACACTGGTATCTGATGAGCACCGACAGCTATTACAGCAAGCCCCAGAGAGAAGAGTATTTTGCGGATTCCGGTTTTTATAAATACCATGAGGCCTATCATCTTCTGAAATTTGCCAATGAGAAACAGATTTTGGAAAAGGCATATGCGGAATATCTGGAAAGAAAAAGGAATAATCAATGGATAAATTGATTATTCCTGCCTTTAAGGATTTATAGTGCTTATACATTTTTGACAATTTCCAAATCTGTTCTCTGTAAGAGATCCACGAATTCGTTCTTTTCGTTTTTCAGAATAGGACGGGAGAACTTGTTGGGATGAATGATCAGAACCTCCCAGATACTTCCGTCGTTCAACTGTACATTTGTACCGATCTGCGCGTCCGCAATCCTTTTCATAATCGGCATTAACAGTTCCACATCGTATTTATCCAGGCTCTTTTCAAAATTTCCCAAAATTTGCAGCGGTGTAAGCGCATTGCGGTAGGTTCTGGGCGAAGCCATGGCAATGTAGGCATCAACGACCGCCATATATCTGGCATAGACATCAATCTTCTGACCGGTCATATGATAGGGGTAACCGCTGCCATCCAGTCTTTCGTGATGCATGATCACCGCATTTTTTACATGTTCATTCAGATCCTGATTCCGGACAGTGGTATAACCGACCACGGGATGGGTTTTGATGATCTTGAATTCCGCATCGGTCAGCTTTCCGGGCTTCCACAGCAGTTCGTAGGGCAGCTGCAGCTTGCCGATATCATAATAGAAACCGCAGAGGATCAGTGTATTTTTCTCATCCTCCGACATGGACAGCCAGTCGGCAAAAGCTCCGGCTAAAAGAGCGGCATTCAAACCCTGGGTATAGGTAAGCTCATCTTCGCTGGGCATCAGATTGTATAAATAATCCAAAAGAGCGGAACCGGAAGAGATATAATAATATAATTCCCTGTATATAGTCAGCAGAACGATATCTGCAGGCTTCCTGCCCATGACCAGAAGCTGTTTCATTGCAAGCTTATATTCCCCGAGGAAAATGGGATAGGCACGTTCAAAAGCTTTGAAATTAGAGTCAAAACGTATTTTTTCGTAATGGGTGGTGGCAAAATCCTCATCTTCCATGATCGTGACGCATACCAGATCATAACGCTTTAATTTTTCTATAATCTGCGGGGTCACAGTCGTACCGGCAGGGTAAATCACACGATTCTGATCCAATATATCCTCGCCCAGGACCATGTCCGGCTGAAGCTCCATCTTCGTAATTACTTTCAATGGTTTTTCCTCCTAATTTATACTAATTCTAGTATAAAATAACATCCGGAAAAGTCAAGCAACAAAAATTGTAATATAGCAGAATTTATGCTATAATGAGCCATATGGCTGGCGGGAAAGTATGCCGGAGGGTTATTGACCAAAAGGAAATGATATATGGCAGGAAAGCTTACATTTGCACCAAATCTCTATTTGGGAGAGAGCATCGCATCTGAAAAACTGGATAAAATAAAAAAGAGACTGGTGAAAAATCCTCTTTGGGCAAACGTATATCTGATTACACCGGCGTCAAATCCGGCAGACCAATTAGATATTTTTGATGCAAGACAACTGATACAGCCCCATTACAAAAATGAAGAATTTCTGGTTCTCGGGATTGTATCCGGATATGAGGAGGCATTGCAACTGATCGAACAGATCACCAGAGAATGCCTGGAAGCCAGGGGTGACTGCAATCTGCGGGAGTATTTACTATGTTGACGATTCTTTTTAAAATATTGAGCATTCTTGGAATCCTGTTGTTAATACTTCTCGGAATTGCTCTTGTGGTAATCCTTCTGGTATTATTTTTCCCGGTCTGTTACAAAATGTCTGGGAAGAAAAATGCCGAAGAAATGCAGTTCGCCGCAAAAATAAAATGGCTGTTCGGTCTGGTAAGGGTCTCTTACAGCTATCCGGTTCCAGGGAAACTGTTGGCAAAGGTTCTTTTTTTTACAGTATATGATTCTTCCGAGAAGGAAAAAAACTCTGCACCGGGGGAAGATACACACGCAGCTCCAGAAAGAGATATAACGGAAGAAGCACGGGAAACTTCAAGGACATCAGAACCTTCGGATGCATCAGAAACTTCCGGACAGACGTTACTCTCGCATGATAGCGATATAGCGAAAACGGACCCTGCGACCGATACAGAAGCTTCAGCAGATGCAAAAATTTCTGCGGAAGAAAACACACCCGGTCCGCAGCAGGAAACTTCCACTTTCGGAAAGATCGCCGGTTTTTTTGAGAAAATACGATACACAATCCGTAAAATCTGTGATAAAATCAAATATATTTTACAGAATATTTCTTTTTACAGGGAGTTATGGAATGATCCGGATACGAAGGGATTGCTTCAGCATGCGGGAAAGCGTATCGGGCATATTTTAAAAAGGCTGCGTCCACGAAAGCTTAATGTGAACGCCCGCATTGGTACCGGCTCACCGGATACCACCGGATACCTTTACGGTATCTATGGAATGATACTTCCGAAGCTTGGAAAGGGAGTATGCATTACACCGGATTTTGAACAGGCAATACTGGAGGGTGATTTTAAAGCCTCCGGGCATTTTACAGTAGCATGTATATTGTTCCATTCCGCGCGACTGCTTATGGATAAGAGATTACAGCAATTAAAGCTTAAGATAAGAACATTTCAAAAAAAACAGAAGAAATAACAGGATGAAACAGGAGGTTTGTTATGGCAGAAAAAGATAATCAGTTCCAGGGCGTGGTAGAATCTCTTTTAAAGGGAATGGATACGGTACTCTCCACGAAGACTGTGGTGGGAGAGGCTACGAAGATCGGAGATACGATCATATTACCGTTAGTGGATGTGACTTTCGGTGTGGGTGCCGGTGCCGGCAACAATTCCGAGAAAAAATCCGCTTCCGGAGCCGGAGGATTAGGCGGTAAGATGACTCCCAGCGCTGTCCTGGTCATTAAGAACGGTTCCACAAAGCTGGTAAATATCAAGAATCAGGATACGGTGACTAAGATCCTGGATATGATTCCCGATATCGTAGATAAATTTACCAAGCCGAAGAAACAAGAAGAAATGTCCGATGCTGAAGTGGTGGACATTGCATTTCCGGAAGAGGAAACAACGGAAGATAAGTAATATTTGAGATACTCTGCATATAATAAAGTGAGAATATTCCGGATCCGGATGGATTATGAAAAAGATTATTGGATTGATACTCTTTTTTGTAGCGGTCGGCATGCTGCTTATGCTGGTGATTCATAATCGTTTCATCGGTCTGATCGTGGTCGCACTTTTATTGTTTGCAGGGTATTATCTTTTCTGTGGTTGTGAGTAAGAGGGTGCGGCATGATTGATTGGGAAGAGGTCATTAAGGCGGAAAGTACCGAAGAATTAAAAGAAATAAAGCTGTGGCTTTTCCAGGAAAATATGCGTCTGGAACAGGAGCGTACGGAGTTGGAACAGGCCCGGAACAAATTTCTGGACGAACGGGTAAAGTTACGGGACGAACTGGATGAGTTGAACCGGCGTACAGTTATGGAGCGGAAACGGCTAAAAGAAGAAAATCTTTTCTTCGAGAAGAAAATGGCTATTTTACAGGAGGGTTTCCGGCAGCTGGAGGAGGATCGGAAGCGGTTCGAGCAGGAACGGCAGACACTCTTGAAGGAGGCCAGAGAACAACAGGCCGGAGAGCAGGAGTTTGGGGAAGGCAGCTTTACAGCAGTACAGCTTTTATTCCGTGGAGTTAATAATCCACTGGCTCTTAGGAAGAGATATCGGGATCTGATCAAGATCTTTCATCCGGACAACCTCTTCGGTGATGGGGAACTGGCAGGCCAGATCAACAAAGAATATCTGAAGCGGAAGCAGGAAGAGAGGTTCTGGTAATTGCACAGAGAATAAAAAATAAGCCAGAAATGATGAATTTCATTTCTGGCTTTCAAAATCCAATATTACCGCAGGAGATTAAGCTCTCTCAACTTTACCAGATTTTAAGCAGCTGGTGCAGACATGCATTCTTCTAGCTCCGCCGTTAACCTTGCACTTAACGCTCTTAACATTAGAGTTCCAAATTGCGTTGCTTCTTCTATGAGAATGGCTTACGTTGTTACCGAAATGAACGCCCTTACCACAAATATCACATTTAGCCATCTTGACACCTCCTCGATCTAACGCGCATCTAACGCTTACTTTTAAACATTTTTTTCAATAAACACGTGTGAAATGCTCACAACATTGATATATTAACAGAAAAACAAAATAAAAGCAAGCAAAAAATATTTATTTTTTTTATTTTGTTGTTTCTTTTTCAAAGGAAAGCTGTTAAAATACATTTATATATGTCTGAGCTTTAGATTTTGGGGGCAGACATAGCAGAAGAAACAAGTGATCCGAATATGAAGGAGGTTCTGTATGAAAGGTTCTTCTATGAATACCCATATGGGAAACATTGACATTGATAATGAAGTCATTGCACAGTATGCCGGCAGCGTAGCGGTAGAGTGCTTTGGTATCGTAGGTATGGCCGGAGTCAGCATGAAGGATGGTCTGGTAAAGCTTCTGAAATTAGACAGCATCACCAGAGGGATCAAGGTATCCCTGGACAACAATAAACTGGTTCTGGACTTCCATGTGATCGTAGCATACGGTGTCAGCATTTTAACTGTCACTGACAATCTGATCAGCAACGTAAAATACAAAGTGGAAGAGTTTACCGGTATTGAGATCAAAAAGATCAACATCTTTGTTGAAGGTGTAAGAGTGATTGATTAAGGAGGAAGTAATTGTGGCTTTACAACAAATCGACGCTAAGATGCTTTCCAAGATGTTCTTAGCCGGCGCCAAGAATTTAGAGAATAAGAAGGAATGGATCAACGAACTGAATGTGTTCCCCGTTCCCGATGGAGATACCGGAACCAATATGACCATGACCATCATGTCTGCGGCCAGAGAAGTATCCGCACTGGGGGAGGATGCCGATATGGCAGCTCTGTGTAAGGCTATTTCCAGTGGCTCCCTGCGTGGTGCCAGAGGTAACTCCGGCGTTATCTTATCCCAGCTGTTCCGTGGTTTCACCAAGAGTATCAAGGAAGAGCAGGCACTGGATATTCCCGTATTAACCCGGGCTTTTGAAAAAGCGGTGGAGACCGCATACAAGGCTGTTATGAAGCCAAAGGAAGGTACGATCCTTACGGTAGCCAGAGGTGCTTCCGATAAGGCAAAGGAACTTTGCGAAGATGGCGCAGAGGATTTAGAGCAGTTCCTTGGGACGGTGATCGAACATGCCCGTTATGTTCTCAGCCAGACTCCCGAAATGCTGCCCGTGTTAAAGCAGGCAGGTGTAGTGGATTCCGGCGGACAGGGTCTGGTAGAAGTATTAAGCGGTGCCTATGACGCATTTTTAGGTAAAGAAATTGATCTGACCGTAGCTCCCGCAGCGACCGCCAAGGCAGAAGATACCAAGAGTTCTCTGGAAGTACAGGCGGAAGCGGAGATCAAATTCGGTTATTGCACCGAATTCATTATTCTGTTAAACAAACCTTTTAATGTAAAGGCTGAGATGGATTTCAAGGCATTCTTAGAGTCCATCGGTGATTCTATCGTATGTGTTGCAGATGACGATGTGGTCAAGGTACATGTACATACCAATGATCCCGGTCTGGCTATCCAGAAGGCATTGAAGTATGGTGCATTGTCCAATATGAAGATCGATAACATGCGCTTAGAGCATCAGGAGAAGCTCTTCAAGCTCTCTGAGAAGGAAGCTGCACAGAAAAAGGCCGAAGAAGAGAAGGCTGCACAGCCTCCCAAGGAAGTAGGTTTCCTGGCAGTATCCGTAGGTGACGGTTTAAGTGAACTGTTCAAGAGTCTTGGTGTAGACTATATCATCGAGGGCGGGCAGACCATGAACCCCAGTACCGCAGATATCTTAGATGCAGTTGACAAGGTAAATGCAAAGACGATTTTCATTCTTCCGAATAATAAGAACATCATTCTCGCAGCCAACCAGGCAGCGGAACTGATGACGGATAAGGAACTGTTAGTCATTCCCACCAAGACCATTCCCCAGGGAATAACCGCAGTGATCAACTTCGTACCTGAACTGTCCATAGAAGAGAACGAAGAGACTATGCTCCGCGAGATTAAAAATGTCAAGACCGGTCAGGTGACCTATGCGGTACGTGATACTGTGATCGATGACAAAGAGATCAAGAAAGACGACTTCATGGGCATCGGTGACCAGGGCATCGTAGCTGTCGGTACCGACATGGTAAAAGTAACCCGTGATATGATCGCTGAACTTGTGGATGAAGATTCCGAACTCATCAGCGTATACTACGGCTGTGACGTAGCAGAGGATGCTGCCGAAGCACTGCGCGCAGACTTAGAGGATGCTTATCCTGCCTGCGATATCGAATTACAGTACGGCGGACAACCTATTTATTACTATACTGTTTCTGTTGAGTAAATTGAGAGTTAAGTAAATATTGGCAAAATCCACGAACTCCCGGAGCATGCGATACACATGTCTCGATGTAAGGTCTCCAGATGTGAATTTTCTACGAAAAGTGATGAGTAGTTCTCATCATGACGGGGCCGCCTACACGCGCCGTCCATGGCGCGGATCGGCTGACGCGGACATCGTGTCCGCTTTCCCCCTGTCTTTCAACACTTTTCTAGAAAATATCAACATCCTACGACAAACATCTTCGACATGGCACCGCATATTCCGGGAGTTCTGTGTTTTGGAAAGTTGTCAATACACTAGTAGCCACGGCTGGGTGTAAGAATAAGCTGACCGTAAACAGACGCCGGCACTTAGCGAGGGTACTTTCCTCGCTTATGTGCCGTTGCGATCTGTTTCCGAGCGAAAGCGATGTCAGCGTTTCTTATACCCGGCCAAGGGCTACGGAGATTTGAAAACAGATTCATTAACTAACTTTCAATTTAGTATAGAAAAGAGGGATCGGTATGAGTGATGCAATACCTGTGAACAGAATAAAGGGCGTGGGAGAGAAGACAGCTGCACTGTTCGGTAAGATCAATGTCTTTACCGTGGAGGATCTGATCGGGCATTATCCCAGAGATTATGAGACTTACGATGCTCCGGTATCCATCCGGGAGGCATCCCCCGGCAGTGTCCAGGCTATCTATGGTCAGATCACCGCCATCCCCAACGTGAAGAAAGTCCGCAATCTCTCCATCCTTAACGCCATTCTGAAAGATGGCAGCAATGATTCTATCCAGCTTACCTTCTTCAATATGCCCTTTTTAAAAAAAGTATTAAAGCCAGGAGGTTTTTACCTCTTCCGCGGTCTCATACAGCAGCGCGGTACGCATAAGATCATGGAACAGCCCCGGATGTTCACATGGGATGAATACAAGCAGAAATCCGGACGTCTTCTGCCAAGATACGCTCTGACCAAAGGCCTGACCAATCAGACGGTGCAAAAATCTGTGGCACAGGCGCTGGAATACTATCCACCGGAAAAAGAATATCTGCCACAGATGATATTGCAGAAATATCCCATGATTTCCCATAGGGAAGCAGTCTACGCCCTGCATTTTCCGGAGAACAGAGATGAGCTGTTAGCTGCCAGAAACCGTATGGTATTTGAAGAATTCTTTTCTTTTTTGCTGGTTCTTCGTAAGAATAAGGAGCTTGCTGCGAAGACAGAGAATCATTTCCCCATGTATGAGACTGCGGATACCGTAAGATTTTTAGAACAGCTGCCGTTCCCTCTGACCAAAGCTCAAAAAAAAGTCTGGGGCGAGCTCAGGGAGGATATGGGAAGTCCTTATGCCATGAACCGTCTGATTCAGGGAGATGTAGGCTCCGGTAAGACGATCCTGGCAGTGCTGGCACTTCTTATGTGTGCGGCTAATGGTTATCAGGGAGCAATGATGGCCCCTACGGAGGTACTGGCTGTTCAGCATTTTGAGACCATTTCAGGCTATGTAAAAAAATATGGCATTGCTTTTCGTCCGGTGCTTCTGACAGGCTCTATGACGGCGAAGGAGAAGCGGGAGGCTTATGCGAAAATTGCTTCCGGAGAAGCTAACCTGATCATCGGAACTCATGCCCTGATCCAGGAAAAGGTGGAATATTCTTCTCTGGCACTGGTAGTGACGGATGAACAGCACCGCTTTGGTGTAAGGCAGAGGGAGACATTAGCCGCCAAGGGGAGTGAGCCTCATGTGTTAGTTATGAGTGCTACGCCGATTCCCAGGACACTGGCCATTATCCTATATGGAGATCTGAAGGTCTCCGTCATTGATGAACTTCCTGCAAATCGTCTGCCGATCAAAAACTGTGTTGTAGGGACTTCCTATCGTCCTAAGGCTTATGAATTTATCGCAAAAGAGGTGTCAGCGGGAAGACAGGCCTATGTCATCTGTCCCATGGTGGAAGAGGGCGAGTCCGAAGATCTGGAGAATGTAGTAGATTATACGGAGAAGCTCCGGGCAGCTCTGCCACCTTCCGTTCAAGTGGCTTACCTCCATGGGAAAATGCGCCCGGCGGACAAAAACCGTATCATGGAAGAATTTGCTGATAAGAAGATCGATGTTCTGGTTTCCACCACGGTTATTGAAGTCGGTATCAATGTTCCCAATGCCACGGTGATGATGGTGGAGAATGCAGAGCGCTTCGGGCTGGCACAGCTGCACCAGCTGCGTGGGCGTGTGGGACGCGGGGAATTCCAAAGCTATTGCATTTTTATCAGCACATCAGAAGCCAAAGAGACCATGGAACGTTTGCAGATCCTGAACCATTCCAATGACGGTTTCCATATTGCTTCCGAGGATCTGAAACTGCGAGGTCCGGGAGATATCTTCGGTATCCGGCAGAGCGGTGAATTTGCATTTGTGCTGGGTGATATATATACAGATGCAAATATTTTAAAAGAAGCTTCCGATGCCGTGGAACGGTTGCTTGTATCCGATCCGGACCTGACAGATGACGACAGCCGTGCATTGGTGAACTATTTCAAAGAACATACTGCAGTAAATGTTGTTGACTTTCGGACCATCTGACAGTAAAATTACTTTTAGGTTCAAAGCTTTATGCTTAGGATCAGATAATTTATGTTAATTTATGCAAAGGGAAGGTTTAGATACCAGAATGTCAAAAATCGCAATCGTAACCGACAGTAACAGCGGCATTACACAGGCAGAAGGAGCCCGTCGCGGAATCCATGTTCTGCCCATGCCTTTTATGATCGATGAAGTCACATACTATGAAGATATTGACCTGACACAAGAACAGTTCTACGAAAAATTAAAATCAGGTGCGAACATTGCCACCAGCCAGCCGTCTCCTGACAGTGTCACCAGCCTGTGGGACAAGCTTTTACAGGAATATGACGAGATCGTACACATTCCCATGAGCAGCGGTCTGTCCGGTTCCTGCCAGAGTGCCATGGCCTTTGCGGCAGATTATGATGGCAGAGTTCAGGTCGTGAACAACCAGAGGATCTCCGTAACCCAGCGTCAGTCCGCGCTGGATGCCCTGCAGCTTGCAGACGCCGGTAAAAATGCAGCCCAGATTAAAGAATTTCTGGAAAACGATAAATTCAACAGCAGTATCTATATCATGCTGGACACCCTGTATTACCTGAAAAAGGGCGGACGGATCACTCCGGCGGCCGCAGCTATCGGCACCATGCTTCGCCTGAAGCCGGTACTGACCATTCAGGGTGAAAAATTGGATGCTTTTGCAAAGGCCAGAACCACCTCACAGGGCAAGAGTATGATGATCAATGCTATTAAGAAGGACATCAACGAGCGTTTCGGCGGCATGACAGAGGATAAGCACATCTGGCTGCAGATCGCTTATACCCACGACAGAGCCGCAGCAGAGCAGTTTCGCACCGAGGTAGAAGCGGAATTCCCCGGCTACGATATTCATATCGATCCACTGTCCTTAAGTGTTGCCTGCCACATCGGTCCCGGTGCCCTGGCACTGGCCTGCTGTAAGAAGATCACGGTATAATTTAAGAATTTCAAAGCATAAAAATTTCCAATGCGAAAGAAGCTCCTGGTAAGCCATAAAGGTGCCGGGAGCTTCTCTGTCACTGTGACAAAAAGGTACTTCTTATCTTTTCCAGATATTTTTTTCCAACAGGGAGTTCCTCTTTGCCATTGAGAACTACCCAGTTGTCCGTGAGACAGGTTACCTTTTTCATATTGATGATTATAGTTCTATGGCATTGCTGAAAATACGCAGGTAAATGAGAAAGGACTTCCCGTAGACTAATCATCTGGCGAAATTTTTCTTTTTCCGTAATAATCTCGATAGAGTGATTGCTGCTGGAAATATATAAAATTTCTTTGTAAGGTATCTTATACATTTCAGATCTGGTTCTTACCATATAATTTTGATCGCTGAGTTCTTCTGCTATCATCTCCAAATCCCGGTCTAATTTTACAGGGTCAATGGGCTTTAGAAGATAGTCCAACGCCCGGACAGAATACCCTTCAAAAACATACTCTTGAAATCCGGTCAGAAAAATGATATGTCCCTTGTAGTTATGTGCCCGGAGTTTTTTTGCAATATCGACACCATTTTCTTCTTTTAACGAGATATCCAGAAAATATACATCGGTTGCAAGGTAACTGCTGGTGAAAAAAATATGATGAGAGGAGGGATACCATTTCACCGCAACTTCCAGATGATGGGCATGAAACCAGTTTCTTATTTTTTCTGTTAAATCCTGTGCAAAGCGTTCTTCATCCTCAATAATGGTAACATGTATGTTCATAGGTTATTCCTTTCTACCTCTAAAGAAACAGGAAGTGCTATTGTTATAGTAAACTTATCAGCAGAAGGTGTTACCTGATAAAATCCCCCACAAGCTTCCGTTACCCTGGCAACCTGACGCAATCCGTAACCATGTTCTTTCCCGTCTTTGGTTGACAGCAAATTACCTTTTTTATTATACCTGTAATTAGCGGCACTGGAATTGCTCAAAGTGATCAGCAGCATATCGCCCTTGGGCTTTATGTCCAGATGGATCCAGGGAACGGCAGGGCAGGACTGGCAGGCCTCGATGGCATTGTCCAAAATATTGGTAAACAGCGTCGAAGTATCCAGCGGAGACAGGGGAAATGCTGTGGGGAGGTACACCGAATTTTCAAAGCGTATTCCTTTGTGCTCCATGGTGTAATATTTCAAAGACAACACTGCGTCCAGAATCGGATTGCCCGAGGAAAAGACCGGTTTGATCATATCGGAACTGCTTAAAAGCTCATTCACATATAGTAACGACTCGTCATACTGTTTTTGTTGCAGCATGGTGGAAAGTACCTGCAACTGGTTCTTATAATCATGTTTCCAGCCCCGGATAAAAGCGGAAGATTCTTTCAGATTGACCAGTTCCTGTTCCTCAATTTGATATAGATTATTACGCTGCTGTAACTCATTATTTTTGCTGTAATAGATTCCAAGAAGTTCTACGATCATCAATAGCAGTAGGAGAACTCCAAGAAAAATATAGTTGACCGTTGCAAGAGAGATTCTGGACAGCACGATCTCATTGCGTTCGAAATAAAACACATATTTCAAAAGAATATCAGAGGCAAAAACTCCCAGTCCGCAGGTCAAAAAAATTACACCTTCAAAATATCCCGGGAATTTCAAATCCTGCGGGAAGAATTGAATGACTGCCCAGATTAGGAGGCAATAGGTGAGTATGTATATGACCAGAGCCTGACTGCGAATGGCAGAATTGACCGTAAGTGCCTCCGAAGTATCCTGAAACAGAATTCCCAGTACAGAGAAAGTTACACTGTCCGAAACAACTGCCAGCAAAGCGGGAATACCACCGATCAACAATCTGGCTCCCCGGGAGCCTTCCGCAAACACCATAGTATATAAAATCTGGCAGATCAGACCGGATACGCAGGTAATGGTGGGGGCAATATTCATAAGATTCAGCAATGTGATCAGGACAAAGAGAAGCATCAATCCGATGCCCCTGCAGATCCAGTGGAGCCGCCGGAGTGTGAACGTTCTGGAAATAAAAAAATAGAATAATAAAACGGTTATCACGTTGACAAGCAATTCTCCAATATTCATAACTTTTCTCCATTTTAGTTATATAGTATTTCCTCTGAATGTAATTATAAGATGCATTATTTAAAAGGTCAAAAATCATTTGTGCTCAAAAATAAGACTTTCTCATTTAAATTCATTCAAGCATACGAAAGCAATTATATTCTCCATCCTGATTATAGGCATCAACAATTATATAACACTAAAAAGTATATGCTAAAAAAATTCGCGCTTGTAAAATAGCTGTTCACGCCGATTATATTGAAAAAGAAAAGAGAAGTGTTAAGATGATACTCTAAAGAATGTGTCAGCACATAATAAGCATAATAAATAATTAACTAAAACTTCTATATTATACTATATATACTGCGGATGGCACAGAAGTACAGAAATATTTGTATGCGAAATAAAAGGAGCATAGATATGAGGAAATTATTTTTCGTAATTTCGGTCGTAGGGAGTGTATTTTTTATGACGGCATGCGGATTTAACGAAGAAGAAAATATCACACCTTCTATAGATGAGATGGTGGTGGCACCGGCAGCAACGGATAGCCCCTCCCCCCTCGCAACTACGCAGGAAGGGACGCTCGAAAATATCCCTGCACCAACGCCGTATTGCCACGGAAGATACGATGAAATAGGTTCCTTTTGTGTGTATATTGAGAATTTCAGTACAAACAACGACTATATTGTAGTACGCCCTGTGGAATGGATCATCCCGGAGGATGAGAAGCGGATTAAAGAATTAGGTCTGGATGTGGAAAGAGATTTGGTATCCGGTTATTACATAAAGGATTGGGGATTCAGCGAAATGAAGATACCCATCACAGAGAATACGGAATATCATTTCATAGACTATTGGCATGACTTTTCGGAATTACAAAAGCAGGGGCTTTGTACCATTACAAAAGAGGAAGAAGTATTCATAAGTTGTTGGGAAAAGTATACTTCTATGATGCATGAATATCCTTTCTTCGTTGAACTGAATGAAGATGGAACATTAAAGCTGATTTCTGAAAAGGTGATTCCTTAAATTCTTTAGGAGGAGGTACCACATGATAAATCAAATGCAGTTCAGCCTATTGGAAAATATTTTAACAGTCCTGTTTTTGATAGCGGTCGTTCTCTGGATCTGTTATTTATGCCTGCGGCGTCGCAGCAAGGGCGCTTTTCGCACACAGACCATGGAAAAAGCGGTCGTGCTTTCGAAAAATACAAACACCGATACCTCCCAGGCCGTTTACCTCCAGAACACCAATGCGGCGACGGGATTGGTAGAAACAGAAGCGGTGCATCAGATTACTTTTCAGGACATGGAGCATCCGAAAAAATGCGTCACCTTGGAAACAGATGATACTGTTTTTCAACATTGAAAGAGGGAGAGCAGGGGAAATTAGTGTTCCGTGGCAGCCGGCTGATGTCCTTTGGAGCATTGCAATCGCAAAATCATAAGGATTATAAATTCAAAGGGATTTCTTAACAGACCATTTTGACCACCAGTTCCGGATTAGGGAACCGGTGGTTTTTTATTTCCGGCATAACCCTATCCCTTGTATTTTTTGCTTTTCCAAACACAAAATCTGTGATATACTATAGACAATAATGTGTTGAGAAGGAGTTCCAGTTCATGGCAAAAGACAATAATTATGACGCCTCGAGTATTACCGTCCTGGAAGGCTTAGAAGCGGTAAGAAAGAGACCCGGAATGTATATCGGCAGTGTCTCCACCAAAGGTCTGAATCACTTAATCTATGAGATTGTAGATAACTCTGTGGACGAGCATCTGGCCGGATACTGTGATACGATAAAAGTAACATTAGAAGCGGATGGCTCCGCCACGGTAGAAGACAACGGACGTGGTATTCCCGTGGGAATGCACGAAAAAGGAATCAGCGCGGAGCGCCTGGTATTCACGACTCTTCATGCCGGCGGTAAATTCGATAATTCCGCCTACAAGACCAGCGGTGGTCTGCACGGCGTAGGTTCCTCTGTGGTAAATGCCCTTTCCACAAAGTTGACTGTAAGAGTCAAGAGTGGTGGCTGCATCTATGAGGACCGTTATGAGCGAGGTATTCCCGTGATGGATCTGGTGGACGGTCTGCTTCCCGTAGTGGGCAAGACCAGAGAGACCGGTACGACTATCAACTTTTTGCCGGATGACACCATCTTCGACAAGACCCGTTTCAAGGAAGATGAGGTTAAGAGCCGCCTTCATGAGACCGCTTATCTGAACCCGAAGCTTACGATCATTTTCGAAGATAAGAGAAAAGAAGAACCGGAGAAGGTTACCTACCATGAACCGGAAGGCATCATTGGCTTCATAAAAGATATGAACCGTTCCAAAGAGACCGTCCATGATGTCATTTTCTTTTCCGGCGAGAGCGAAGGCATCTCCGTGGAAGTAGCCTTCCAGTATGTGAATGAATTCCACGAGAATGTACTGGGCTTCTGTAATAATATTTATAACTCCGAGGGCGGTACCCACCTTACCGGTTTCAAGACCCAGTTCACAAATGTTATTAATACTTACGCCAGAGAATTAAATATTCTGAAGGAAAAGGATGCAAACTTTACCGGTGCCGATGTCCGGAACGGAATGACCGCCGTGGTATCCATCAAGCATCCGGATCCCCGTTTTGAAGGACAGACCAAGACAAAGTTAGATAATCAGGATGCTGCCAAGGCTGTGGCTAAGGTGACAGGTGAAGAGATCGTAAGATTTTTTGACCGCAATCTGGAGACTTTAAAGAGCATCATCGGCTGTGCGGAAAAGGCGGCCAGGATCCGTAAGACCGAAGAAAAAGCGAAGACCAATATGCTGACCAAGCAGAAATTCTCCTTTGATTCCAATGGAAAACTGGCGAACTGCGAGTCCAGAGATCCTTCCATATGTGAGATCTTCATCGTAGAGGGCGATTCTGCAGGCGGCAGTGCCAAGACTGCGAGAAACCGTATGTATCAGGCCATTCTTCCGATCCGCGGTAAGATTCTGAATGTGGAGAAAGCCAGCATCGACAAGGTACTGGCAAATGCGGAGATCAAGACCATGATCAATGCCTTCGGCTGCGGATTTTCCGAGGGCTACGGCAATGATTTCGATATTACCAAGCTGCGCTATGACAAGATTATCATCATGGCGGATGCCGATGTGGACGGTGCGCATATTTCCACATTGTTACTGACCTTATTCTACCGTTTCATGCCGGATCTGATCTTTGAAGGTCACGTATACATAGCAATGCCTCCCTTGTACAAGGCAATGCCCTCTAAGGGAGAAGAAAAATATCTATACGATGATAAGGCACTGGAAAAATACCGTAAGACCCATAAGGGTCCCTTTACCTTACAGCGATACAAAGGTCTGGGTGAGATGGATGCCGAACAGCTGTGGGAGACCACGCTGGATCCGGAACGCAGACTGTTAAAATTAGTGGAAATTGAGGATGCGCGCATGGCTTCCGAGATGACCGAGCTTCTCATGGGTACGGATGTACCGCCCAGAAAAGCCTTTATTTACGATCACGCCACAGATGCGGAGCTTGATATTTAATATCAGAAGAACGGAGATTAGAAATGGACGACAGCAGAATCATAAAAACAGAATACTCCGAGGAGATGCAGAAATCGTTCATCGACTATGCCATGAGCGTTATCATTGCCAGAGCCCTGCCGGATGTCAGAGACGGTCTGAAGCCGGTACAGAGAAGAACTCTCTACGATATGCACGAACTGGGGATCCGCTATGACCGTCCCTACCGTAAAAGTGCCCGTATCGTAGGTGATACCATGGGTAAATATCATCCCCACGGTGACAGTTCCATCTATGAGGCACTGGTAGTCATGAGCCAGGATTTCAAAAAAGGCATGCCTCTGATCGACGGTCACGGCAACTTCGGCAACATCGAAGGAGACGGTGCCGCTGCCATGCGTTATACCGAGGCAAGACTCCAGAAAGTGACCCAGGAAGCTTTCCTGGCGGATCTGGACAAGGATGTGGTAGACTTCGTACCGAATTTCGATGAGACGGAAAAGGAACCTTCCGTACTGCCGGTAAAGATCCCGAACCTCTTAGTTAACGGATCGGAGGGTATCGCCGTAGGTATGGCTACCAGCATACCACCTCACAACCTTGGAGAAGTTATTGATGCCGTAAAAGCTTATATGCTGAATAACGAGATTACCACAAAAGAACTGATGCGTTACCTGAAGGGGCCGGATTTCCCTACCGGCGGCATCGTTATTAATAAGGATGAACTGGAAGAAATCTACGAGACCGGAACCGGTAAGATCAAGCTGCGTGGCAAGGTAGAATTCCAAAAAGGAAAAGCCGGCAAGACCAATGTGGTGATCACCGAGATTCCTTATACCATGATCGGTGCCAATATTGCAAAATTTTTATCCGATGTAGCAGCCCTTTCCGAGACAAAGAAGACCCAGGATATCGTGGATATATCCAACCAGTCCTCCAAGGAGGGCATCCGTATCGTGATCGAACTGCGCAAGGATGCCGATCCGGAGAACTTTGTAAATATGCTTTATAAGAAGACCCGCCTGGAAGATACCTTCGGTGTCAATATGCTCGCCATTGCAAACGGCAGACCGGAGACCATGGGCTTAAAGCAGATCATCAAGGCAAATGTGGATTTCCAGTTTGAAGTAGCCACCAGAAAATATACCAATCTGCTTGCCAAAGAAATGGAGCGCAAGGAGATTCAGGAGGGTCTGATCAAGGCCTGCAATGTGATCGATCTTGTCATTGAAATTTTACGTGGTTCCAAAGATCGAGCCATGGCAAAGGCCTGCCTCGTAGAAGGCAAGGTGGACGGGATCAAGTTCAAGTCCAAAGAATCAAAGATCATGGCAGCCCAGCTGATGTTCACCGAGAAACAGGCGAACGCTATCTTAGAGATGCGTCTGTATAAGCTGATCGGTCTGGAACTGGAAGCATTAATAAACGAGCACGAAGAGACCATGGCGAATATCTATCGCTACGAAGACATACTGGACCGCAGAGATTCCATGGCACAGGTCATCATGAATGAACTGGATGGATTTAAAAAGGAATACAGCCATCCCCGTAAGACTGTCATCGAGAACGGTCAGGAAGCGGTCTACAAGGAAAAAGAGCTGGAAGAGATGGATGTGGTATTTCTCATGGATCGATTCGGCTATGCCAAGACTGTGGATGTCTCCACCTACGAGCGGAATAAAGAAGCAGCAGATGCAGAAAATAAATACGTCTTCACCTGTAAAAATACCGGAAAGATCTGCCTGTTCACCAACACCGGACAGATGCATACCATCAAGGTGCTGGATCTGCCTTACGGCAAGTTCCGTGAGAAAGGCACACCCATTGACAATGTAAGTAACTTCAGTCAGAAGAACGAGGAGATCATATACATCACCAGCCAGAAGGAGCTGAATCTGTGCCGGGTAATCTTTGCCACCGCCCAGTCCATGTTAAAAGTGGTAGACGGTGGGGAATTCGATGTGACCAAACGTACCGTTGCCGCTACGAAGCTGGCGGAGGGTGACTGCGTTGTCAGCGTTGCCGCCCTGACAGACCAGCGGAACATCGTATTGCAGACCAGGGGAGGATTTTTCCTGCGCTTCTCCATCGATGAGATCCCCGAGAAAAAGAAAGGTGCCATCGGTGTCCGCGGTATGAAACTGGCTGACAAGGATGTAGTGGAAAACGTATATTATACCAAAAATGCCGTAGAGACCACCATTGAATATAAGGGTAAGGAACTTATCCTGAATAATCTGAAGCTCGGCAAACGTGACAGCAAGGGCACCAAAGTCAGAGTGTAACTTTTTAGTAGAACCATTCAGAAAAACATTTATAGAGAAAACGGAGAGTGATCATATGAGAGTCATTGCGGGAACTGCAAGAAGTCTGCCCCTTAAGACTCCGGAAGGAATGGATACCAGACCCACCACCGACCGGATCAAGGAAACCCTTTTTAATATGCTGCAGACCTATATTCCGGACTGTGTGTTCGTGGATATTTTCAGTGGCAGCGGCGGCATCGGTATTGAGGCATTGAGCCGCGGTGCCAGAAAAGCTTATTTTATCGAGAATGCCCCGAAGGCATTAGCATGTATTGAGGACAATCTGGCATTTACGAAAATGAAGGACCGTGCTATAGTATTAAAGCAGGATGCCTGTGCAGGACTGACAGGTATCTATGAAAAGCACGTGGATGTCATCTTCATGGATCCTCCCTACGATCAGGAGCAGGAGCGCAGAGTGTTAGAGCAGCTGCGTTATGCAAAATATGTCTCCGAAGAGACCCTGATCCTCGTAGAGGCTTCTCTGCATACCGATTTTTCCTATGCAGAAGATCTGGGCTTTGAAGTGATCCGCGAGAAAAAATACAAAACCAACAAGCATGTGTTCCTTCGCAGGAAGTAACACTGAAAGGTGTGATTTTTATGAAAAGAGCTGTTTACACCGGAAGCTTTGATCCTGTCACCAACGGGCATATGGATATCATAAGACGGGCAGCCGAAATATTTGATGTTCTGATCGTCAGTGTTTTGAATAATAAAGAAAAGACCCCGTTGTTTTCTGTAGAAGAACGTGTTAAGATACTTAAAGAAGCTACAAAAGATCTGCCCAATGTGCAGATTGACAGTTTCAGCGGTCTTTTGGTAGATTATGCCAGAGAAAAGGATCTGCATGTCATCGTCAGAGGCTTGCGGGCCATTACGGATTTTGAGTATGAACTGCAGATGGCACAGACGAACCGAATGTTATCCCATGGGAAAATAGACACGGTATTTCTGACCACCAGCCTGGAATACGCATATCTCAGTTCTTCCGCGATAAAACAGATCGCCAGCTTTGACGGAGATATTACCCCTTGTGTTCCGGATTTTGTGGCGGATCTGATTTATGACAAATATCGTCAGAAAAAACTTTCAGAGAATAGTGATGTGTAAATAAGGAGAGTTTCATGAGCAGCAGAATCGAACAGGTAATTGATGAAATAGAAGAATACATTGAAGGTTGTAAGCCGAAGTTCATGTCCAGCACAGAGATCATCGTCAACAAGGATGAGATTGATGAGTTACTGCGGGAGCTGCGCATGAAAACTCCGGATGAGATCAAACGTTATCAGAAGATCATCAGCAATAAGGAAGCGATCTTAAATGATGCCAAAGCCAAAGCAGAAGCTCTGATCAACGAAGCCACGGTTCATACCAATGAGCTGATCAACGAGCATGAGATCATGCAGCAGGCATATGCCCAGGCGAATGAGGTCGTCACCATGGCAAGCAAGCAGGCACAGGATATCTTAGATAATGCGACGATTGAGGCCAACAATGTAAAATCCGCTGCCATGCAGTACATGGATGATATGCTGGCCCATCTGGAAAATATTATTGCTTCCTCTACCCAGCAGGCAAGTGCAAACTACGATGCCCTGATCGGCAACCTGAACCAGTATCGTGATATTATCCAATCCAACCGCAGTGAACTTCATCCGGCAGATGAGGATCTGGAGGATGTGGATGTTCCCGCAGGCGGAACTGACAATCTCGATGTCATGTAATCATATAATAATGATGCCAGGGTCAAAAGGTCTAAGCCCACATGAGCTTGCTCATAGGTGGGTGAAAGACCTTAGGACCCGCCCCGATATGAGCATAAAAGTGGGATGATAATCCCACGATATGCGAATATTGGGTGGGATTGTGGGAGTGCGTAGCACGGAACAATCCGCAGGCATCAAAGTTGGGGGCTTTTGACCCCGACATCATATTAATCATAAGAAACCAGTTTTCTGTAGAAAGCTGGTTTTTTAAAAATAAAGGAATCAAGAGAATGAAAGTAAGCAATATACAAAAAGGGCTGTTAGTCAGGACAATGATCTGTGCGGTCAGTCTTGCTGCAGCCTGTTTTTTTGAAGCTTCCCTGAACGTTCAGGCAGCGCCAAGAGCACAGGAGACGGGAGAGAGGGTCACTGTTGTCATCGATCCCGGACACGGCGGCGACAACGAAGGAACCCTGGAGGGAATTGCAAAAGAAAAGGAAATGACCATGGTGACTGCCCTGGCCATGTACGAAGAACTGACAAAATACGACAATGTGGATGTCTACCTGACCCATACCGAGGATGTATCCATGTCGTTGGCAGACCGCGCACAGTTTGCTGCTGAGCGGAATGCGGATTTTCTGTTCAGCATTCATTATAACGCTTCCGTGGATCATGATCTGTTTGGTTCCGAGGTATGGATCTCTTCCGTACAGCCCTATAATGCCTACGGTTACCAGTTCGGCTGGGAACAGATGCAGCAGATGCAAGGAATGGGACTGTTTTTACGCGGTGTGAAGACGAAGCTTAAGGATAACGGAGATGATTATTACGGAATCATAAGAGAAAGTACTGCCAGAGGGATTCCGTCCGCCATCATTGAACACTGCCATGTAGATGAGGGCAGGGATATTCCGTATTGCCAGACGGAAGAGGACTGGAAACGGTTCGGCAGAGAGGATGCGTTGTCCGTTGCAAAATACTTCGGATTGTCCGATGCAGACACGGGTGTCGATTACAGTGCTGAGGCAGATGCGCTTCCCGAAGTCTCCCTGCAGTCCATTCTGCCCGCCACCATACGAGATAAGACGGAACCGGATATTTGTCTGCTGTCACTGCTCAGTGCAGATTATGACACCGGTGAGGTGACTTTGGAAGTCACGGGAACAGATTATGACTGTCCCATGATGTACTATGATTACAGTACAGACGGTGGCAGGACATATTCCGAGCTACAGCCCTGGCCGGATCTGGATATTATGTCAGGAACCTATCCCGACACCTTTACCTTTTCACTTAACTTTACGAAGGGCGAGCAGCCGGTGATCACCGTCAGAGGATACAATCAGGCGGATCTGTTTACCGAGAGTGCTTCCATCACCTTTGATAAGCCGTTTGTGGATCAGGAAAAGGCAGCCACGGAAGCCTTGAAAGCAAGCCTTGCGGCAGAAGAAGCCGCTTCCCTGGAGAATGCCTCCAAAGACAGTACTTCCGATTCCATAATTACCATGGCGGATGCCGCTGGAAATAATGGCATATTCCAGGTGTTGAATGATAAAAAGCAATTGAATTTCGGTGTGTTTCTGATCATTTGCGGAATTTTGGCTGCTCTGCTTCTCGTGATATTTCTGCTATATCAGGTCCAGCTTAGCAGACATAAGAAACGCAGACGTAGAAATCATAATAAAAATCAGAATAGAAATCAGAGCAGAAATGTATCCGGAGACAGAAGCCGCCATCCCAGGTAATAAAATGCGGTAAGCAGTGTCAGAACGAGCTTATGAATAATGTATTTTTTCAGAGAAAGCCCCGTATTCCGGATACAGGCGGCGGTTTGGGCAATACCGCTTAAGCCCCCAAACGGAAGTAACAGTAAAGTATATAACGGATAGCGGTCCGCCAACATCTGCAGCCCTCCGGTAATCTCCAAAAGTGGTGCAAGGAGATGACTTTGGTGCAGGAAAAGCCCGGGCAACAGATTCAGCAGATTGAAAAAGATCATATATCCACCAAGACGCAGAATACTTAAGCCTGCGGCATTCACGGCATCGTCCAGGGCATCCGGCAGGGATGTCCTGACAGAGGACTGGGTTACAGGCTTTGAAACCATAGAAGTATCCTGCAGACGCGTGCGATAGATCGTATATCTTAAGAATAGTCCGTAGATAACAGGAATGCCGTACATCCCCATAAGATAGGGCAGCTTAAGCGTCCGGTGCAGCAAAGGCAGCACAAATCCCAAAAAATAAACCGGTCCGAAATTATTGCAAAAGGCCAGAAGGAATTGTCCCTCCGCTACAGAAAGCTCCTGCCTGTTACGAAACTCAGCCGTCGTACGTGCACCCATGGGAAAGCCACATAAAAAGCCCATAAGGATCGTATAAACCGCAGGATCGGATATCCGGAACAGTTTACCGAAAAAAGGTCTTATGGGACGGATGAGACTTTCCACCAGCCCCATGCGGATCAGCGTTCCGGACAGAACCATAAACGGAAAAAGCACCGGAACCATTTTTTCATACCAGAGTCTCAGGCCCAGGGCTGCATAGGCAAGACTTAAGGACGAGTTCGTCAGCATACAGAATGTCAAAAATACAAAGAGAAAAACGTCCATTATTTTTTTCATGGAGGTTCCTGTTAAGCGATTTGTATACTATATGCCAAAATGAAATAAATAGAAATGATAGAAAGTGAAAAGTTCATGCGTCTGGATAAATTTTTATGTGAAAATAATATAGGAACCAGAAGCCAGGTAAAGGATGCCATCCGAAAAGGGATGGTAACGATCAACGGCACGGTTGCCAAAAGACCGGAAGAAAAAATAGAGGAAACCAAAGACATCATCGCCTTTCAGGGGCAGGAACTGCGGTATCAAAAATATGTCTATTATATGCTGAATAAGCCGGAGGGAGTTGTTTCCGCAACCAATGACAATACTGCACCTACCGTGTTAGAGCTGCTTCCCGCACAGGGCAGAAAGGATCTGTTCCCGGTGGGAAGACTGGATAAGGATACCACGGGGCTTTTGCTCTTAACCAACGACGGTGCCCTGGCACACGATCTGCTATCACCAAAAAAGCATGTGGATAAAACTTATCTGGTGCAGCCAGATCATCCTCTCTCCGAGGAAGATATCCACCGTCTGGAAGAGGGGCTTGATATTGGAGATGACAAACCGACTGCCCCCGCAAAAGCGGTGATCACTCCGGACGGCAATCTGCTGCTTACAATTCACGAAGGCAGATTTCATCAGGTCAAAAGAATGTTACAGGCAGTGGGAAATCAGGTATGTGCACTGGAGAGAGTATCCTTCGGACCGCTGACCCTGGATCCCTCCCTTCCACGAGGAGCGCACCGTGCATTGACAGAAGAAGAGATCAGCGCACTGGCTGACGCACAGAATCAGAAGAAATAAGCTGCAAAAGGAGATAATTTTATATGCAATTAAAAAGAATGTTTTCCACAGATGATTTTAAAGGAACCAGAGGTTATCTTCGTACCCAGAAAAATTATGAGATTATAAGAACCGTGCTTTATTTTGCCATCTCTATTGCACTGTTTATCACCGGCTGGGTCAGCACCGGAAGCAGAGAGAACCTGTTAACCATCGTGGCGGTACTGGGATGTCTTCCGGCATGTAAAAGTCTGGTGGAAATGTTCATGTATTTACGCTACAAGGGCTGTGATGAGCGGGATGCCTCTTTGATTGCGGCACATACACAAGGACTTACCGGACTCTACGACTGTGTATTTACTTCTTATGAGAAGAATTTCTGTATCCATCATCTGACAGTCTGCGGCAATACGATCTGTGGATACACTGCGGACCCGAAGTTCGAGGAGCAGGCTTTTAACAAACACATTCAGGCTATTCTGAAAAAAGACAATTACAGAGAGACTTCTGTGAAAATATTTAACGATCTGGATAAATACGTAAAACGCTGTGAACAGTTAAAGGAACTGCCCCCGCAGCCGGAACTGACGTCGGGAATCTGCCAGACCTTAAAGAGTGTGTCTCTGTAACTTATTTTCTTTATATACTTTTAAGGAGTGGTGTCTTATGCAGTTACTTACCATCGGCAAAAATCAGGCAGGACAGCGCCTGGATAAATATTTAAAAAAAGCCCTGCCCGGCGCAGGCACCGGATTTTTATATAAAATGCTGCGCAAGAAAAATATTACATTAAATGGGAAAAAGGCAGAGGGAAAAGAAATTCTTACCGAAGGGGATGAAGTAAAATGCTTTTTCTCCAAGGAGACATTTGCTTCCCTGTCCGGTACTAAGAGTGCGGAAGATACTTCCGATTACCGAAAGGCGTACCGTTTGCTAAGGGATGTCTGTGTCATTTACGAGGACGATGATATCTTATTATTGGACAAGCCTGCCGGGGTTCTGACGCAGAAGGCAAAACCGGAAGATCTTTCCCTGAATGAATGGCTGGTCGGTCATCTGTTGGAGACCGGGGCTATAAAAGAAGCGGATCTTGCCACGTTCCATCCTTCCGTCTGCAACCGTCTTGACCGAAATACCAGTGGCATTGTATTATGCGGCAAGACGTTGGCGGGATCCCAGGACTTAAGCCGCATCATTAAGGAACGAACGGTTCGAAAATACTATCAGACGATCTGCAAAGGTAAGATTTTACAGGAAAGCACGTTAGAAGGCTACCTGTCCAAGGATGAGTACACCAATACTGTAAAGGTATACGCCAAGAAGCCGGAAAGAATGGAAGAGGCTTCTTATATTCAGACGATCTATACTCCGGAAGCCGTGGCGGGAGACTATACCCTGTTAACTGTGGAACTGGTCACCGGTAAAACCCATCAGATCCGTGCCCATCTGGCGAGCACCGGGCATCCGTTACTCGGCGATACGAAATACGGAGATCCCAGGCTGAACCGAAAAATGCAGTCGGAATTTTCCCTGCGCCATCAGCTTCTGCATGCCGGGAAGGTCTGCTTCCCGGAGGGAGAAAAAGGAGCTCTTGCAAAAGTAAGCGGCAGGACCTTTACAGCCCCGCTTCCCGGTAAATTTGCTTTGATCTTACAGGCACTGAATCTGATACCGGATACTGCCTGCTAGAAAGGATACACGAAAATGGCTACATGGAACACCCGCGGACTCCGCGGATCCACACTGGAGGATATGGTTAACCGTACCAATGAAAAATATGCGGAAGCCGGGCTTGCTCTGATCCAGAAAATTCCCACTCCCATCACTCCGATAAAAATGGATAAGGAGAGCCGCCAGATCACACTGGCTTTCTTCGAGCAGAAGAGTACTGTTGATTATATCGGTGCAGTGCAGGGTATCCCGGTATGCTTTGATGCTAAGGAATGTGCGGTGGATACCTTTTCCCTGCAGAATATCCATCCGCATCAGGTGGAATTCATGCGGCAGTTCGAAAAACAGGGCGGCATCGCTTTTTTCCTGATCTTTTACAGTCACAAGGATCTGTTGTATTATCTGCCTTATGAGATGCTTCGTTTTTTCTGGGACAGAGCAAATGACGGTGGCAGGAAAAGCTTCCGGTTTGAAGAACTGAATCCGGAATATATTCTTCCGAAACATCAGGGAATTCTGGTGCCTTATCTGGATATTCTGAAAAAAGATCTGGAAGACAGAGAAGAATAATTTAATGAAGAAGCGCTTGACACAGCGAAAGTCTCCGCTTATACTACAAATAGTTTCATATGCTATCATGATAATGAGGTAGCACGTTAATATAGTAAAGTATATGAATTGAGGATGCATTATGAATAACAGATTATTACATACGCCGGAAGGTGTCCGGGATATTTACGGCAAAGAATATGCCAGGAAACTGGCAGTGGAACAGAAGCTGCAGAAGGCGATCCATTGCTTCGGATATGAGGATATTCAGACACCCTCCATTGAATTTTTCGATGTATTTTCAAAGGAGATCGGAACCACGCCCAGCAAGGAGCTTTATAAGTTTTTTGACAAGGAAGGAAATACATTAGTGCTGAGACCGGACTTTACCCCGTCCATTGCCCGTTGTGCAGCCAAATATTTCATGGAAGAGAAGGTTCCCCTTCGCTTCAGTTATAACGGCAATACCTTCACCAACACCTCCAATCTGCAGGGTAAATTAAAAGAAGTGACGCAGATGGGCGCGGAACTCATCGGCGACCCTTCCGTAGAAGCAGATGCGGAAGTCATCAGTATGGTCATCGAAGCACTGAAGAGTGCAGGACTTACCAGATTCCAGGTAACCATCGGTGAGGTAGACTATTTCCGCGGACTCTGTGAGGAAGCCGGTCTTGATGAGGATACCGAGAGAGAACTCCGTTCCTGCATCTCGGGCAAGAACTTTTTCGCCGCCCAGGAACTGTTAGAGCAGAAACAGATCCCGGAGCCCTATCACAGTATTTTATTAAAGCTTGCTGATATGTTCGAGGATATGGAATCCTTAGAGGCTGCCAGGGCGTTAGCGAAAAATGAGCGTTCCTTACAGGCGATTGCCCGACTGGAAAAATTAAAGGAGCGTTTAGAGCAGTACAATGTGGCGGAATATATTTCCTTTGATCTCGGAATGCTCAGCAAATACCAGTATTATACCGGCGTGGTCTTCAAGGCATATACTTACGGCATCGGTGATGCAGTAGTAAAGGGTGGCCGTTATGACAATCTCCTTCGTAAATTCGGCAAGGATGCCGCAGCAATCGGCTTCGTCATCGTCATTGATGATCTGTTGGAGGCACTGTCCCGTCAGAAAGTCGATATTGCGATTCCCGCTTCCGGCAAGGTATTGTATTACAATGTGGAAGATGAAGCAGACTATCAGGCAAAGCTTGCCGAAACCATGAAGTTAAGAAAAGAAGGAATTCCCACCGTGCTTTCTCCGGAAAATAAAGCAGCTGAGGAGGTAAGGCAGTAATGAGTGAAGAAAGATATCTTACCTTTGCCCTGGGTAAGGGCAGACTTGCGAAGAAAACGCTGGAACTTTTTGAGAAGATCGGCATTACCTGTGAAGAGATGAAAGACAAGGATACCAGAAAGCTGATCTTCGTCAACGAAGAATATAAGCTTCGCTTTTTCCTGGCAAAAGGTCCCGATGTTCCCACTTATGTGGAGTACGGTGCCGCCGATATCGGTGTGGTCGGTAAAGACACGATCTTAGAAGAGAACCGTAACGTCTACGAGGTACTGGATCTTGGATTTGGCAAATGCCGGATGTGTGTCTGTGGTCCCGCCTCCGCCAGAGAGCTGTTAAAGCACCATGAGCGGATCCGTGTAGCCAGCAAATATCCAAATATCGCCAGAGAATATTTTTACAATAAAAAGCATCAGACTGTGGACATTATCAAATTAAACGGGTCTGTGGAGTTAGGACCTCTGGTGGAATTATCTGATGTAATAGTAGATATTGTGGAGACCGGTTCCACCTTAAAAGAAAACGGTCTGGAAGTCTTGGAAGAGGTGTGCCCTCTGTCCGCACGCATGATCGTCAATCCGGTGAGCATGCAGATGGAAGCCGACCGGATCCGTAAACTGGTAGGTGCCATCCGCGAGCAGTTAAAAGCACAGCCGTAACCAGACAGATCAGAAAATAGAGCAGATAAATCACAGCATATGGATTAGGAGAGTACCGTTATGAGAATCGTAGCATTGGATAAAGAATCAAAACAGAGTATTTTGAACGACCTCTTAAAGAGAAGTCCGAATAACTACTCTCAGTACGAAAGCACCGTGAATCAGATCATTGACAGAGTTCGTGCCGAGGGTGACAGAGCTATATTCGATTATACCCTGCAGTTCGATAAGTTTACTTTAACCGCAGAAAACATTCGTGTCACAAAGGAAGAGATTGCGGAGGCTTATGCGCAGATGGATGAAAACCTGATCGATGTGATCCGTCAGTCTGCAGAGAACATCCGCGCTTTTCATCAGAAGCAGCTTCGTAACAGCTGGTTCGATGCAAAGCCGGACGGTACGATCTTAGGCATGAAGATCACGGCTATCGAAAGAGCCGGTGTCTATGTTCCCGGTGGAAAGGCAGCTTATCCTTCCAGCGTATTGATGAATGTAATCCCTGCGAAGGTAGCCGGTATAGATGAGATCATTATGACCACTCCTCCCGGAAAAGACGGAAAAGTCAATCCCGGTACCTTAGTAGCTGCTGATATTGCCGGTGTAGATACCATCTATAAAGTGGGCGGTGCGCAGGCTATCGCTGCTATGGCATTCGGAACTGAGTCTATACCTAAGGTTGACAAGATCACCGGCCCCGGCAACATCTTTGTAGCCCTTGCCAAAAAGGCAGTCTATGGCTATGTGAGCATTGATTCCATTGCTGGCCCCAGCGAGATTCTGGTATTGGCAGATGAGACTGCTACCCCCAGATACGTTGCGGCAGATCTTCTGTCTCAGGCCGAGCATGACGAGCTCGCAAGTGCTATTCTGATCACTACTTCCAAGGAGCTTGCCGAGAAGGTATCCAAGGAAGTGGATGGTTTTGTCAAAGTTTTAGAGCGTGCTCCCATTATTCAGAAGTCTCTGGACAATTACGGTTATATTCTGTTAGCCGACAGCATGGAAGATGCCATTGACGCAGCTAACGCCATTGCCTCTGAGCACCTGGAGATCATTACAAAGAATCCGTTCGACACCATGACCCGTATCCGCAATGCCGGTGCGATTTTCTTAGGAGAGTATGCTTCCGAACCTCTGGGAGATTATTTTGCAGGTCCGAACCACATTCTGCCTACCAACGGTACCGCAAGATTTTTCTCTCCGGTAAATGTAGATGATTTCATCAAGAAGACCAGTATCATTTCTTATTCCAGACAGGCACTGGAAAAGGTACATACACAGATCGAGACTTTTGCGAAGAGCGAAGGCTTGACCGCACACGCAAACAGTATTAAAGTGAGATTTGAAGACTAGGAGACATTATGGAACGAAAAGCATCTGTGACCCGAACAACAAAGGAGACCGATATCGCCATCACCTTGAATCTGGACGGCAGTGGAAAAGCTGATCCGTCTACCGGCATCGGATTTTTTGATCATATGCTGGACGGCTTTGCCAGACACGGCTTTTTTGATCTGGACTGCACGGTAAAGGGAGACTTACAGGTGGACGGCCACCATACGGTGGAGGACACCGGTATCGTCTTAGGCGAAGCCATTAAAAAAGCGGTGGGAGACAAGAAGGGCATCAACCGTTACGGTTATTTTATCCTGCCCATGGATGAAGTGCTTGCCTTATGTGCCGTTGACTTAAGCGGTCGGCCTTATCTTAATTTTGAATGTGAATTCACCGTACCGAAGGTAGGGGAACTGGATACTGAACTGGTGAAGGAATTTTTCTATGCCGTATCCTACAGTGCCGGTATGAACTTGCATATTAAGATGCTGTCTGCGGGCAACAATCACCATATGATCGAAGCCATGTTCAAGGCATTTGCCAAGGCTCTGGATCAGGCCGTTTCCTATAATCCGAAGGTAACGGGCATCTTAAGTACCAAAGGAAGTCTGTAAAAAATACGTGCCTGAGGTCCGTACCATGCAGGCATAGAAAAACGCGAGGATTACTATGATCATCAAGAAATTTGTTCCCTGTATTTATTTATATCATGAGCATGCAGTGAGAAACCTTACGGATACTACCATCGTAGATACGGATCCTGTCCGTCTGGCGGATTATTACTGTGAACACAACGCAGATGAACTGATCGTGTTCGATATGTCCGAACAAGATACAGAGCATGACGCTGCTCTGGATATCATCAAGGATATCTGTGCCAAAGCAGAGGTAGATGTCATCGGTGCCGGTAATGTAAAGCGCATGGAGGATATTAAGAAATTACTTTATGCCGGATGTAAAAAGGCAGTTCTCGACTATGAGAAAGAGAGTAATATTGAGATCACGGAGGAAGTCTCCCTGAAATTCGGCAAGGAGAAGATACTGATCTCCTATAATGATCCCGCCGTTTTGGAATTACATAAAGAGAAAATTGAAAAGTATGTCTCTGCCATGATCCTGATGAATCCTCACCAGATCCGGGAGACGCAGAGTATTCTGTCCCTTCCCTTTTTCGTCCAGATCAATCAGGTAGCACTGAACAAGCTGTTGGAGATCTTCGCATATGAAAATGTATGCGGTATCACCGGCAATACCATCAACGATAATGTAAAAGAGATCGTTGCCCTGAAGGATCTGTGCCGGGAAAATAATATTCCCATTGAATCCTTCCAGGCTGCTTACAAGTGGGAAGATTTCAAGAAAAACAGTGACGGCATGGTACCTGTTATCGTGCAGGATTATCGTACCCGGGAAGTTCTGATGATGGCTTACATGAATGAGGAAGCCTATGAACAGACACTGAAGTTGGGCAAAATGACTTACTACAGCAGAAGCAGACAGGAATTGTGGCTGAAGGGTCTCACCAGCGGACACTACCAGTATGTGAAGGAATTGGTGGCCGACTGCGATATGGATACGATCCTTGCAAAAGTATCCCAGATCGGTGCAGCCTGCCACACCGGCAGCAAGAGCTGTTTCTTTAATGAGATCACAAAAAAAGATTACGAAGAAAGCAGCAACCCCTTACAGGTGTTCGAGGAAGTCTTCGATGTGATCAAGGACCGTAAGGTACACCCCAAGGAGGGTTCTTATACCAATTATTTATTTGACAAGGGTATTGATAAGATTCTTAAGAAATTGGGCGAAGAGGCGACAGAGATCGTAATTGCCGCTAAAAATCCCAATCCCAATGAAGTCAAATACGAGATCAGTGATTTCCTGTATCATATGATGGTACTGATGGCAGAAAAAGACGTCACCTGGGAAGAGATCACCACAGAACTTGCAAACCGTTAACAACTGTCTCCACCCAGTTCTTCAGACCGACACCGTAATCGACTCCGGTCACATACTGAAAGATCTGATCCATGGAGATGCCCACCAAACATTTCTTATTTTGATCCAATAACAGAATTGTCAGAAACAATACTCCGGCCAGAGCAAGACGAATCCGGAAGGTACCGCCGCCATGCGATGCGTTTTCCGAAGGAGCCTCCTGCTCTGGCTTTATTTCTGTCTGTCTGCGCATTTGCTGCAAAAGTTGTGCTGTATTCTTATTATCCAATGGTTCCAAAAATAACCCTCCTGTAAAATATTACTCTGCCATTTATATTATGTATGTTTTAGGACTGGCAGAACTATTTTTTATAAGGTATAATGATAAGATGTCGGGATCAAAAGCCCCCGACTTTGATGCCTACGGATTGCTCCGTGCTACGCACTCCTACAATCATAAATTGAGGTAAGTATTGATTATGAACGAAAAATTAGCATTAAGCGATGATATTCTGATGAAGATTGAAAAACCTGCCCGTTACATCGGCAACGAAGTGAACGCGGTGGTGAAGGACCTAAATAACATTGATGTCCGTTTTTGTATGTGCTTTCCCGATGTCTACGAGATCGGCATGTCTCATCTGGGCATTCAGATCCTGTACGGCATGCTCAACTCCTGGGACGATGTCTGGTGTGAGAGAGTCTATTCTCCCTGGGTGGATTTAGATGCCATCATGCGTAAGGAAAATATCCCTCTGTTTGCCCTGGAGAGTCAGGATCCGGTAAAGGATTTTGATTTTCTGGGAATCACCATCCAGTACGAGATGTGTTATACGAATATTTTACAGGTTCTGGATCTGGCGCAGATCCCGCTGCTTGCAAAGGAACGTGGGGATGATTGTCCCATTGTCATCGGTGGCGGTCCCTGCACCTATAATCCGGAACCCATTGCAGACTTTTTCGATATCTTCTATATCGGAGAAGGCGAGACCCAGTATCGCCCGCTGATCGATCTATATAAAAAATGTAAGGAAGAGAAGACGGGTAGAGAAGAATTCTTACGCCGTGCTGCGAAGCTGCCCGGTATGTATGTTCCCAGATTCTATGAGACCACCTATCACGAGGACGGCACCATTGCTTCCTTCCGGCCTACGGAAGAAGGGCTTCCCGCTACGATCCGCAAGGAACTGGTGACGGATATGACCGACAGCTTTTATCCCATGAAGCCCGTGGTACCTTATATTAAGGTCACGCAGGACAGAGTGGTCCTGGAGATTCAGAGAGGATGTATCCGCGGATGCCGTTTCTGCCAGGCGGGGCAGCTGTATCGTCCGGTCAGAGAGCGTGATGTGGAAGTATTGAAAAAATACGCCATGGAGATGCTGAAAAATACCGGTCACGAGGAGATCTCCTTAAGTTCCTTAAGCTCCAGTGATTACAGCAAACTGCCGGAACTGATCGATTTCCTGATCGAAGAATGTGACAAGAGACATATAAATATCTCTCTGCCTTCCTTACGTATCGATGCCTTTTCCCTGGATGTCATGAGTAAGGTGCAGGATGTGAAAAAATCCAGTCTGACCTTTGCTCCGGAGGCCGGCAGCCAGAGACTGCGGGATGTCATCAATAAGGGACTCACCGAGGAAGTGATCCTTCAGGGCTCTGCGCTGGCTTTCGAGGGCGGCTGGACCAGAGTCAAGCTGTATTTCATGCTGGGACATCCCACCGAGACCGAAGAGGATATCCGCGGCATCGCCGAGCTGTCCAATAAGATCGCAGCCACTTTCTTCGATACGGTGCCGAAGGAGAAACGTGTCAACGGCAGAGTACAGATTGTCACCAGTACCTCCTTCTTTGTACCGAAGCCCTTTACTCCATTCCAGTGGGCACCCCAGTGTACCAAGGAAGAATTCGTGGAAAAGGCATATCTGACCAGAAAAGCCATCTCCGAACAGTTGAATCAGAAGAGTATCAAGTACAACTGGCACGAAGCGGATGTCAGCGTCTTAGAGGGTGTGCTGGCAAGAGGCGACAGAAGATTGTCCAAAGTGCTTTTATATGTTTATAACAAGGGCTGCTTCTACGATGCCTGGAGCGAATATTTCCACAATGATGTCTGGATGGAAGCCTTTGATTCCTGTGGTCTGGATCCGGATTTCTATTCCCACAGAGAACGTCCTTTAGACGAGATCCTGCCCTGGGATTTTCTGGACTGCGGTGTCTCCCGTTCTTTCCTGGAGAGAGAATGGCAGAAGGCGAAAAACGAGACGATCTCCCCGAACTGCAAGCAGGCATGTCAGGGCTGCGGTGCCGCCAGATTCGGCTGCGGTATCTGCGTAGAGCCCAGAGGCTGATCGTACGAGACACACCCTTATGGCACGTTATTGAAGGTTGAAGAATAAGAGGAAAGGGAAATTGCAGGTCTTTCAAGAAAGACCGCATAGAAATCTGACAGAAATTATGAAATTAAGAATTAAATTCAAAAAATACGGACCGGTACGTTTTATCGGCCATCTGGATGTGATGCGCTTTTTTCAGAAAGCCAACCGCAGAGCGGAACTGGACGTAGCCTATACCGGAGGCTTCAGCCCCCATCAGATCATGTCCTTCGCCGCACCTTTAGGTGTTGGACTGACCAGCAGTGGAGAATATATGGATCTGGAGGTGCATTCCCTGACTTCCTGCGAGGATGTTAAGACACGGCTCAATGGCGCATCTGTACCCAGCATTGAGATCACTTCCGTGAAGATCCTGCCGGATAAGGCAGGAAATGCCATGGCAAGCGTGGCTGCTGCCGGATATACCGTAACATTCCGGGAGGGCAGAGGTCCTCATTTTGATCTGGCACCTGCTGTGGAGCGCTTTCTTGCCAAAGAGGAGATCCTGATCACCAAGGAGACCAAAAAAGGCAGCCGGGAAATCAATTTAAAAGAAGGCATCTATGAGATGAAAGCCGTGGATGGTAACAGCCTGTATCTGTTGGTAGATGCATCCAGCGCCGGTAATATCAAACCGATTCAGGTAGTGGAGGCATTATTTGCGGAAAATGGAGAAACCCTCCCGGAGAATGCCCTTATGGTCAACAGAGAAGAGACCTATTTAAGAAGCGATACCTTAGAACTGCTTCCCTTAGATGCCATCGGTTATGACAGCGAAGAAGCTTACAAGGCAGCTTCCGGAGATGCCGAATGAGCCGCAGTCTCACCGGCGGCAGACCGGCAAGAGAAAAAGAAGTGAATGAGATCCGTAAGAGCACGGACTGTACCACTGGGAAAATGATCTTTACGAAGCTTCGGGATAAAAATGTGGCATTACTTGTGAACTCCGGTGGAATTGCCGCTGTGCGGGTGCTGCGTTCGAATACAAGTAAGCTTGGCGGAATCTACCTGGGAAAAATACAGAATGTGGCGAAAAACATCGATGCCTGCTTCGTGGAGATTGCGCCCGGGGAACTGTGCTTTCTGCCACTACGGGAAGCAGGCACGGCACATCTTACCAACAGACAGCCGGACGGAAGCTTAAAAGCCGGGGATGAACTGGTGGTCATGGTCACCAGAGATGCCCAGAAGACAAAGCGGGCTTCCGTTACCACAGACCCTTCCCGGATGAAGCAGCAGCTTATCAAAAACGGATCTACCCCTGAGAACGCGTCTGAAGCCCTTCAGAGCCTTTTGAACCAGGCGAACCATAAAGTATGCCTCACCTGTCTTCTTGCGCCTTCTGAATTCATCTACGAGGTGTTGGAGCAGTTGGCAGATCCATCGGAATACAGTGAAGTCCTTACGGATGACCCGGAGCTCTTCCACAAGCTATCCGAAAGCAGTCATCCGCTTTTACAACAAAAGAGCCTCCGGTTGTATGATGATCCTGCCATTTCCCTGCGTCTTTTATATTCTCTCGAACGGGGAATGGATGAGGCACTGGATACAAGAGTCTGGCTGAAATGCGGCGGATATCTGGTCATTGAGCCCACGGAAGCCATGACAGTCATCGATGTCAATTCCGGCAAAAATGAATCTAAGAAGATAGGAGAAGAGACCTATTATCAGGTCAATGCCGAAGCGGCAGAAGAGGTTGCAATGCAGTTACGTCTTCGGAATCTGTCCGGTATCATTATTGTAGACTTCATCAATATGGCAGAAAAGGAAAATCGTCAGAAACTGCTGGACTACCTGAAAACGCTGACCGCCGGGGATCCTCAGCATCCCCGGATCGTGGATATGACACCACTTGGTCTGGTGGAGATCACCCGTAAAAAGTCCCATCCAACTCTGGCAGAACAATGGATAAAAATATAAAAACTGCTTATAAACCAGTCAACACTCGTTTGGCTGGTTTTTTGTTATATTTCACAATTTTAGGAAACTCTTTTTAGTAAAAACGTTTCTTGAATATTCCCTGTTAAAATGCTACTCTTGTATCAGAGGAAACTAAATTTAATATTTGAGTTTCCAGAGAAACCTATGAAAGTATTCTATTCTAAAGACGGAGGAACACCTATGGATACCACAGATGCTCTGCAAAAAAATATTTTGGATGCCACCCTTCGTGTCTTCGATCAAAAAGGGCTGAAGTTCACGATGGATGACCTGGCAAAGGAACTTTCCATCAGTAAAAAGACCATCTATACGGTCTATGACGACAAAGAAGCTCTGTTCCTGGCCATGGTAGATTATATTTTTGACTCCATCAAGGAAAGCGAGCAGATGATCCTGACGGATCCTGCGCTGGGAACCACCGAAAAGCTGCAGCGCATCTTAGGTGTCCTGCCGGAAGGCTATCAGAATATTGACCTCAGAAAGCTGTATTCCCTACGCGACAAATATCCTAAGATCTACCATAAAGTGGAGCTTCGTTTAGAGACCGGCTGGGAGCCTACGATCCAGCTGATCGAGATGGGCATGGCAGAGGGCAGTATCCGCCCGGTTCCCATCTGTCTGGTGAAAATGATGCTGGAAGCCTCCATTGAGCAGTTTTTCCAGAGAGATATCCTCGCGCAGAACCATCTGACTTACGTGGACGCCTTAAATGAGGTTGTAAATATTCTCATGTACGGAATCACACAGAGGCAGTAAATACGCAGGCAAAAAAGGAGAAAAACTTATGACACATAGATTTTACTTAAACGACGACTGGCTGTTCACTGAACAGTTTGAGGACAGTTTAGCGGCACCGGAATATCCGGAAAACACGCTGCAGCCGGTACGTCTGCCGCATACCTGTAAGGAGACCCCGTTTCATTATTTTGACGAATCCCTCTACCAGATGGTCAGCGGCTATAGGCGCCATCTGCAGGTTCCTGCGGACTGGCAGGGGAAACAGATCCTGCTTACTTTTGAGGGAGCTGCCCATGACAGTACTGTATTTTGTAACGGGAAAAAGGTGGGAGAGCATCACTGCGGTTACACTGCATTTACCGTAGATTTAACGAATAATGTCCTCTATGGACAGGATAATCTGCTCTGTATCCGCTTAGACAGCAGAGAGAATTTAAACGTTCCGCCCTTTGGCTATGTGATCGATTATATGACCTATGGCGGTATCTACCGGGATGTCCGGCTGGAAGTGAAGGAAAAAGTCTCCCTTTCGGATATCTTCGTCCATACAGCGATAGATTTCAGATCGTCTCCTGTGACAGCGCAGATCACCTCTGAGATCACACTTACTGCAAGCGATGAGAACGTGACCATCCGACAGTACTACATGCCGAAAAGTACCGTAGCCGCGCAGGAATCCTGGAGACTTTTGTGCGAGCAGACTGTTTCTGCGGATGCTTCCTGCGCCGGGGAGATCACCCTCACAGCAGCAATTACCGATCCTCTGTTATGGGATACCGAAGAAGCCAATCTCTATATTTTAATGACACAGCTATATCAGGGCAATACGCTCCTGGATGAGACTAAGACCACATTTGGTATCCGGGAAGCAGTATTTAAAAAGGACGGCTTTTATCTTAATGGCAGGAAGCTTATGATCCGCGGCTTAAACCGCCACCAGAGCTTCCCTTATGTGGGATATGCAATGCCGGAGAGCATGCAGAAGCTGGATGCAGATCTGTTGAAAAAAGAACTGGGATTAAATGCCGTGCGCACCTCCCATTATCCCCAGAGCCATTATTTTTTAGAACGCTGTGATGAGCTTGGACTTTTAGTATTTACGGAATTTCCCGGCTGGCAGCATATCGGTGACGATGCCTGGAAAGCACAGGCGGTGGCAAATGCCGAAGACATGATCCGGCAGTACCGTAATCATCCCTCCATCATTTTATGGGGAATACGCATCAATGAGTCACCGGATGACGATACCTTTTACGAAAAAACCAATGCCGTGGCACATAAGCTGGATCCCACGAGACCTACCGGTGGTGTCCGTGCCATGAAAAAAAGTCATCTGTTAGAAGATGTCTATACGTATAATGATTTTCTGCACGACGGTGAAATGCCCGGCTGTGATCCTAAGAAAAAGGTCACCTCAGATATGGAGAAGCCTTATCTGATCAGTGAGTACAACGGACATATGTATCCCACCAAGGCATTCGATAACGAAGAACGTCGAAGTGAGCATGCGATCCGCCATGCCAATGTACTGGATGCCGTGGCAGGTCAGCCCGATATCGCCGGAAGCTTCGGTTGGTGCATGTTTGACTACAATACTCACAAAGACTTCGGAAGCGGTGACCGGATCTGTTATCATGGTGTCATGGATATGTTCCGGAATCCGAAGCTGGCTGCAAATATCTATGCCTGTGAGCAGGAGCAGACTCCTGTGCTGGAGATCACTTCCTCCATGGATATCGGAGAACATCCCGGCTGTAACCGTGGCAACATTTATATTCTATCCAATGCAGACAGCGTGAAAATGTACAAAAATGACCGGTTTATCAAGGAATATCTGCCGGGGATGTCACCTTATAAGCACTTGAAGCACGGTCCCATCCTGATCGATGACTTTATCGGAGATTTTTTTGCACAGAACGAAAGATTCCGTAAAAAGCATGCAAAGGAGATCACGGATGCCATGAATCTCGTAGCGCGAGGAAGCCTGAACCACATTCCGAAGAGATTATATCTTATGGCTTTAAAACTGCTTCTGATCTATCATATCGATTTTGCGGAAGTGACCAGGCTGTATACGAAGTACATCGGTGACTGGGGCGGTACAGCTACCGTATACCGTTTTGACGCTATCAAAGACGGCAAAGTCATAAAATCCGTCACCAAAGAACCGGTTCGTGAAATCCGGCTGGAAGCAGAAGCAGATCATACCATTCTGACAGAACAGCACAGCTATGATGTGGCACTGGTGCGGATCCGTGCAGTGGATGACCATGGAAATGTCCTTCCCTTTTATCAGGAGCCGGTTCGTCTGATTGCGGAGGGTGACATCTCCATCATCGGACCTGACACCATTGCTTTACAGGGAGGCATGGGCGGAACTTATGTTAAGAGTATGGGAAGATCCGGTCGGGGAACTTTGCTGTTGCAGTCACTGACGGCAGGGGAAGTACGGATACCTTTTCAGATTAAGATTTAATGAGCCTCAAGGAAAAACAAGTGGCTGCAAAGCAGACATTTGTTTTTCTGGGCTCATTAGCGAACGAATATCCTGCGAAGCAGGATGTAGAGTGCGATAGCGCGAATTCGTGAGCTTATGATATAACGATTTAATGGTTTCATTTGAGAGAAAGATTTCAAAGGATTTCAAAAGATTGCATAAGAAAGGATCAGGATTAATCATGAGTTTAAGCGGAAAAGAAAAATTTTCTTATGGACTGGGTGCGGTAGGCAAAGATATGGTATACATGCTGTCTGCCAGCTATATTTTGTATTATTATCAGGATATTTTAGGCGTAAACGCCGTAGCCATGGGTATCATTCTGCTGGTTGCAAGAGTGTTCGATGCGTTTAATGATCCCTTCATGGGCGTCATCGTAGCCAAGACCAGAACCAGGTGGGGGAAGTTCCGCCCCTGGCTGATGATCGGCACGGTGACCAATGCCGTTGTTCTGTATCTGATGTTCTCGGCACCGCCTGCACTGAACGGCAGTGGACTGGTAGCTTATGCGGCAGTCACCTATATTCTCTGGGGCGTGACATATACCATGATGGATATTCCCTTCTGGTCCATGATACCGGCATTTACTCACAGCGGAAAAGAGCGTGAAGGATTGTCTACGCTGGGACGTTCCTGCGCCGGTGTAGGCTCTGCCATTATCACCGTGATCACCATGCTCTGCGTCAATGCCCTGGGCGGAGGAGAAGAGAGGATCGGATTTTCCCGGTTCACCCTGATCATTGCCGTGCTGTTCGTGATATTTATCGCTATTACCTGTATTAATATCAAAGAAAAATCTACAGTAGATGTGGATGCTCCTTCCATCGGTCAGATGTTCAAGGCGTTAATTCAGAACGATCAGGCGATGGCAGTGGTCATTACCATCGTACTGATCAACTGCGCAGTCTACACCACCTCCAACCTGGTAATTTATTTCTTTAAATACGATTTTGGCGGAGATACCTGGTACAATTCCTATACACTGTTCAACACCTTCGGCGGGGCAGTACAGATTCTCGCAATGATGCTTTTATTCCCGTTACTTCGTAAGTTGATGAGTACCATCCGGATCTTCTATGTCAGCTTCCTGATGGCAATTGCCGGATATGCTGTATTGCTTCTTTTATGTTTTACGAATATGAGTACTGTATTTTTACTGTTCCTTCCCGGCTTCCTGATCTTTGCCGCCAATGGTATGCTGACAGTACTGACTACCGTATTTTTAGCCAATACCGTAGATTACGGTCAATGGAAAAATCATCGCCGAGACGAGAGTGTCATTTTCTCCATGCAGACCTTCGTGGTAAAACTGGCTTCCGGTATTGCTGCGTTAGTGGCATCCCTGTGCCTGAACCTCTGCAACTTAAGCTCTGATACCAGCGATGCTGCGGCAGCGACAGGAGCTTCCGGAAACTCTGTGGTGGGACTTCGTATGACAATGACACTGTTCCCCATTCTGCTCCTTGTCATCGGTGTCATTTTCTTTCATAAGAAATATCAGCTGACCGAGGAACGATTAAAAGAGATTCAGGAGGCTTAAAACATGATTCAGATTATAAAAGATTCCGATACAAGACCATGGTTCTTTTTACAGACTGCCCACACAACCTACGGAATGCGGGTCATGGAGACCGGACATTTAGAACATCTGTATTACGGGGAGCGGATCACTGTGGATTCACAGGATCCTTCCTCCTGTGCGCCTCTTGTCATACAGAGAGCTTTCGCTCCGGGAAACACATGTACCTACGACAGGGAACATCCGCAGATCTCCATGGAAGATGTCTGTTTGGAGGTTGGTACGCTGGGAAAGGGAGATATTAGAGAACCTTTTCTGGAAGTCAGGTTTGCTGACGGAAGTGTCACCACTGACTTTACTTTTGATTCCTATAAAGTTATTACTTTAAAGGAAAGAGAACAGTGCCTGCAGGATTCCGGACTCCCTCACAGTTATTCGGAAGCGGAAACTGATTCTGCGGAATGCCTTCAGATTATTTTACAGGATGTTACGAATCATTTGGAGTTGCAGCTGTTTTATACCGTATTTGAGGAATGTGATGTCATTACCAGAAGTGCACGGCTGATCAATCATAGTGACGCAACTGTCACCTTGGATCGATGTCTCAGTGCACAGTTAGATCTGACAGAGGATTATTCCGTGATCACTCATTTCAGCGGCGCCTGGGCAAGAGAAATGCATAGAGAACAGATTTCCTTACGTTCCGGCAAATTTGTAAATGCTTCTTATACAGGGACCTCTTCGAACCGCTCGAATCCTTTTATGATCCTGGGTCATAAGAACACTTGTGAGACTTTTGGCTCCTGTATCGGCTGCAATCTGATCTACAGTGGAAATCATTATGAAGCCCTTGAGAAAGACTCTTATGGAAAAATACGTTTTGTAAGCGGTATAAATCCCAGAAGCTTTTCCTGGGAACTGACTTTGGAAGCGCACTTTGATACACCGGAGGCTGTTTTAAGCTATTCTTCGAAGGGGTATGGCGAACTCAGCCGACAGTTACATTCCTTTATCAGAGAGCATATTGTCCGAGGAGTGTGGAAGAGAAGACCTCGTCCGGTTCTGTTAAACAGCTGGGAAGCATGTTATTTTAAGATTGATGAGAGAAAGCTGTTGCAGCTGGCAAAAGCGGGAGCAGATGTCGGCGTCGAACTGTTCGTCATGGATGACGGGTGGTTTTCCGGGCGGAATGACGATACTTCCTCCCTGGGAGACTGGGAACCGGATCCGAAGAAGCTGCCCGGAGGAATTGCTTCCCTCAGTAAAAAAATCAAAGCCTTTGGGGTGGATTTCGGTCTCTGGGTTGAGCCGGAGATGATCAGTGAAAACAGCCGTCTCTATCAAGAACATCCCGACTGGGCAATGATGATTCCGGGACATCCCCACTCCGAGGGACGTAATCAACGCCTTTTGGATCTGTGCAATCCCGAAGTACAGCAATATGTAATAGATTCCATGACGAAGGTATTTTCCTCCGGAGATATCCGTTATGTGAAGTGGGATATGAACCGTAATTTCAGTGATATCTATTCCCATTATCTGCTTGCTGCGAAACAGGGAGAGACGGCACATCGTTATGTACTGGGGCTTTATCACATTATGGATGAGCTGACCACTCGTTTCCCTGAAATTTTGTTTGAAGGCTGCAGTTCAGGTGGAAATCGTTTTGATCTGGGAATATTAAGCTATTTCCCGCAGATCTGGGCAAGTGATAATACTGACGCACTGTGCCGTACCGGCATTCAGAACAGTTACAGCTATGGTTATCCCTTATCGGTATTTACAGCCCATGTGTCATCCTGTCCAAATCATCAGACCTTAAGGATCACGCCCCTTGAGACCCGTTTTCAGGTGGCTTCCTTCGGTGTCTTAGGATATGAATGTAATTTAAAGGATCTGTCCGGAAGTGACCTAAGCGCTATCCGGGAGCAGATTACACTTTATAAAAAATGGCGGGATGTTTTCCAGTTTGGAACCTTTTACCGTGAAACAGAAAACGAGGATTCCGACACGGAAACCTTATCCTGGACCTGCGTGTCCCCGGATGGCAGAAGAGCAGTGGGGCTGTTCTTCCGGCGCCTGGCAGTTCCGAACCAGTCCCATGACTGGTATCGCCCGGTGGGGTTACTTCCGGATGTGAAATATCATTTCTACGGCAGGAATATCAAATACAATCTGAAAGACTTCGGAGATCTTGTGAACACCGTTTCTCCGGTTCATATCAAGCAGGGATCTGCATTGCAGGAGATTCTTTCACGATTCGTGAATATGGATGGCGAAAAAGAAGACCTGACTGCTTACGGAGATACCCTGATGCGTGCGGGTATTGCCCTGAAACCCGCTTTCGCCGGTACCGGATATAATTCCGACACCCGACTGTTCCCGGATTTTTCCTCCCGAATTTACTTTATGGAAGCAGTGGAATAAAATAATAATGCTTTTTTATGTACCGACCACTTTCGTTAGACCTGAAAACTAACGAGGGCGGTCGGTATTGTAATAATCAGAGAGAGATGATATTGTATATTATATAGATAGCTTAACAAATCGGAATTTCATGGAGGTAAAATCATTATGAGTAAAAGAACTGCGGGTGTAATGTTTTGTTTGATTGCAGGGGGACTGTTTGCAATAAGGTATATTGTAGCAGCTTTATTTATGTCAGGCGTTTCATCCTGGAACGCAACGATTTTTGCGGCGGGACTTGAATATCAGGGAAATGGACTGCTGATTTCCAGTATCATCAGTCTGGTAGTTGGCATTGTTTATCTTGTACGGGCAGAAATAGAAGATAAAAGAAAATAACAATTCAAGTTTGTAGAATTCAAAATTTAATATGAAATGTGAGATAGAGCGTATGGAAATAAACTATACGTTCTATTTTTTGCCTTTTTGAGAAAAATGATTAAAAAACTATTGACATTTTGTTACTGGCAAGACCGCAAAATTCATACTGGTTTCCTGTGGTGCAAGACTTGCACCTTTTGACATCAAGGAACTGCGGGATATTACAGCTTATGATGAACTGGAACTGGATACCCTGGGAGATGAAAAGACTGCCCTGTTTCTGATCATGTCAGATACGGATGCGACATTTAACTTCCTGATTTCCATGATCTATACGCAGATGTTCAATCTGTTGTGTGAAAAGGCAGATGATGTGTATGGCGAAAGGCTTCCGGTACATGTGAGGTGCCTTATTGATGAGGCGGCCAATATTGGGCAGATCCCCAATCTGGAAAAGCTGGTTGCAACCATCCGAAGCCGTGAAATTTCGGCATGTCTGGTGTTGCAGGCAAAGTCACAGCTGAAAGCAATCTATAAGGATAATGCGGATACGATTATCGGAAACATGGATTCCCAGATATTCCTTGGAGGTACGTAACTGTAAACAGCCTCCCTGGTCGGGGCAAAGGAAATATATCACGAAAAACAAATAGTAAAAGGAGATTAACATTATGGCATTTTTTCAGAGCGCAGTAGGAACATTACAGACACTTGTACCTTTGCTTTCCGGTCTTTTCTAAAGTCGGGAATAAATGGTTCTCATTGACAAATACTAAAGCTGAGTATATTATAATATTAGGTGGGATATCCCACTTGATATTATGGAGGTGAGAATCATGACGGCAGTGAAGGATTACACAGTTCATATTGATAGCAAAAAGAGAATAACACTCAGGGGTGCATTATACCAGTATTATAATGTCAAGGAATATGACAACGGATGCATTATGTTAGAGCCAAGAGAGCTGACAGTTCCGGACAGTATATCTGCACGAACCTTAGAAGATATGGATAGAGCAATCAGCAATTTCAAAAAGGGAGAGGTATCTCCTGTTGTTGATCTGTCTGATTTCTAAGAAGCTGGTGGAGAGTACGAATGGCATATAATATACGAATGGGTATCCCGGAGATGGCTGAATTATGGAGCAGACTGCAAACAAGCTATCGAGATGGAACGATAAACAAAAAGGATGCAGAACTCTATAAGAAATGGGGTGCTGCATTAAAGAAATTAGCACAGGATCCGCATTATCCGGGTCTTAATACACATGATATTGAGCCTTTATCAAAAAGATATGGCTTAAGGGTGTGGGAATCCTATTTGGAAAACAGGAAAAGCGGAGCCAGAAGGATGTTCTGGGTATATGGACCAGATAAGATGGAAATAACCATTATTGGCCTAGAGCCACATCCGGAGGATGCTAAAAATGGAGCATACGACAGGATTACCCTGTCAGATTTATGCTAAAAACTGAATATGAAACATGGCATAAGGCCGCTCGTTAGAGAAATCTAATGAACGGCCTTGACCGCCGTTGACAGAACAACTTGTTTGTGGAGGTAAAGTTCTATGAAAAAGATAATGGCAATTTGTATTGGCTTTATAATATTTTTATCTGGGTGTAGCAAAGCGACAACCGAAAATGATGAGCTTATTACAGATGGCACTGTAACAGATGTACCCAAGATATATTCCGAAAATGATAACACAGAGGATGTTTCACATGAGCACACTGATACAGAAGTGAAAATAAGTATAGATGACATTTTGAAGGAGCTTGAAAACAATGGTTATACTGTTATTTGTGAAAGCGTTGAGCCACAAATACTAACAGGAGAAAGGCATCTTCTAACCTTTAGTGGAGTATCTGATGGTCGTATCACGATATATGAATACGATAATTCCGCACAAGCTCAAGTAGATGTTTATTCTATAGATGATAGTGGAACCGAGGTGGTTTTAGAAAATGAAACTCATTATGTTGAATGGAAGAGTATTCCACATTTCTATTTGTATAATAATCTAATTATACAGTACATAGGGACAGATAGGGATATTCTGAATTTACTAACAAACTTATGCGGAAATCAGTTTGCAGGTGGAGATAAGTAATGCGCTGCCCGATTCCGAATGGACTATGTGCATTCAAATGTATACCGTCTGTGATGAAACAAAGGCAATCATAAAAAAGTTCTTCAAAGATATCTTTTTGGGATACGCAGAGACTAATACCGAACCATGTGTACCCGCCAAACAAATCGTTTGAACAGTCTATTCTCCCTTTAGGCGAGTGGGAGTATCTAGAATACAAAGCGCCTATTCTGTTGTAGTTGAAATTGCCAAGTGTAGAACTTACACCTATGACAAATAGCACAACCGTTCGGAGCAGTCAACGGTCAAGATGATACCAATGCTGATACGAAAAAACAGAATTTAATTGAGAGCATTTTTAAGTTTCAGTTTGACCGTCGGCATAGATTTTCGTACCGAAACATGATAGAATAAAGCCAGTTACAAATGCGAATTTTGGAGTACATACCGATATGGAAATTATAGAAATCAAAGAGAATAAAAAACAATTTCTCCCCTTATTACTGTTAGCCGATGAACAAGAGAGCATGATAGACCGATATATTGATAGAGGAACGATGTATGTATTAGTCGATAATGGGGTTAAATGCGAGTGTGTAGTAACCGACGAGGGCAAAGGCATTCTTGAAATTAAAAATATTGCAACTGCGCCAGAATATCAGGGCAAAGGTTACGGCAAGGCACTAATTGACTTTGTTGCTGCGAAATATAAAGGGAAGTATTCGATACTACAAGTTGGTACAGGGGATAGCCCGTTGACCGTTCCTTTTTATGAAAAATTTGGTTTTGCCCGCTCACACAGCATTGAAAATTTTTTTATTGATAACTATGACCACCCTATTTTTGAAGGTGGGGTTCAACTAACAGATATGATTTATTTACAAAAAAAAATATAAATTTGAAGTTGTCAAACAGAAAATTTATGTGGGAGGTATAGAGTATGCATCGAATTTATGCGGCACTTATTGAGATTGCAGCCGCTTTAGTTTTTATAATTCCTCTATTCGGTTTATACGGAAAGTATATTCTCCATGACTTAAAAAAAACACTTATCTATATAGTGCTTGGCTCTTATTTTGTTTCGGTTCTATCGCTTGTTGGTTTTCCGAGCATAGACTCTATGAAAATAGACTTTACAATTAATGTGATTCCATTTGTGGATATGATATCAGACTTTGTAAACGCTTGCTTAAATGTACTTCTGTTTGTTCCATTGGGAATTTTCTTGCCTGTTTTGTGGGATAAATATAGGAATATCAAGAAAACAATGTTCGTTGCATTATGCATTACTGTAGGAATCGAGCTGTCACAGATTTTTACTTTTAGGACAACGGATATAAACGATGTTATTACAAATGCTACAGGAACATTAATTGGATATTTGATTGCAAAAGGTGTGACTCAAAATTTCAACAAGTATGTAAAATCAAATGCGAACAGCAAAGAGTTTTATATTATCTTTGGAATGGTAGTAATAATAATGTTTTTATTGCAACCGTTTGTTTCATCATTATTATGGGAAACGGTTTTGTAAATTCAAGTTTATCGGGGAGCAAATAGAACAAAAATCGGGATTTGACAAAGGAGTTGAGCTGATATGAAAAAGAAAATCATCATATTGCTGTCTGTTGTGATAATTCTTTTGATGGGCATTGTTGTATGGTTTAATATTCCACTCGACTTGATGGACTTAGACCCTAATGAGGTCATGGAAATAGTTGTTTTCAATGGCAATAGCGGAAACGCAACACATATTACCGACAAAGAGCAGATTCAGCATATTGTCGAAAATTTGAATGGCGTCGAAGTAAAGCGGTCAAAGCCATCTTTGGGATATATGGGATATAGTTTCAAAGTTACTATTTATTTGTCTGATGGCAACGAGGCAGGCGATTGGAATAATTTTATTATCAATTCAGATGATACAATTAGAAAAGATCCATTTTTCTATTCTGTTACAAAGGGAAATATTGATTACAGCTATATTGAAGGTATCGTAGAATAACAAAAATCCCAGTTTGTTAAGGTGAAAAAAGTTTAAGTAAAATTAGAAGTTATAAGAAGTGGAAAAGGAGGACAAGTTAATGATAAAAAAAATAGCCGTTGTACCCTATGTAACTAATGGGAGAAATTCACAGGTTGGACATGATGGACATTT